>Ga0209251_1000440_pt1 | contig 37395 bp, 73 predicted proteins | sample SaaInlV_100m_DNA_6_FD_184665 | JGI IMG/M metagenome (GOLD analysis project Ga0209251, IMG submission 184665) | Marine microbial communities from expanding oxygen minimum zones in the Saanich Inlet - Saanich Inlet SI073_LV_10m_DNA (SPAdes) (version 2) | ecosystem: Environmental > Aquatic > Marine... | reverse complement strand
CGTCTGCCCCCACGTAAAATTGCCATTAGATTTTTCTCCTACTATCAGCAAATACTTGACCAAGACTTGCCTTTTTAAATTGTGCTACTGGTAAATAAATTGCAATAGCCATTTCATCTACATCAACTCTTAAAAAATTACTTCGTACATAACGCCAAAGGTATTTTTTAATTGCTGGTTTAATCATACCAATATTTTTTACTGCGTCATACGTGACTTGTAGTCTAGTTGACTGGTCATATTTAGTATTGGTGGCAAACTGTTGTAGTTGGTCTAATAATTTATATCTAACACCATATGGCAAATAGTGAAAGTTTAAACCTATAAAACCACCTCTAAATGTGTCAATAGGTAATACTAACGGAAATACGTCATAGAATGGTAGTTTTGCTTTTGTTTTTGGGTCATATGCAAACAAGGCCATTCTGCCGGCACTTGGTCTACCTAGTAATTTGCCATCTTTCATTAATTTACTAGACGTTGCTCTGTCTGATATTAATGAAGCTGCATTACGGTACCAAGAAGCAGATTTAAACTGATTTCCTTGTAAGTCAACAAGTGGATTAAATATATTTACCATACCACTATTTATAAGAAAACCCCTAGCGATTTCTCGCTAGAGGTTGTAGTTGTGATTTGAGAGAGATTTGTTTAATCTTCGTCTGCCAATTTACTAAAGTAGGACATTGTATCGTCCTCATCACTAGCTGGCGTAGATTTAACATCACTTCCACTAGGCACAGATGTTGTAGTATGTGGTGGGAGGTCAACATTTTCTACTGTCTCTGTGTTTCGTTGTCCCATAATTACCCTATTCAGTTTCTCTTTGAGTTCATCATAGGTCTTAAAATTACTAGGGTCAACAAAAGGGTTTAGAGGGTATTGCTTAGACCAAATAGATTTGATGTCTTCATCATTCTCTTTGATTTGGCTAACACCTTCAAATTCAGACTTATCGTAATTCCAATAGCCATCAACTTTTCTGATTTTCAGTTTAAAGTTTGCACCTTTCCAAAAGTCAAATGGGTTGATTGGTGTTTCATCTTCAAACGCCGGTTGCATTGCTTCGGTAATCTTATCAAAGATTTTCTTACCAAACTTGAACAACTTAACTTGGCCTTCGTTCTCTGGATGTTTCGGGTCACTAACGATAAGAACGTTAGCATAGTATGACAATTTTCTTTTTCTCTTACGAGCAATTTCTTTGTCACTATCTACACCAGTATTCCATAGTCTAGTGTTCTCTTCACTAACTGGATCCTTTTGATTCAATGTAGTTAAAGAGTTTTCAATAAACCAACCGCCTTTATCTTGGAATGCGTGTGACCATACTCTTTGCCAAGGCATTTCTTCACCACTTGTAGCAGGTAAGAAACGTAGAACAGCATAACCATTACCAGTTTTATCTAGTTCAGGTTTCCAAATTCTGTCATCTTGGTATTTGTTTTTAGAATTACCAGAGGTCTCTGGTTTTTCGCTTGATTGTTCTAGCGCCTTTGTAATTTTATCAAAGTTGCTAGCACTTGATTTTAAGCTTTCAAAATCCATATTATATCTCCTTTGTATTTAATATGTTCGTTGTATTTGTGTGACCTGTTTTATCGGCCTCATTAGTATTTATAATAGTTTTACTCACTCTTTCGCAAATATTCCATTACATTCTCTGGTGTTGACTCTACATAGGGGTCATCATCTTTACCCTCGTTATTAATTCCTGGTTCTTGCCAAAACTTCTCGACAACACCATTATTAATAACAGCCATATATCTCCAACTTCTATTGCCAAAACCTAAATGGTTTTTACCAATCAACATACCCATAAATCTAGTAAAGTTTCCTGAACCATCTGGTATCATTTTGACTTTTTCAATTCCCATATGTTGTGACCAAGCGTTCATCACAAACGAATCATTTACTGAAATACAATAAACTTCGTCAATGGCAAACTTCGTGATTCTGTCATAATGTTCTTCAAAGCTTGGTAGTTGCTCAGACGAACAAGTAGGTGTAAATGCACCAGGTAAACTGAACAAAACAACTCTCTTCTTTTTAAAGATATTATCTGTTGTTAAATTTGTCCATTGACCACCAATAGCACAACCACCATCTGTTTCAACCTCATCACCCTCTCTTACTCTAAACGTGACTTTTGGTATTTTAAATCCTTCGTACATCTTATTCCTTTATTTTCTTTTCTTTTATATATTTTTCATAACCATCAGCCCATTGTTTTGCTGATACTTTTTTTGGTATTGACTTTTCAATAAGATAATCTCTGTATCTATTCATTAGTTCAATCATATTTGTAAGTATTCTTATCATCATATATAACAATATATCAAACTTTCTCTAAATTGTCAATGCTGGAATAGTCAACATAGAATAAATTTGGTGTACCTGCCCATTCATCTACGTGTTTATTAATATTATCTTTTAAGTTCAAATCTCTATTTACTTTGTAAAATGTGACATCTGGATTCTCTTTGAATAGTGTCAACCATTGATTTACCCAATTTACGTGTGGAGTAGGACCATTCTCTTTGGCGACATAATGTTTTGTGCCTTTGTAGATATTATTAACTGTTGGTTTAGTTGATTGTAGGTCGTGGCCTACTAAAAATACCTCTGTTGCACCTAAATGACAAGCAACATAACCACTAGATGGACCTGTTGCCCACCCTTTATCTTTACCATTCATTATATCTGTTAAACTTGTGGTTCTATCTTTAGTTGGATGTATCCAAGATACTTTAATTTGACCTGTGCTAATATTCTTTTCAATGACTTCTTTATTCTTCTTAATAATGTGTGCTACACCCTCTAGTTTTGAGCCGTGAAATACAAACTCTTTAGATAGACCTTTATTGTTTTCTGTTAGTACGCCTTCTTTTCTGATTAAATCAATATCTTTACTTGATACATTACCTTCAACGACCATTTTATACATCTTTTCAGGTATCTTGGTCCAATCTCTAAAATAACCTTGAATATGATTACAAATACCACTATGGTAAATTTCGTGCATTACGCCGTGGTCAACAGCACATATTACATCTGGTGTAAAATCTCTGTGAAGAGCATTACAACCAACAATAGTTCCTAATACTCTTAATCTTTCTAAATCAAAACCAACTCTTGATTCACCATTGCCTATACAGAATACTCTCATTGTACGTAATGACCTATAATACCCATTAGATATATTACTAATGATACTGAATTAAGAACAATCAATGCTCTGTCGTGCCATAACATTCCTACAATCAACCAACCAAATACACCGACACTTGCAACCATAATATTATATGGAAATAAATTAACAGACGCCAACATCATACCAATAATTAAAAATGCACTTGCAGCCCATTTGATGTACCACGATAAATCACCTTTTGGTGTTATCTTTTTGAATACTCTACTACTATTCAACTTCTTAATCTTTTCGTCTAGTTTCTCTGTAATCGGTTTAATCTCACTCATTTAAAAAAACATCTTTCATTATTATTTTCGCCTCTGTCATATTAAAATTCAAGAACGGTGTTAATCTCTTCATTGTACTAGAGATTTTAGGCCATACAACCTTTTCATTAATTTCTTTATCCCAATTTTTAAAAAACGACAAATGTTTGTTGAGATATATGGCGGTCTGGAAGTTAATTTTCCTTTGTATAAGTAATCGTAGCATTCTAGGATGTTGTCCATTAGGTACGCCAAAACCATCATCAAACCGAATACGCTTAGAGATAAAATCATCATTAATCCGAACACAATCGTCCCGAAAATGATACTTAAAAGATTCATTATATTTTCTGTATTTGGTAAAATTTTCAACACTTTCATTTGAGATTAAATCACCTATCCAACTATCACCATTATGAATAAAATTGCTAACGCAATAATCCAAAATATCTCGTTCATTATATCGCTTAGATAACTTATGAAAAAGATATCTGTCTTTTCTTTTAGTGAACGTATCCAGTTTAGCATTGCTTTTACCTCCATATTTTATATAATCATAACTATCTGTTGTAAAGTGGAGTTTGACACCCAAGTATATTTTATACACATCAAATCCGCCATACATTAACTTTTATCCCTGGTCTCATCATAACCATAATCTAATACAATGCTTAATAAAGCAAATATTACACCTATCGTAATCAATCCCCATAAAGCTTTTTCTGGTTCTACAAATAACATATGATATAACATTTCTAAGCCATTCATACAGGTAGAGTACCACCTTTCTTAATCTTCAGCATATTGGCATTTAAAGCCTCTGCTTTGATTCGTTCTTTGAGAGATTTTGATATTAGTCTTGAAGTAGTTTCTATTTCAATCTTATTTTCTTCACAATACCATACTACGGCATCCAGATAAGAAATAGGTCTTTTCTCTTTGACTATGTTATTAATTATTTGAGTAAATTCTTTTGAGTTCATATTATATAATATATCACTTATTCTATTAAATGTAAAGCGTGGATTGTTTCTGTTTCGAAGTACAATCCACAAAACTCAAAGCAGTGATTAAGCTGCTAATGCAAAGTTATTATCGTTTGCGTTTAATTAGCATTTAAGGTTGCCACCTATTAATCTCTTACAAATTTCTCAACATCTGTCGAATCCTATATCAGCCCCATCATAAGCACACTCTGTAAATGTGTTTATGGTGGAGCTGTCCGGAACTGCCCCGGAGTCCAGTCTGTCTACCATATTTGTCGTCAACGACTAATTCTTATGCACCCTCTTTTGGTGTTAAAACCAAATCAAAGGAGTGTGATACTATACAACTTTCTTGTCCTGATGGACTAGTAAGTACAATCAAATGTTCAGTTCTATCTCCGTTTACAAACGTATAAACATAATACGCTACAGGTGCTTCTTTTTGAGCACCTTCTTTTGCCATAGACATAGATTCAACCATAAAACCAAATTTTATTACATATTCATTTACAACTTCACTTGGTCCACATTGAGCAGGTAAACTCATTGGTGCCATTTGTGCCTTTGCTGTAAATGTTATTATGGTAAATAACAAAACTAGTATTAATTTTTGCATTGAAGCCTCCCTAGGACTTATAAAGAGGTCTTACTATAAATCGGCAGTAGTTTTGGTTTCTTTATTAAGTTCTTCATAATATTTATAAAAGTCCTTAATTGCTTTCTCTAGGTCTGACGTATATGTCGCTTTATCTTTTACAAATGGTTTCATAGAACCATCTTCTCCTGATTGAAGAATAACGATTTGTTCTATGGGAGTACCGAATAGCTCTTCATACATAATAGCATAGGCAGTACATTGCAAATAATAACTATGATTCCAAGAATCAATACGTTCTTTATTAGCTGTTTTGAAGTCAATAACAGATAACTTACCATTATATTCTGCAATACAATCAACTTGACCAGCAAGGGTCAGTTTGTGTGAATACATAATCTTTTCAAGACAATGAATATTATCAATCTGGTCAAGATATGGTTTCATCAACTTAAACATACCAAGTGGTAATACATCACGAATTGCCGGTGTCTCACCTTTTAGATATTGTTCTACAAGTGTGTGTACAGCTTTACCTCTGCGTGCCGCTCTGGCCATTTCCCATTTTGCAGCTGCTTCACCAACATTTTTACGCCATTGTTCTAAACCTGGTTTCTTTTGAACACCTAAAATTGTGGTTACAGATGGATAGTTTTTACCGTCAACTTGGTAAAATCTAAAACCACCTTGATTCATTCCCTTTGTTTGTGGAAATTTACTCTCGTCTAATTGTACAAAATTTTTCATTATATCGTTCCTTGTAGGTAGTTTAATATTAAAGCTAATATTGCTAAACCAACACCTAGACAAACAAGTCCAAGTACGTATTTAGCTATTTCTAGTGTTTTTTCTGTCTTTATCTTTTTCATCATATATACATTATATACAGTTTATATCACAATGGCAAGCTTAATTTGCTCTATAATCCATCATATGTTCATTAATTAAGTCGGGAGAGTTCCTTAACTCTTCTCGTTTCTCTTTTCAATTAGGTACGTATGACTCATAACAAGTCTTATTTGTGTCACTCTTATAAGCACGTAAGATTTCTTTACGGTTTTCACCATCATTACGATACGAACAATGTACCCATCCAGAATTTGGTTCATCTAAATTGTGGAATTCCAAAATCATCTGGTCATATTCACAATTCTCTGAAATCCACTTTACTAGTTCAGCGTTGCTCAATCCAAACACCTCAAAATCGGCCGCCTGGCCCTTAGCGTGCTGTGAATTTTTGCTTGAGCCGATTGCTTCGCATAATTCAGGACTACGATACCCACTTGAAATGGTAACCACTTTACCATAATGGTCTCTTACTTTTTGTAATACGTTTTCACATAACTCTTTTAAGTTATTCATATGGTCTTCACTAGGGTTATTACTAATACCCTTACGGACAGCTGTTTGTGAAGCTGTCATTTCTTTTAAAGAAAAATTGTTTGATAGTTTCATTTTAATCCCTTGTAATTTTTAATAGTTTTTCAATCTGAGCCTTAATGATTGGCGCTCTGTTTGGCCAATGTATATAAGGTTCATCACTCTTCATTAGATTGTATAAAAAAGGCAATATTAACTTTTCTATATCTTTGAATCTAGTTAGAGTTTGTTCGTCATTTACTTCTTTAGTGATAGTATCTTTTTCTGCCACTATCTGCATTATTTCATTCATCATTGATTTGATAGATGAAACATCTGTCTTTACTTTTGCCAACTCTATATTAGAGCTTTCAATTACTTTTGTATCAATAGCAGGTTGAGTTTCAGGTGCATTAGAAACTGGTGTCATACCCCAATCATCATCAATATCAAAACCACGCATATAATCTGGTAAATCTTTTGTCATTACTTTCCTTTACGTTTACGGTGTTTTTCAATCACCTGTTTTGTTTTAATTTCTTTGATTGACTTCTTGCCAAATCTATCTGCAAAAGGACTAGTTGGGTGTGCCTCTGCAATTCTGGACAAGTTCTCTTTCCAACCAGAGTCGTTCTTAATACTACCTGTACCACTTACTATATTTATCTGTGTGATAAGTTGTTTAATGTGTTTGTTTTTCTTTAAGTATTCTTCTTTATCAGATATAGAATAGAATTCATCAAACACTTTACCGGTTTTAGTATCTTCAAAAGTATAACTTGGCATTACCCTTGACTCTTTAATGGGTCTTTAAAAGTAAAATACTTATTAAGCATTTCTAATTGGTCATTATATTCAGCAACAATCTTTAATTCTTTTTCAATTTCAGTTAATATATCACCGTGTTCACCAATACCTACTGCTTTGGTCAACAACACTTCAATATTTACTTTATGTTTCTTAATATGTCCTTCAGCGTGTGCTTTAAGAGCTTCTAACATTTCATTTCGCATTTTTTTTCTCCTTTAATATTCTTCCATAATTAGGCCATCCAAATTTATCTGGTGACTCGTTAACATATCTCCAACGAATAACTCCTGTCATAGGATTTCTTTCGTAGATTTTAGGTTTAGATGTATTGTTCTTCAGCTTCATTATCTATTATTTTACCCTCTATATACCATTCTGGTGTTTTAGTAAACTCCCATTTTGCAAATTTTTTCTTTTCTAGTATATAGTAGTTTCTATAACTAGCTACAGAGTCACCATCAACCTTGCAATGGTCAGGCATAGCAGGAGTTGGTTCTGTTGCAATCTTATTTAGTTGTATATTCATAGGTGTATGTTTTAGTATATCGCCTAGAAGTTCAATAGTCAAATGGTTTTTACTATGACCATATCTTAATTGCCATTCTTTATGTAATGCCATCATATGTCTATACAACCACATATAATTGTATGCACTTTCCATAACCCATAATGTACTAGGGTGTCCTGTGTGACACGCTAAGTATAAAGTTTTTTCTAGGTTTGAGTTAGGGTGTAACCATCTTTTAATATTACGACCTTTTTTAGTTTTGCCTGTGTACTTGGTGCCGTCTAACATTCTATGAGCAGTAGATAACATTTGTGCTGATTCTACAATCATCTTTGGTACGTGTTTATCACACATCATTTGAGCAGCTGTCACAGGTGATTTATCTACATAAAAAATATTCATATTAGTCCTTTAGTGTAAGAGTTTATTATATAAGTCTGTTCTACTATACTTATTGCACAAAGTTTTAAATGTATTGTACCAAAAGTTTTTAGACCATTCTGTTGTTGAGTTTTTACAAGCCGTAGCTGCATTATCAATCAACTTTTCAATCTTGGTTTGGTCACCAACCAATCTAATTATATCATCATTTGTCATCATATACATACTATACACCTTTTTCTATCATTTGTCAAGCTTTAATTGCCTAAATTAACGCCATTTGTTATTATGGTTCTAAAGAGTGAAAATTTAGGGTCTTTCCAGTCTACCGTTTTCTCACATTTATTAGGTGATATACAAGTTGTTTTCATACAACCAACTAGTGTACTACTTAATATCAGTAGGATTAATAGACGTTTCATTCCACTCCATAATTTGGTCTAATTTGATTCGTATTGCGTCAGGATCCAGACCAAGTTCCTGAAGTTCTTTAGTACCCATTTGTCTAAAAAATTCTTCGTAATCTCTATTCTTTAAATCTCTCTTACCTAATTTGTTAAAAAAGTCTTTATAAACTTTTTGCTTATCTCGGTAGTCTTTCGCTCTAGCTTTTGCATTAGTAGCTTCCTTTTGCCAATCTTTTTGGCGCTTGGTACTTTTCTCTTCTTCGTCTTTAATTTTTTGTTTTTCTGCTCTGGCATTTTTCCAAGTCCTTAATGATATGTTAGCCGCTATCAATAATAATACTGCTAATGGGTCAAATACAAATATCAATACCATAATGGCATATCTAACTGCCTCATCAAAATGGTCTTTTGCATTTTCACCATATATTAATTCTGCAATATACTTTAACGGACCAACCTCTGCCTCTATCTTTTGTTGGTCTAATTCAACTGTACTTTTCTCTAAATACAATTCTGAAATCTTTTTTGTACTAGACTTAATTTCTTCTTTGAGTAAGTTTCTTTCTTCTTCTTGTTTACGTCTTTCTTTTAAACCTCTTGTTGCATAGTCATTTTTAAGATATACTTCAATTGATTTATCTAGTTGTAATAAAGTATTCTCTGCTCTACCAATGTTATTCTCTTCTTGTTTAATCTGTTTATCAATCAAACTAATTTGTATTGAGAAGTTGCCCATAGGTTGAACACTATCAAGGTGTGCTTTTGATAAGAAACCAAAAATACCCATAGAAGTAATGAAGATTAAAACTATAACAGCACTCGTTAGATATGCTTTTATAGTTCTAGGTACTAAACTGTTATGCCAATTATTATATAACCAACTGGCGGCTACAAGTTTACCTACTTCTAACGCACTTCCCATTGCTATGATAGGAATATATGCACCTGCAAATATAGTTGCTAGACCCATAATAGAATAACCGGCAGCTATTATAGAAATAGATATAGCACTAAAAAATGTTAATAGTATTGCGAACATAGTATTATTTATCTTACTTTGTTGATTGTACTTTTTCAATCTTTGTCATCATATTGATAACTCTTTTAGCATAGTCTTCGGTTGTAGAAAATGCTTTTAAAGTTTTGATGAGTTCAACTGAATCTAACTTTTGGTTTTTTGCCCACATTTTGGTTCTTAAAACTCTAAAGTCTTCGTAAGCAGGATGCTCATTGAGTAATCTTATATACTCTTTTACTGAATCACATTTAGTATCAAACACTCTTACACCCCAACCAGGCCATTTAGTCATACCCTCTGGTAGTAAATGTCTTGCTGTTGATTTAAATACTCTGATACCAAATAGATTGTTTGCCTCTTTAGCAAACCTAGATTTACCCCAACCAGATTCTAATACTGCTTGACCTACTAACATTTGAATAGGTACTCTCTTGTCAACTGGTGTAGTAAAGTTAAGATAATCAACACAATAGCCAAGTTCTTTTACAAACTCATTATCTGTTTTGTATTTCATTTCTTTTGAAACCAAACCTAGGTTTTGTGCCCAAGCCGTGTGTTGTTTTCTTAAATCTTCGTTTGCCCATTTTGTTGATATGGGATTTGGATAGAAAGTTCCTGTAGCAAAGACGGCCACTACAACTATCAATGACCAAAAAAGTCTTTTTGTCCATAACCAAACTCCTGGCAATTTCTTATTAAGTTCGTTTTTTATTTTTTTTACCATACTACCTCTTTAATGCTATGTATTCAAAACCAGTAATATCATATGGCTCTTGTTCGCCATATTCTGACCAACTACCAACTGAAATAGGTTTCATACGTTTTTGTAAAAACATCACATTAGGATTATTTTCCATAATCTTATTCATCTTCTTAAAGATTTTTTCAGATTGTTTTTCTGTGAAGTTAGCGGCTACATCTGTTGACCAATTACCAGTATAGTAAGTAATCTTCTTTTCTTTTGAAGTTTCAAACTTTTCTAGTGTTGTGACAACGTTATTGATGATGTGCTTAAGGTGATGGTCTAGTTCTTTAGTTTTTCTCATTATATATTTCTCTCTCACTTGTTGGTTATATTATAAGCCAAGACCAAGGGTCTTTGCTCGTTTTTCAAAAGACCAGAATAATGCATTATGATTTCCTGTGTCTCCCAAATTCTGCATTTGATATAGGTGCACCATTTCGTGGCACAACGTATCAAGGAAGTATTGAAAGCTTGGATACTTTGGTAACATTTCAAGATGGTATCTTCTAGTACCTTTTCTCTTCCACTCCCACGTAATAACTTGACCGACACATTTTTGTCTAGCCAAATTTTTGATTTCAACTTCGTTAAACGGTGATAATAAACCGTCAAACATTCCCTCGTTGATATACTTAAAATACTGTTTGATTGCTTTGTATGTAGTTCTATATTGTCTATCGCCAGAGGCATTTAAACCTCTTTTGATAAATTTTTTAACTTTAAGTTTTTTACTTGTGAGTCTTGGCATAAATTAGTCTTTACATTCATAGGAGCCTCCTTCAAGTAATTTGCATTTATATGCCTTATCGGCATTTTGCCTCATATTTGCAGCTAAACTTTCCAAGATATTTGGTAAGTTCTTTTGTATAACAAAGGTCATTTCTGTTGCAAAGTTATAAGCCAACTTTTGTATTTCTGCCTCTAGTACAGAGGTGTCAACTGTGCCACCTTGAACCGTAGTTTGTATAACGTGACCTACTACTGCTGTGTCATACTCATCTGCTTTAACTGAATTATTTAAGGCGGTTAAACCAAACCATAATATCGTTAAAAATACTATCAATGTTTTCATAATATAAACTCCTATTAGTTATTTATAGGTACACTATACACCACCAGCACACTAAAGGCAAGCACTTTTTATAGAAAAAAAGCACTATTTTTATACATTTTAGAGAAAAATGTTCTATTTTTACAGATTTTATAGAAAAATGTTCTATTTTTGTTCTGGTTTATAGAATTGGTCGTTCCAACCAAACGCTTCCTTGACTACTGATTCGGTTAAACCCTTATATTTCTTGTTCAGTTTCTTATCTTTCATATTTAATAAGACCTCTGCGTCACTCTTATGCAAGCCTTCTAATACTTGAATAAACATAGTTTCTTTTTGAGTTTTTGTAGTTTCTGCGTCAGCGCCTTCAACAAAATGCCATAGTTTTTTTGATTCTATATTCAACATTGTATGTTCAGTACCTAATGGTGCTTCGTTAGCAATGTAAGGTGGTGTACCAGTTGGTAGTTGCCATTTGATATTAGGGTCAAATGCACCTTTAAGAATCATTCTTAAAGCCGGAGTATTGTGTTCTCTTAAAACAGCAATCTTCTTTGTTTTGTCTTTAGCGTTATTTACTTTTGTTAAAATTTCTGAAATCAACGGTTCTTGATTTGCATTGGTACCTTGACCACTCTGCATACTTTGTTTAGGCATAATACCTAGTCTCTGTTGATGTTCCATAATGTTTCTATCGTCTTGTGCCATAATTATCTCCAATTCGGTTTCTTCTATTATTTATACTTATTTAGGTACTTCTTTTTGTACCAATTGTAGTAGGTCTTATCTGTAAAGATTTCTGCTAATTCACTCGCTGGTACTTGGTCACTTCTAATACATTCAGCTAATGTCTCATACTCATAGGTATCAACCTTACGAGTCATCTTACTATTTTTGTTATTTACACCCATTGTCATAATCGTTCTATCAATTTTCTCTAGTTTAATACTTTCTGACAATGTGTTTTCTCAATGCTCTTACAAGTTCCTCTAATTTGTCTATAACTGATATAAGACTAGGGTCTGTAATATAATTTGTTTGTTCTTTTAATTTATCGTATTCTCTTAATGGTATTGTAACCGTAGATTGTTCATTCTCAAAACTTTTATCATTATCTCTATCATCAACACTTGACATAAAAACCTTTTTGTTAATTAATTGGAAAGGGCGACCCGAAAGCCGCCCTTCCTCAAATTTATGCTGAGTAAGCTACTTGCTTACCGAATACAGCAGTAATACCAGCTGCGATAACAGCTTTTGATGGTGTTCCTACTCTGTATGAAACGCCTTTTGAAGACCTATTTTCATAAATCATCATTCCTTCGTTTCTTAATTTACCAACCATTGCAGCTGGTGATTTAAGGTCGTAAGTGTTTCTCAATTGTTTCCAAGAAACGTCTGAACCTTTTGAAAAAAGATTTCTAATCTTTTCAGTTTTAGTTAGCTTTGTTTTAGCCATATTTGTATCTCCTTTAAAGATATTTGTTATTAAGTCAAACATAATTGTTCTCCTATCATTGTGTTAAGGTCACTACACCATTCAGAGTACACAGCGAACATATGTTGTGTGTCCTCCCGAATTCTTTAATCATCATCTAAATCAAAGTCTGATTCAAACATATCACCACCTTGCCTCAAATAATCTAACTCTTTTTTTAAGTCTTTAGATAATCCTGTAATTGGTCTTCCAGGTTTACTTAAAAACATATCGTAAGTAATCTTAGCAGTTCTAAAATTACCATCTTTGTTAATCTTTAGGTCTACCATCTTCTCGCTCAACAATTGAGCTGGATGTGCCATTTCAAAATCTCTATACAATAGACCTCTAGCAGTATCAATAAGTATTGCAAGGTCTTTTGTAAAGTTGACTTCTTTAGTTTTTACACCAGCGTCAACAAATCTTTTTAACAAATCAAATCCTATTTCATCTACTAGAGCCTCAACATAGTCTCTAGTTTGTTTCTTTTTTAGTTCTTTAGCAAACTCGGTGTTTTGCTTATCTTCTTCGACTTTTCTTTTAATCTTTGCCTCTGGAAAGAATACAATATTGTCATTACTCAATTATTTCTCCCTTGAAATTTACTTGTTTTTTATCTTCAAAGTGTTCTACTAACTGATTATAACCACCAATTAATTTACCGTCTATTTTGATTTGAGGCATTGTTCTAACTTGTTTACCAATGTCTTCAATCATCTTAACAGGATCCGAATCAAAGTCTTTTTCAAGAGACTTCTCTTCGTATTCCAGACCAAGGCCTTTTAACAAGGCCTTTGCCTTTGTACAAAATGTACAATTATTTTTACTGTATATTGTTATTGTCATTTTTACTATTTTCTAACACCTTGTCATAAGCAATATTAGCTTTTGATTTGATGTTGTAAGCGTCAACAGCTTCTGCAATAGTGTAGTTATACATCTTATTGTATTCACCAAGTGGTAATCTCATACCAATCCAAGCTCTGTAATAACCGTTTTTTGTTAAGGTTACATCTTGTTTCCAGATTTCATATCCTCTCACAGGTGTATTTTTAATAACATTCACCAATGTTGATTCGACCTCTGAAACAGTTGTCTTGGTATTAGTTTTACCTAATTCAGTAATAAACTGTTTACTTTGTTTGTTCATTTCACCTGCTACAATATCAGCAATCTCTGATTTAGCATACATCTTTGCTTTCTCAATAGCAAGTTGTAAGTCTGGTGATACGGAAGTTGCGACACCGAATAAACATTCTCTGTCTTTTTCTTTACCAATTAAATCAGTATCACAGGCTTTTCTTTCAGAATAATCTGACATATACCATTTTGGCACTTGATTCATTGTCTTACCGTTTTCAGACTTTATCTTATAGGTACCACCAGCACAAGCATTTAATAACAACGCCGAAGCAAGTACACCTAATATCTTTAGTTTGTTTGTTTTCATTTTTCTCATCATAAGTTTTTACTCTCCTTTACATCATATAACAATTCTTGTATAAAGTCAAGCGTGGTTTGAACGTAACCTAGCGCCTGGTCACTTGATACATCATATATTACTAATAATACAAGGGAAAGTATGATTATATTCTTAATCATTATTGGACCTCCCATTTTCCGTTAGGTTGAAGACACATTGTTCCATTTGATTTGAAAGCGTGTCCTGGTCGGCTATAGTGCCGACAATATTGAGGCATACTAGTTGTGTTGTGATAATAAAACTGAGCAAATAAGTCCCAATAACCTAGGCCATCTGCTTTTCTCTTACCATCAGCACATTCCATAACTTCCTCTTTTATTATTTCATCACCGTTTTGTTTGATGGTTACTTTAATAAAACAGTATTGACCATTGACCTCATCAGGTTCAATAGGCAAAATCTTTGTGTAAAAATTATCATTCGCTACTGCGATACCAGATATTAATAAGAACACTATCATAATAAATGTCCACGTTAAGTATCTTTTAATTATCGTATGTTTTGGTTCAAACATTTACAACTCCTAACTTTTTAAGAGAATCTTCAATCTCATAAATTTGGTCATCAAGAAAATCTAACTTCTCTTGACTATTTGTTATTTCTTTTTCGTTTTCTAAATCTATCTTTTCTTGTTTCAATCTATCTACTGTACTCATTGTGCCTTTATCTGTTTTGGTTTTTCAACCCATTGGCCATCAGGCATTTGACAAGCAGTACCAAATTTGACTTCTCTATTAACACCACCAACACCAATCAAAGGCCAACTGTTAGTAATATCAACTGTGTGGTCATATTCTATACACTTAATAGGACCTGCTCTATATGATTTTGTTGTGTGAATAATACCAGAATTGCCAGTTTTAGAATTGTACCAATTTGTATAAGATGAACCACTTGGCGTTGTATTTAAGTGGTCTACAAATACTGCATTGTGAACATCTTTGTCTGAATTGTATAACATTTCAGCACCTGCAAATGCACCGACTACAGCACAAGCGGCCGTAGCATATGGGTCTACCGTTAAGCCCATTTCTACACATACCGAAGTTGTGGTAGCTGCACCTAATCCTGCACCTAAAGTTGACCTAGAAGTGCTACAGGCCGTCAATGTCAACCCCATTATAATCATAATGGTGGTCGTTTTTAATAGTTTCATTTTCATAATCAATTTCTGCTTTCGCAACTAATAAACAATCTGATTGTATTAAATCAATTGCATTTTTAACTAATATTTTATCAGATGGCGGATTGTCTCTTAAACTTTCCGCCATATTTTTTATTGTATCTATCTTTTTACAAATAGATTTTATATTCTGTGCCATTAGTTTTTGATAAAAAGATTAGTTATCTTTTCCTTTGTACTGATAAATTGTGCTTTCATATCAGCCCAAGATTCTGCTTGGTATTCTTTTGTTTTCTGCCATTCACTCTGAGCAAAGTCTTTCGCTTTACCAGGTACAGCAACAACTGTTTCTACAAACTCTTGTGGAGTTATTGTAGTTTCATCAGCTTTCGCTTTGTTAAGTTCTAAAGATATAATAAAAATTGCAAACAGTCCTACAACTGCATACGATAAAACTCTATCCATAACTTTTTTCATTACTTTATCCACTATTTCCTCTATCTGTTCGTTGTTTAAATTATCTGACACTTACGCCTTCGTTTGCTTTTTTCTCTTGAAGTTCAATATCAGATATTCTCATTTTTTCAGCATATGACATACCAAAAACTTTGTTATAAAAATAGTCTAGTGGACTAACTGATTGGTAACCGACTAAAAGGTTATCAAATTTCACATCTATACCATCATAATATTCGGGGTGTTGTTTTTTTAACTCAATATGGTCTCTACAAAACTGTACTCTGTTTGTATAATAATCATTTAATTTATCAAGCATAGATTTTTTCTTACTAAGCTTGACATCTTTTTCTTTTGCAATTTTAAACTCTGCAAACAAGTTCTCTTTATCATATTTGAACGACATACTATATAACCTCCCAAGGTTGTTTATTAATATTCACTTACTATACCAGAAAACTCTTAAAATGGCAAGCCTAATAATAATCACGTAATTACTCGCTTTTTCTACAAATTAAAGCGCCTAGGATGCGCCAGGATAGACGAATCAATGTCTTTCGTACATACCTGTAGCCTCTGGAAACGGTAAATCGTACTGTTCCTCAACTTCAGATTGTCCTTTAGAACCCTCTAATTTGTTTTCATTTTCAAGCCAGGTCTCAAAGACCTTAACTTCATTTTCTTTGTAGGCGATACATTCGTCAATCAATTTGATTGCACCTGGCATATCACCATCTACCAATTTTGTTTTAATTTTTTTAAGGTCATCAACCATTGCTAAAATTTCATTCATCATACTTTCCTTCCTGCTGTCTTCAGGTCTGATTTGTTTACCACCATATATGGTCCTTTATTATATGCCGGCACGATTGTAAAGTTTTTACTTGCTTCTATCTTCCAAGAGTTATCTACCTTTGTACCATTACCACAAATCTTATTTGATGTTTTCGGTAAGTCTTGTAATTCTGATAAATCTATTGTAGGATAATAACCCCTATTATTACTTATCTCTCTTGATTTGATAATGTTACCACTATCATTCACATTTAAACCTAATGACCTCATCCACTTGATGTGTTTGGTCATAACCATTTGTAATGATTGTTCTTTACTTACTTTTGCTTTTGGCATTTGATTCATCTTCACTTGACATTAATAAAACAATATAGTGTACAGCTTTTAACAAGTCTGCTCTATTACGACCGGCTTTCTTACCAAACCTTGCAAGATATTTGATTGCATTGGCTTGACAGAAATCTTTGTCAATACCACAAGACCTCAATAAGTCTTGTACTTGTACACCTTCTTTGACTTGAGCATAGTGTTCACCATACGTAGATTCTATGTATGTACCTATTTCTTTTAGTATTTTATCTTCATTGTATTTCATAATATTCCTTTTCGTTAAATACCTAGTGCCTTTATAACATCTTCCTCTGTCTTTGGCAAGCTTTTTCCTGATTGTAACCAATCTACCATTTGTTCAAAGTTAAATGCTTCATCTGGTTTACCTTCTTTTTCTAACACCTGTTGTGCTATTTTAAAAAACTTTAAGGTACCCATTTCATTGGTCATACCATCTGGTTTACTTTGATAATTACCTTTTCTTTGATTTGACATATTTACTCCTATTACTAAATTCTGGTAAGTGGTTCAAATTGGCGTGACTACCATTTTCATCAGCTGCATAGGCCAATGTAGCAGTATGTTTTACAACTGTTTCTGCAAATAGTTTCTTTGCCTCATCATAGGTCTTAACAATTGTTTTAGTGGATTTATTCAATGACCTCCACTCTACAATAGAATATTCTACTGCATTATCAATTATATTTTGTTCCCAAGGATTAGCAGGCATTATTTTCCGTAAACCCTTTCTGCTTCTAAATGTAAAGCAACATCAACATCTGATTCTTCTTTCATCCAAGAATCATCTGTATTTACTGCTGAAGCTTCAACTTTTTCTATTTGATTAAAATAACACCAATGTGTACCTGTGTCGCCTGTATAAGTTATAGCGCCAACATAGTTCAAATCTGTGTCATAAGTTTTAGCGTTAAGTGAATTGTCACTCTCGGCTGCCATATCGGTTTTTTCTGTTGCGATACCGATATTGATGATTGTACCACTTCTTCCGTGATTACATTCAACATAATCGCCTACATTTATTATCATTAGTGTATCTCCTTAAATAAATATTCTTTGTCATAACTCAAACCTAGATTATAACAAATATAACCTACGTCTTTCTCATTCTCTAAATCTTCGGCAGTTAGAATCCAATTGATTGCTTGTTTTCTAGTTTCAGCACCAAGTTCCATATTCTTCTTTACTTGATTTTCAAACTTTTTATAAGCCTCATCTTTAGCATTATTCTCTCTTTCAATTTCTTCATCAGCCCAAACACCATAAGATTTCATTTCTTTTTGAAACTTCTCGTCTGTCCAGTATTTTGATTCTGCAATCACCGTTCTTGCATAAGATTTTGATGTTGCTATTGAAACAGTTTCATATAATGTCTGTTCATCAAGGTATCTCTCTAACTGTTTAACAGTATAAACACCATACTCTCTCCAATGAGCAGGATCCTCTACTAACATACCAATAAAACAATTAGGTGTTTCTAACATTTCTTTTTTAGAAGCTTCATTCATAGATTTGATATGAGCAACTAAATCTAGTTCGTCTTGTCTTGTTTGGTTATATTGAGCAGGTGTTATCATTAAGCGTTCTCCAGTTCTAATTCAATTACTTCATCAACGTTGTCACTATCAATACCAACCATATTCAGATTGTCAATGTCTAGTATATCTTTAATTGCTGAAGATTTTGTAATCAAGTTGTTTTTTAGATTAGTAATAATCTTATCAACTTGGTTTTCAACAGATGTCTCAATGTATTGTTTATATTTACTCATAGTGTGTTTGTCCTTTTGTTAGTGTTAATAATATAGTATCATACAAATCAAGTAAAGTCAAGCAGTTTTTTTTCTTGGCTTCTTTAATTCTTTCTTTTAATGTTTTCTTCTTTATCATATACACATATCCTATCAGACCTGGCACAGAAAGCAAGCGTTATTTTCATTTATTTTGAATTATTTTTTTGAGACCTGGTAACGATTACCGAAATCAATGTTCTGGTATTGTTCTATTTCCAGTTGTCCACTACCCATTCAATGTCTGATTCGTGTGGATTTGGTTGTCCGTGAAACACGGCCACCAACGATTCGCTACACTTTTCAAATGTCCAATCAGTCTTACTGAATCTAGGTTCTTTTCTATTAAACCATTTGTATGAAAATGACCATTGATTCGGCATATATTGTAATTCTGTATGTTCTTTCATAAACTCATATGTCACATTCTGGTCACCTTGATGTTTACGCCATCTTGGTCTGTCTTCATAGTATCTGTCCCATACAGCTGGTGTCATTGTAGTATTATTGAATTTCATTATAGATGAGTTTATGCCATCCAAGCCTGTAAAATCGTGGATTGCACCAAAAGTGTCCACTTTACCAAACTTTGCCATTTCGTCAATATTTTTTAGGATGACCACATCCAGGTCCATATATAAATTTTCACCAACTAGACCACTATCAGGATGAAATAGTTGTAGTTTGTTCCACCAACCTTGTTCGTCATCAAGTGGAAACTTTCTATACTCTATATCACCTTGTACTACTCTATGTAATGAAGTGTTGTCCGTAAAGCAAATAAATTTGTGGTCTACCGTAAGATGTCGGTTGACCATATTGTACAAATTCTGTACGTATTGTGGTTTGTATTTGTTTCCATAATAAACGCATACGAAATTCATTACGACATCTTTTTGAAATTAAATGCTACAGATATTCTTTTCTCTGTTTCATTTAAGTTTGGTAATACACCGTGAGTTAAGAAACTAGGAAATAGATACATAAGACCAGCCTCTGCCTTACAAGTACAATGTATATTAGTTCTAGGGTGGTTGTTTTTATTTTTTATGTGTTCGTCCCAATATGCCTCTAAATCGTGAGAAGCTGGACTGGTAAATACTATGTCACCACATTTTTCTGGTGTTTGTAGATAATATACGCCTGAAAATATACAACCTGGATGTCTATGGTCTTGGTTATAATCTTTATACCCATTTACGTTAAACCATAAATTATCTAATTTTACTCTAGGTAAACCTAAACTGGATGCAAACTCATTAGCTTCTTCTTGTAAAAATGCATACAAAGGTTTTAATCTCATATGGTGTTCAAACGAAATATCTTTTGATTGAAAACCACCCTCATTAGATACTAAACGACCTTTAGGATTTTGTGAGTTTAATCTACCCTCATTATCTTTACAAAAATCTAAAACATAGTTAGATATTAAACCATTATCTAAATCAGATTTCGACACCTTTATGGGTGTCGTAAACATATCAAATTCACCTACTTGTGACATTATTTCATTTGTTCCTGTAATTTACTTGGATCCAAACTATTGTTTGGTTGTGCCATTAACATTTCATAAGCTGTACCATCAGCAATCTCTTTTAATTTAAACTGATTATCAACTACCATTTTCAACCATTCATTTACTGTCTTATGTCCTGGTCTCAAAGGTTTAACTACTTTACTAATATGCTGACCTGCAATAAAACTTACAATGTTTCTTTTGTGTGCAAATACAGGTGTTCTATTTAAAATAGCGTCAATACCTGATAGAGACATATTAGTTATTAATGCTTGACAACCTTGTAGTTCAGTTCTAATATCAGTATTCCACCATTGATTACCAGGTCTTGGTTTCTGTCTAATCTTAATTGGTAGATTTTCAAATTCCGTATCTCTTACTGCATTGGTAATTTGTGTTGTTGCAATTTCAAGCCACTTTTCTACCGAACAACCATTAATATGAAAAGTTACCGTAGGTGATGATGGTGCTAATAAAAAATGTGTCATCTGACCTGTATCCCAACCTTTGAATTGGCAGTCAATACCTTCGTGTTCTAATTGTGATAGTCTTTTACCATCGCCAACTTGACCTCTGATAGTATGTAAATTACCCTTTGCAATTCTAATATAGAATCTATCCCAATCTACGATTGGTTCTGGATATCTTGTAAAAGGAACATTTAAATAACCCACATCTACGTACCACCATTCTTTACCAAGGTGTACACACTCTCTAATTAATTCTGTATTCTTACCACCTAATCCCCAAAAGAAGTGTATCTCGTGGTCTGCGTCTTGCCAACCTTTTTCAATTGCTGGCCAAATCTTATGAGATAAACATTTATCCCAACTCATCTTGTGTGTTATAATCATCCTAATAATCTCCTATGTACTATTCCACTATTAATTTCTTCTTGTTTCCATTGTGTGTAAGCACAATCGTATAACCATTGTTTTCTATCAAACTTACATTGTATATTACTTTCACCTATAATGTCAAGCGTGTGGTAACTTACTGGCCAAGCGTGTGATGTATTTGATAAGGCAACCGTTGGTATACCCTCACATACACTTTCTACTAATGCATTACTTGAATATGATACAACAACTCTAGCGCCATCTAAATCTTTCTGAAATCCACTACCACCATTTGTCTCATTAAAGTTATCATAGTTTTTACTATATATGATTTTGTTTCTAATTCCTGCTTCTCTAAATCTAGCAAAGAAACCACCCTTTTGACCACCATCTGGTGATATATTACCATATTTTTCTAAAAATCTAGGATGAAATCTTACTACAATAGGTTCGTTAGTTAAAGAAGAAATCTTTTTCATTACCATATATAGATAGTTAATATAATTCCATTGTGTGCCTCTAGCTTTAGTGTGTACTATTAATTTATCTTGCATATCGGCTGTATATAAGTCATTCAAACTTGTATCAGTAGGATTTTGTAAACATAGTAGTATATACTTACCCTCACTTCTCCAAGGTTTAATTTCTATATCTTGTTCTTTCTGTATCATATCCCACCTATCAGACGGCGAGTTTTTATTCTTAAATATACCATTATTATATGTGTAGTCATTTAAACCAATTCTATAATAGTAGTTATCGTCACCAACTTTTATATTTCTTCTAAATGTGGCACCCTCAAATACTATAACAGGTTTTTTAGTTTGTGCAATATAATCATATTGGTCTTTATAGTCTTTAAAAACACCTCTAACACCTGTGGTAACATATGCGTTTGCGTGTTCAAGGACTTTACGGTCTTCAAACTTTGCCAATTTAAAATCATTGTGTGTAGGAAAATTAAAGAAATCTCCTTCTCTAAATGCACCCCAAAAACCAACTATCATTGTAACCTCTTAACTGTCTCATATGCGACACCATTTTTTATTTCTTCTAGTGTAAACTGACAACTCAATAAACTATCTATCCATTTATCTATAAGTTCTTTATCAGGATAATATGGTCTTTCTATTTTAGATAAATCATTTTCACCAACAACATTTGATTGTGATACTTCATCACAAAATACTGGTACACCAGATAATACTGCCTCAATGGCAGCTGTTGATTGCATAGTAACCATTGCCCAACAATTTTTTAATTGTTCTTGTAAAGATGTTTTATCACCTTTATTTCTAATTCTAATTTCTCTGTCTGTATATTTTTTTAATGTTTCAAGTGTATCACTTAACCACTTTTCTTCGGTTGTATGATACATTCTACATACTGCTTTAGTTGGTGGACAAACTAGAATATAAGTACCAAAATTCCAACTATTAAATGTTATTGGTTTATATTTTTCTATTCTCTTTTTGTCCTGATTGGTTAACTCAACTAACTTATTGAGTTGTAATTGATTCTTTACAACTCTGTATAATTGACCATAAGGACCTGGCCTATAATCTCTTGTAGCGTAAAAGTAAGCGTGGTCCATATAATAAAATTCGTGAGTTCTTTTCTGACATTGCCATATAACTCTTTCTGAACCTCTTAATGTACCAACTACTGCAATAGGATTAGTTGTAAAATTTTCCCAATTAAACGTAGGCCAAAAACCCTCCTCAAATGGTGGTATTCTTTCTCTACCGTTTCTATGTACTATTTGTGAGAAAGCAACAACAAATCTATCTTTAGCACCAGAGCCTGTACAAAATCCTTCAATCACTACAACTTACAACTTTCATTATAATATTCAAACCATTCTTTTGAGTAATCACAATCTTTGTAATCTTCAAACCAAGGTCCACCCTCTGTATAGTGTATATTTTTTACATCTTTCTTATATTGATATTCACCTGCTAACCAGTTCCATTCTAATGGTAAATCGCCAATCAATTTTTCATTTTCTAACCACTTAAACTGGTGCAATTGTAAACCTGTTGCTGTGTTAACATAATCTGGCGACAAAGCTGTACACTTATCACAATTCATTAACATAAAACTAGACCAATTCTTTTTTTCATACTTTGTTTGTATTTGACCTAAAAACTTTTTATCTGTACTTGGTGTATAGTCGTGTTTACAAACCTGTAAGGCATACTTCTCATCACGCAATCTCCATAGTTCAGCAATATCACCTGTCATCAATTGGTCACAGTCCATAAAAACTGCCCAACCTTTATAATTTGCTAGATGTGGTACAATAAATCTACTAAAACTAAATTCAGTTGATTCTAAATTACTACGTTCTCTTGTGAAGTTGTCTTTGATATTAGGTAAATAAATCGGTGTGATTGATACCGGTCTAGTGCTGTTCTTTAATATACTATACGCAAGTACATTAAAAGCAACCTTTTCTTTACTATCATAACCAATAAAAACATTAATCATAACAAATAATGCCACATACAGGAGTTTTAGTTTCTAAATCGTGTATTTCATCTAACTTTAGTCTGTACCATTTACCAGGTTCAGGTTTAAATTTAAACTTACATAATTCAGCCTCTTTATCTTCTACTATACGTGTTTGTTCAACTCTTTCATTTTCAAACCATTGTGACCAAAATCTAAACTGGTTATCAAAATCAACTGCATAGAAAAAAACTTCTTCTTTTACAGCGTCTGTAAATAAAGGCATATCTTTCATACACCAATAATAATACTTACCTTTTTCTGGTAATAATGTAGTTCTAAATTCGTGTTGTAACCATTCTGATAATTCATTTGATACTTTATGAAAACTAAACTTTTCTCTATATTTTTCATAATTGCCATCAATAGGTTTTTCTGCAATTACTTCAGCAGTTTCAATTAACTCTTTAGGTACTTCTTTGATATTCTTTTCTTCTTGTACATATGTATTATAAATCATACTCTAGCCTCCGGACTTTTCATTAACTTTTTTCTTTTAGGACCTTTTATGTGGTCATACACCGGTCCTAATATAGACCTTGCTTGTACGTGTCCTGTTTTACCATCACCGATATCTTTATTCTTTACACCATTCTTTTCATATTTTTTTCTCACTAAATCCCATATATAACTATCGTGTTGTTCTTTCTCTTTGTATATTAAATCTTCATTGTACATATTCTGCATTTCAACTGCATATTTTATTACATCTGGATGTTTCATATTGAAGTATAAAAAACCACATTCACTATAATGGTTTCCTCTACCTAGATAACTCATCATCATATCATTATTGTGTATGTGTTTCTTTACCCATTCTTCATCAATAGTTTTATAAAATACACTATCAGCGTCTATACAAATTAAACCATCATAGTCTTCGTTAGTAATAATCTCATTTGTATAAGCATATACTTTATAAGAAAATCTAACACCATCATTAATATATCCAGCAGGTGTATCTGCAACAGGTCTTTCTTTGTTTCTATTTACAAACTCTTCGCATTGTGGTACCTCATCAAACGTACTTTTAGGTATAAAGTTCGTATGTGGTATATCTAACATATCTTCACTATATACAATCAAGTTAAATGGCCAGTTATAAGTTTCAAAAAACTTATGACCATATTGTTTATATAACTTTTTGTTTAAAGTTGTGACTACACCAATCATTTTGTAAATACTGTTTCTTTCCTATAATTGCCTCTACGAAAGTATTTAATTGAAGCCATAATATTTTCAACATCTTTTGCATATTCTTTTTCTTTATCGTTTCTCAATGGTAATTCTAACACTATAACTGCGTTATTCTTTGACATCAATTCTAAACCACCTAGTACAATTTCTTTTTCGTGTTCTTGACAATCTACTTTGATAAAATCAACATTTCGGTCAAACTTATCTACGTAATCATCTAATACTCTAACATCTGTTGTTAACTTTTTTAATGCTGATTCTTTTAATGTTCTTTGAGAGTTTCCATACTGTACACCGTGAGCTAGAAGACTTACGTTACCACTTTCATCAGGACTTTGAAATAGTACGGCGTCTTTCTGGTGTTTGTTTGATAATGCTATCTCTTCTAATGTCCAGTTATTAAAACTTTCCATATTTCTTTTATAACATTCTATGTTTTCTGGATGTGGTTCAAATGCAACTACCTTTTCAAACTTTTTTGATAAGTCTTTAGACCAAAAACCAATATTGCCACCAATGTCTAATGCTAAACCTAATTTCTTAACAAATGATAAAGAATAGTCTCTTTGTTCTTTTTGATATTCAAAATTACCATAGTGGTCTACTATGTGATTATCGTAATGTGTGTCCCAATCAGGTAACCACCAAGTTTTAATTAATTTCACTTTTCGCTTCCTACTTTTTGTATAAAATAACTATCTGCAATATCTGATAATGGATTGGTTGCCTTATCTGTATCAAATATCTTCTTTAAGTCAATTTTAGTTTGTTTTATAAATTCATTTAACATCATATCTTTATCAGCATTACCTTTTCCTGTAGCACCTTTTTTAACAACACTTGGTACAACTGCTTCATAAGTAAGTCCTTTTTCAAGTATTCTATATTTGAGTATACCACAGTTCTCAGCGATTTGAAAAAGTCCTTGACCTTTTGAACCGTAAGAGTAGCCTTCAATAAATATTTTTGGAGTTCCGAGTGTAGCAAGAATATTGAATACGAAATCTGATATGTAACCAAATCTTTCAATAGGGTCTTTCCATTCTTTATGTTCATAACCAATAATATTATCACTTTGTTTACCAATCCACTTTTTCTTGTTTGTCAAATAATAAAAGTTTAAAGCACCATCATTATTCACACAGACAGCAGGACTAGTTAGACTATAATCAATCCCAACTATCGTCCTCTGCTTTGCTATAATTTTCTTCATCAAATTCCTCAACTTCCCATCCACAAAAAGGACAAGTTAATGGTTCTAAATCTTGAACCTCTATGTCCCATTCTACGGTATATTTAGTCTCACAATTTGAGCAGACTTTTTGTGCTTTTTCTAATGCCATTATAGTTTAAACTTTTTAAATTGGTCCTTTTTAACGTCTTGTTTAATACCACCAATAACATAAGATTCAATCTCTGTCTCTTGTGGTGCGTTTTGTGTAGAACGGCTGTTTAACCAATGTTCTACCCAAGGTAAAGGATTTGTTTTTTGTTCGTATCTCGGTTCTAGGCCGATTGCTTTCATTCTTCGGTTCGCCATATACTCTACAAACTGGTGTAATAGTTTTTCTGATAAACCAATCATACTTCCTTTGGAAAATAGATATGTTGCCCAACGTTTTTCCTCCTGAACAGCCTCATCATACATAGTATAAACTTCTTTTTCACTATCTCTAATTACTTTATTCATCACTTTGTCATTTTCGTGGTCTCTGTAATTATTGATAATTCTTTGTGACATTGCTAAGTGTTGTGATTCGTCTCTTGCAATAAAAGAAATAATCTTAGCACTACCTTCAAGTAGTTTTAATTCACCAAATGCAAATGAACAAGCAAATGATACATAGAATCTTAAACCCTCTAGTATGTTAACTGTTACCAATGCTTTCCATAATTTCTTTTTGATTTCGTATTCGTCAACACTCTTCTTATCTAAATGCCATTTATAACCTGTATCAATTAGGTCATCATAAGTCTCTGTAATAGTTTTTGCTCTTCGTTCAATCTTTTCATCACCAATAATTGTATCAAATACTTCATTTGGATTTGAGTATAGATTTTTAATAATGTATGTATAACTTCTACTATGAATTGTCTCAATGAAATCCCAAGTCACAATACAACCTTCAATTTCTGGTAAAGAAACAAACGGTAAAAATGCAAGGCACGGACCTCTACCTTGTACACTATCTAACATAGTTTGGTATTTTAGATTAGATGTAAAAATAAACTTTTGTTGTTCATTTAATTCTGCATAATCATTTCTATCTTTTTGTAAAGATACTTCTTCTGGTCTCCAAAAATAACCCATTTGTTGTTGATTCAGTTTATCAAAAATAGGATATTTCATATCACTATATTGTTGTACCTGCAAATCTTCACCAAAAAACATAGGTTGTTTTGTGAAATCAATATTTTTATTTGTGTTAAATACACTTCTCGCCATTTTTAAGTCCCTAAATTGTACAACTATCGCAATCTTCTTCGACTGCTAGTGTAGTTGGTTCTGTTTCCTTTACTTCGTCTTTCCAACCTACTGGATGTGTAGGTTCGTCTTCATCTTTTTTACTATCATAAGTGTTTTGATAATAAGAGGTTTTCCAACCTAATTTATAGGTTGTTAACAGGTCTTGAGCCATTATTGATATTGGCACTTGACCCTCGTCATAATGTTCGGGATTATATGACCAGTTTCCACTAATTGCCTGGTCAAAATACTTTTGCATTACTGCAACGATATTTATATATCCTTCATTCCCTTTCATATCCCATAATAGAGTATAAAAGTTCTTTAATCTAGGATAATCAGGTACAATTTGTTTTAATGTACCTTTTTTAGACTTTTTAATACTTAAATAGTCTCTAGGTGGTTCGATACCATTTGTCGCATTTGAAACAACACTAGATGACTCACTTGGCATTTGTGCTGATAATGTACTATGTCTCAATCCAAATTCTTTAATATCTTTTCTTAATTTATCCCATTTCATAGATAGTTTACGATTTACAATTTCATCTACTTCTTTTTTGTAGGTGTCTATTGGTAATATACCATCAGAGTATTTTGTTCTATTAAAGTATTCACAAGCACCTTTTTCTTTTGCAATGTCATTACTTGCTTTCAATAGATAATATTGGAATGCTTCAGTAAGTATATCTACTTCTTTCCAAGCTTCTTTACTTTCATATGAAACTTTGTTCTTTGCCAAATAGTGTGCAAGACCAATATAACCAATACCTAAACTTCTTCTTGCCTTTGTAGATACTTCGGCAGCCTTAACAGGATATTGTTGATGGTCAATAATTTCTTCTAATGCTCTAACAGCCAAATCACATAAGTTTTCTAAATCTTCAACATACTGTATTTTACCAACATTGATAGCAGATAGAATACATAAAGCAATCTCGCCCTCACCATCAATATGACTAATAGGGTCTGTTGGTAATGTAATCTCTTGACATAAGTTTGACATATAAATTCTGTCTTTGAAACTAGAGTGAGTATTACAATGGTCAATATTCATAATGTAAATACGACCTGTCTCTGCTCTCTCTTTTAATATATCGCCAAATAATTCTTGAGCACCTACTTTTGTTTTTTTAATACTGGTTTTTCTTTCGGCTTTGGTGTATAAGTCATCAAACGTCTCTGACCCCCAAGCCTGATAGAGCTCAGGTACTTCGTGTGGCGAGAAGAGTGTAATTTCTTCGTCATTAATAAACCTTTCATAAAATAACTTTGAAATCTGAATAGAGTAATCTAATTTTCTAACTCTGTTATCTTCGGTACCTTTGTTGTTCTTTAGAACAATAATATCTTTTATTTCTTGGTGCCAAATAGGGAAGTGAACCGTTGCGCTACCGCCTCTAACACCATTTTGAGTGCAACACTTAACCGTTGACTCAAACTTTTTGAGGAATGGTATAACTCCTGTGTGTTGTACTTCACCGCCTCTAATTCTGGCGTTAATGCCTCTGATTCTCCCAGCGTTAATACCAATTCCAGCCCTTTGTGCAACGTAGTTGCCAATAGCCATATCACTAGAGAAAATACTAGGTAGAGTGTCATCAACATCAACCAAAACACAACTAGCGTACTGGCGAATAGGTGTTCTAACGCCGGCCATAACAGGCGTAGGAATGTTGATTTTAAATTTTGAAATAGCTTCATAATACTTCCTTACATAACTTAATCTTGTGTTTTTTGGATATTTTGCAAATAATGTGGCTGCAATAAGCATATACATAAATTGAGGTGTTTCAAACACTTCACCTGTACTTCTATCTTGCACCAAATATTTGTCTATTACTTGTCTTAAACCAGCATATGTAAAATCATAATCTCTTTCGTGATTAATCCAATTTTCCATTCTATCAAAATCTGATTTGCTATACCAATTTAATATTTCTGAATCATAAACGCCAATCTCTACACCCTTTTTAGTGTGTGTAAAAATATGTGGATGGTCCCATAGTTTACGAAAGATTTGTTTTCTCAAACTATATAATAATAACCTAGAGGCAACAAATTGATAATTAGGATTGTCTAGTGAAATTAAATCTGAAGCAGACTTAATAAGAATTTGTTGAATTTCATCTGTTGTAATACCGTCATAGAATTGTAGACCACTATTCATTTCTACTTGTGATGATGATACACCTGAAATATCTTCACAAGCATATTCTACCATTTCGTGTATCTTATCAATGTTAAGAGCTTCTAAACCTCTACCATTTCTTTTCTTCACCTGCAACATCTTATTATCTACCATATTTCTCTCCTAACATTTCTTGTAATCGGTTAATTTTGTCAAAGCACTTAATCTGGAATACGTGTTATTACTTATAATACCAGCAACTTCACTTTTTGTCAAGCCTGACATAATTAAGTCATTTACATCTTTCAGTTGCATATCATTTGGCCATATTACTATGTTATAACCTTTGTCAACAACATCATACATTCTCTTAATAATTTCTCTGTTTCTTGGTTCGTTGTCAAATATATATGTGACTTGTTCAGTAGGTACACGTAGCGTTAAATCGGCGCCGCCAGCTGCCAAACAATTGTCAACAAACATACTATCAATAGGTCCTTCTACTATGTAAATATCTTCTTGTAGATTTACATTGTCAAGACCAAATACTTTTTGTTTGTTCTCATCAATTTTTATTGTGAGATATTTTGGTTGTTCATTGCCAAATGCACGACCTTGAAAAGCAAATGGTTTGCCATCAACACCGTAAAACGGAATAATCAACCTAGGATGTTCGCCTTTCGTATGAGGAAAAGTATTTGGTTTTACCTCATTAACAAAAGACATAAACTTATTAGAAAGATACAACTTACTTAAATATTCAGTTGGTATTTTTCTGTTAATAACATATCTATAAGCAGGATGTGATTCTTTCAACTCGCTTATTTTAATTAATTTACTAAAGTAATCTATGTCTGCAAACTGCGTAGGTTTGAAATCAAACTTTTTAGGTTTTGGCGTGGAGGGTGCCGAGCCTTTATATCTATCTAGTAAATATTCTTCATATTTTTTCGGGTCAATTTCTTTCAGGAAATTAGCCAAATTTTGGCCTTCACCACAATTATGGCATTTAAAGAACATATCATTTTTTACTTGATAAAAATATGCTCTTGCTTTGGTTTTACTCTTTTTAGAATCACCACAATGAGGACAACGAAAGTTGAAAAGGTAATCACCTTTCTTCTTAAATTGACCTAATCTTGATGATAATTCGTTAATATACTTTAAATCAATATAACTAGACATTATATACGTTTTTACTTTCAATTAGATTAGTCATAGAGAATAACACAATAATAAGTGTTTGTCAATGGTGGAAAAAACTTTCCAGCGAAAAAATAGCACCGAGGTTTCCAGCGCTGTTTTTTTGACCAATCTATTTCAGTTGGTCTACTTCATCATCTCCAGGATTTCGTGACCGTTTAAGGCTATAAACCACCCTATAACAACGGCACCGCCCATTATTAACCATCTGTACTTCTCTAGTATACCAACTCTCCCACCAATGTCAAGCTTCAATTGCTTTATTTCAATTAATAATCGCTTTTCCACTTGTTGTATTTCTTTTGAGAGGTCTTTATGAACAGCGTCTATCTCACCAGCTCTTTCTTTGAGTTTATCAAAGATGACTTCATCCATTTGTTCTTGTCTGGAGATTTTTTCTTCGTGTACAGCCAACATTTGCTTAATAGATGTTGATACGTCTGTAAGTTTATCTATAGCCGTATCTATTCTACCGTGGATTGAGCTCATATTCTCGACATCTTTTTTCAATCCAGCGATATCTATTAGCATTTCTTTTGTTGACTCTGACATATTAGTTCGCTAACGGATTCTGTGCTTTTAATTTAAGTTCTTGTATTTGTAATTTTAATACTTCTACTTCTTTTTCTAATACTGCTACGCTAGTCTCGTTCTTCTTAATTCCAGACACGTCTGGCGCCTCCGAATCAGACTTTTCTAACAAAGATATTCTCTCATTTGATTTAGCAATTTCAGCTGTATTTACTGTAATACCTGATACATCAACGTTTGAACCCTCAATTGCTGATAATCTAGTATTGAATTCTCCCCACGCATAAAAACCACCACCTATGGTAGCAATAACACCTATTAAGGCTGCATATGTAGAGAGTTTATCTACTATTCCATTCTTCATTTTTATTCCTTTATTGTATTGATTTCAAAGCAGCTATTTCTGCTTGTAAAGTATTTATTCGAGTTGACACCCTAGCTAGAGCATTTTGTTGTACAGCAATTGGGTCATTACTGGTGTAGGCATTTAAACTAGCCTCTTTGTATATTTGTTGCTGTTCTAATATATTTAGTTTTTCGAATAACTCTAGGTTACCATCTGGAATGTTTCCACCATTTAATCTTTTACTTTTATATACTGTTAAATCTGGTGCGTTTGAAGATAGTCCTGCTGATAACACTAGAGAAGTTGCTTGTAGTTTTTGGTCAACTCTTTTTAATTTAGAGTTTATTTTAGCAATTATTTTTGCAACCTTTTTACTTATGTTGTCAGCGTCGGTAGTGGTAATCTTCCTGTCCTCGACAGATACGTCTGTTTCATCTTCCACAACCTCGCTATTATTCTCCTTCTCCTCTTGTCTTTCTGTTTCCTTATCTTCAACCAATTCTGATTCATTTGATACAACATCACTCTCTTGTCCTTCCGGCTCTGTTGTCTTTTCATCTGTTGATAAAGTTTCCTCTGTCTTAATGGTTTCATTTGTAAGCTCTTCATTAGTAGCATTCGATTCCTCTCTTATATTAGATTCTTCCGTTGGTTTTGCTTCTATTATGTCTTCTCTTTTATTTTCCACCTCCTCAAAGTTATTTTTCATTGTTTCTTCTTCTTTAAATTCTTCCATATCTGGTTCTTCCATCATAATTTCTGGTTCATTTAAACTAGCAATTTCATTCATCATATCACCACCCAATTCTTTCATCATACTATCACCCAACTCTTCAAAAAATTGCTGTTCAGTAATATTCTCAACTCTTAATTCTTGTTTAAAATCTTCTACTAGATTATTAGTTTCTATGAAATCTGTAAATTGCATTTCTACAAACTCTTCAAATTTGACTTCTTCTATTTTACCAAGGTCATCTTCTATAAGCATTGTAGTATCAATAGATACAACTTCAATCTGTTCAAAATTTTTAATTGCGTCATCAACTTTTGTATCTAAATCTTGGAATAAATCCACACCATCATCTGTTGTTAAATTAACTGCGTCTGCAATATCATTACCTGCGTCTGTACAAGTTCCTAATTCTTGGCAAGATGTAAATGTTGTTGATTGAACACCAGCAGTTGTAATAGATAACTGAACATTATCTACATCTGGTCCTCTATGGGCACCATCAGAAGCTGTGCCAGCAGTATTATTGTAAACTTCAGCTCTTATTGTAAAATCTGTTTGTGTATTTGTATTGTGAGTATAACTATCTGTATAATTATTCCATTGACCACTATTACCTGCCCTATTCGGGTCGTGGTCATTTATATTTCTTGTTTGTGTAGTTACCGTACCATCACCGGCTGTGATAGTTTGTTTAAGAGTAAATGTATTTTCTGTATTATTCCAAAACCAAATGTCTGACGACATTGTTGAAGTAAAGCCTTCATTGATTTGTGCTTGTGTTAATTTACCATCACCAACTAAATCTACATCTTGGTAAATACTACCATTTGGGTCGCCTTCAAATGCTAATACACCACCTGAAGTATTTTGTCCTGATTGAGTTGAACCTGATGTGTCATTGTGGCCGTGACCAATATCACCTGAAATTGTCCAACCGTTTGTGTTGTAACCAGATGTTCCGAAAGTTGAGTTTGTTAAAACGTTACCTGTGGTTGTACCAGCTGTAGATGTGACACAGGTACGGTCACCGAGGTCGTTAGTTGTGCAGGTTTCTGCCTTACTTACGTTTATTAAAATCGTAAGGGTTAAGACTATGACCAAACTTATAAACTTTATAACTTGCATATGCTACAAGGCAACTCCAAATAAGCCAATTAATAGTACCGTAATCCATAAATTATTTATTCCTATTTCGGTGGATTTTGTTTCATCTCCAGGCTTTTTTTTTTCATTTCTTCTTCAGCAGCCTTATCTATTTCTTTCCACTCTTTATTAGATTTACTCTCTTCTATTTTTTTTAATTTTTCTTGTACAACTTTTAATTCTTCTTGTCTAGTAATCTCATCTTTCTTTGCTTGAATTTTGTCTGCTTTCTGTACAACTTTTAATCTCTTTGTATAGATGTCATAGTCTGGTCTCAACTTATTGTATTTTTGCCATTGTTGAGTTGCAGCCTTACCAATTTTACCTTCAAATGGACAAGGTGTACCTGATTGTTCCATTGCAAAGAAAACTCTAGGATCCTGACATAAAATTGACACAGCAGCCACTTTCATACCAAGGTCATTTAATACTTTTGATAATTTTATACGTTCACAATTTTCGTCTGTTCTATATGTACCAGCAGATATACCTAAACCAAATGAAGACACACCACCTGACATACCAACCACACATAAATCCTGTGACATTGCTGACATACTAGGTGCTGAAGATGAATTTACAACTCTTTGGTCACCTGTATAGGCGTTTGTTGTACTATTAGATGTGGTATTGGAAGACGAACCACTAGCGTAAGTAGTAGTTGATTCTTGGCTATATCCACCAGAAATAGTGGTGTTAGAACCCGAAGTTGTTGTTTGTGTGTTGGTCGTGGCACCATTTGAAGTGGTGTCCGCAAGTGTCAAGTGTGTTAGTCCCATAACGAAACATATTATAAGACCGATTAAAGTCTTGTTCATAATTTGTCTCTGCGCCTCTATGTGAGTTAATCTCACTTATTTGTATGCAATTTTCGTGCAAATGAGGTCTTTATACCTTTATTTATAAAGGATTTTATTCTAGAATCAAAGCCTTAATGCCTACTGAACCATCAATATTAGTTTCCAATTGTGCCTTGGATTTTATGCAACTATATTGTAAGTTATTATTGCCCATTATCTGTCTTTCGGCTAATCTTTTTCCTTTGAGACAAATTGACATACTCTCTTGGATTCTATGTTCCGTTATCTCATTATTGACAATCATAAGTAGTGCTACAACTGTTTCTATAATCATTTTTTATCCTATTGGCTTTTGCCATTCCCATTTTCGTATTTCATATCTCTATCTGCGTCTTTTAGTTTTTCAATACTATCAGCCGCCTTTTGCATTTGAACTTGCAAAAATTCAATGTTAATTTTATTGTTTTTTGAATCATCTAATTCTTTTTCAATTTTCTCCACCGTTTTATACAAATCTTCGATTAACATATATTGTTCCGAGTCGGCAGGCAATGTACCCATTTCACCTCTAGGCCATTTAATTCTAAATTCTGTGTTCTTTCCTAAATCGGTTGACAACATTTCAATTGCCTGATTTAGGTCTTTTTCTAGTAGTGTAAGTTTAGTCTCTGATATGTTTAGTCGTTCTACGATTCCAAAATAACTCCACACTCCTACTGCTACTGCACCGATTATGGCCAGCATATTACGGATTGGCATAGCAACTGCTGTACCGTCATCTAATTCTAAAGGTTTACTCATCTTATTTACTTCCACCAATGTATCCACCAATGACACCAATTAGTCCTGTGACTGACATCTTCATTAATGTTATTACGGATTCATCTACTGGTCTATTTTCTTCTAGTGCTACCACATAGTCACCTATAATAATAACTCCGAGAAGTAATAATACACCACTTGTTATTAATAAAATCACTATATCTTTAAAATTTCTAATCATTATTTTTCTCCTTTGGTTCGTAATACTCTTTATACTTATCTAATAAATCATTTGTAATTTTCAACTGATTTCGAATTCTAGCAAAGTTCTTAGCCAAGAGTTCAAAGTCCTTATCTGTAAGTCCCCATAACACCGGGTCTATGCCTTGTTCCTCTAGCTTTTTAAATACTTCTTCAGCATTATTACTAGTGATAATAATCCATCTTAAATTCTCTAATTCAAGAGGTTTAGGACTGTTCAAATTGAGTTTTTCCCTAGGTACTTCTTGCTTAAATATCTCTAACTGTTTTACTCCAGCACAACTAGTAAGGAATATAGTTAGGGTTAGCAATAGAAGGACACTCTGAATTAATTTCAGACTTCTTTGTAGCATTCTTTTCCTTATCTGTTAAAGGTGACCCACTAGCAATTTCTATACATCTTGTCGCCAGTTTACTCGCACCGTTTGTTATTCGTTCAATAGACTCTGTTTTCTGTATGGCTAATTTACCAACGTCTCTATTCTTTTTATTAAATCTTTTATCTAAATCTTCTAAATCTTTTTTAAGTACATTCACCAACTCATTTATCTTATTGTTAGCGTCTAGTATTTTTTTAAAATCTTTCTTTTGGTTTTCTATGAGTTCTTTCTGCTCTGTGACGGCAGATTCTAACTTGATTTGATTTGCTTTTAATGTAGCATTATCAGACCTCAATTTCATAACATAGGCACCAGCGCCGGCAAGGCCAGCAACCATTACACCTATCATTATCATTCTCATAGAACCAAACATATTATTTCTTTCTTAATTTTTTTATAGCATTTAAGATGTCTTCAAACTTTTCGTTGACATACCAACCTGCTACAAAACCAATTACAAATGCGATTGTTGTAAACATATTAATCTCCTATTTTAGCGTTTCTTTTTCTGTGACCATTCCAAGCAACGAAACCACCCAATCTTAATGAGTAGTATGCTAGATAGTTCATAAGATAGAAACCATTTACGTTAATATTAATATCTCTAAAGATTTCATCTGCTCTCTTTTGTGATATAGTTCCTAGTGTATCTTTTTTATTAGCGTTTAACAATGTCTGATACTTATAACCATAATCGTGTACTAAACCACCTACTAATAAAACACCAACTGGTGAGAAAAAAGTTCTTAAAAATTTAGGTATACTTGCACCATCAAATTTAAAACCTTTTGGTATTACATACTTCTTATCATTTAGATTGTAATAAAAGTCTGCTGTAAGTTCCCAATTTCTCGTTGCTAATAACCACATAGCTATAGCTTTAAAAAAACCTTTACCTTTTGTTTTAATCGGTAGAGGTTTCAGTTGAGGCATTTCATTATATTTAAACGTATAACATTTAGGTTTTTTCTTATCAAACATATTGATTAAAAAACCTATAATTACGAAAGCAATTAGTAATGACCATTGCCAAAATTTCATTGCTAGTGTTATTAAAAGTTCCATATTATTCCTTGTTTTTGATTACACCTTTTTTAACTAGGTGAGTATGTAATGCTGTACCTTTTACATTTTTAGAAGCAGTTATACCTGCCATTCTTTTTGTTCTATACTGAGCACCTTTAGGTGGTGTGTCACCTAAACTTGCAATGGGAGCCAAGTTAGAAGTACCATTACTAAAGCCTGTGATATATTCTTTTAAAGATTTCATACTTTTGCTTTTTCTCTAATAGATTTTTTATCTTCTTCAGCTTCTACTGTTATTTCTTCTTTGACAATACCTGATAGTTCATCTACCTTATCGTCTAATTTATCTAAAGTTTTTAAAACACCTCTGAAAACCACATTATTCATATCATTATTCTCTTTAATTTTTGCACCAAACTTTTTCATAATAGTTCTACGCAATACATCTTCGGCGTCATCTTTCTTTTTCTTACCTGTTGGATTCATATCTACACCACCACCTGCAACAGAGTTTGTTGGAGCCTCCTCATCCATCTTATTGATGATTTCGTCTATCATTTCTTTATAATGTTTTGGCATATTCTTTCTCCGATATTAGTTTATCATCAACTTCAAATACATCAATACCAAAACACGTCATATAAGGTTCTTGTTGTCTGATAGTTTCAGGCACCTCACCCTCTTCACTCAATAAAGTTTCATAATGGTTTTGTTCTTTTAAGTATTTAATTATAGTTGATTCAATCAAATCTTTATGCT
>Ga0209251_1000425_pt1 | contig 37989 bp, 38 predicted proteins | sample SaaInlV_100m_DNA_6_FD_184665 | JGI IMG/M metagenome (GOLD analysis project Ga0209251, IMG submission 184665) | Marine microbial communities from expanding oxygen minimum zones in the Saanich Inlet - Saanich Inlet SI073_LV_10m_DNA (SPAdes) (version 2) | ecosystem: Environmental > Aquatic > Marine... | reverse complement strand
TGCCAACCATTCCACGAATAAACATTATTTGAGTCAAAGAAGCATAATCGGCAAGCTGACGAACTAAAACGTCCTGAATGCTGAAGAAAAACATTCCTAACAAGATAAAAAAAATTCCCTGTTTATCGTTACTCATTTTAAACCTCCAAATTTAAGGCTCTTGTTTAAGTGTGGAGTCAATTTTGAGTGATTATATACCTAATTTAATTGGGAATTAAATCTTATTCACCATTAAAAAGTAAGTCATAAAACTTCTCCAAAAAAAAGCTCTTTATGACACGCAAAAGATCACACAAAAGGACTTTTTGACTTATTTTTAGTTGAGTATTAGGCTGAAACCCTAATAGGAAGTGGGGCGAGAAACGGGGCTCGAACCCGCGACAACCGGAATCACAATCCGGGGCTCTACCAACTGAGCTATTCCCGCCATAATATCTAAAAAGTGGTGCGCCCAATACGATTCGAACGTATGACCTACGGCTTAGAAGGCCGTTGCTCTATCCAGCTGAGCTATGGGCGCAATAACTTTGCTTTAATAAAGTCTAGGCTTGCACTTTAATTATAAAATTTGGTCGGAGTGAGAGGATTCGAACCTCTGACCACCTGGTCCCAAACCAGATACGCTACCAGACTGCGCCACACTCCGAAGGTGAGTAATTATACTGTGATAGGATTGTTAGTCAATGCCTATTTTGAGCCATATTTAATCTATTTTATTTGCACTATTTACTTGCTATTTAAAGTAGTTATCGTGAAGGTCAGTTTCCTTTTTATTTGCGTAGATTACTTTGATATTATCTTTATTGGCAATATTATTTTTGATAATTGCTGGATCACTGATCTGGGATTCAATGCTTGAGCTTTCTTGAAACAATATTGATTGCCCTCCAGTCATTGCAAGATATACTTGAGCAAGAATCTGTGCATCTAGTAAAGCTCCATGCCGTGTTCTAGCACTTGTATCAACTCCGAAACGTCTACATAATGCATCTAGATTGTGCATAGTGCCTGGACGCTGCTCTTTAGATAGTTCTAGAGTATCTATGATTTGACAACTATCTTCTATCTTTTTATCGATACCATTTATTTTTAATTCATTATTCAAAAATCCTAGATCAAATGGCGCGTTATGAATGATTAAAGTTGCCCCTTTAATAAAAGATAGTAATTCATTTGAAACTTTATCAAATTGCGGTTTATTTATTAAGAACTTATCTGTAATACCATGAATATTGACTGAGTCCCCAACTGGCCTGTTAGGTTGAACATATTTGTGAAATTCAGTGTTTGTTATTTCTCTATTTAATATTTGTACTGCTCCAATTTCAATGATGCGATGCCCCTCTTCTGGCCGAATTCCAGTTGTCTCAGTATCAAGTACAATAAGTCTTTCCATGCTAGGCATATTAAAGTAAAATTGCTTTATTTTATCATCTGATCAAAATAGGTTAACTAAGATTATGGCAAGAGTAACAGTAGAGGAGTGTTTAGATAAGGTAGAGAATAGATTTGAATTAGTTCTAGTTGCTGCAAAGCGAGCGCACCAGTTAAATTCTGGTGGGTTTAGGTCAACTTTAGATGTTGGTAAAGATAAGCCTACAGTAGTGGCTCTTAGAGAAATTGAAGCTGGTTTGATTGATAGCTCAATTTTGACTGAAGAGTATGCAATGGAAGAAGAGCTTAATGCTCATGATAGACTTGCTCAAGAAGCTAAGGCAAGTGAAGTTGCAGCAGAGCTTTCAGATGTAAAGCTAGATTCAGAAGCTGAATCTGATGATCTAGCAGTTAAAGAAGTTGATGAATAAGTAAGACTTCTAAGAGCTAATAAAAAATGACGCACTGCGTCATTTTTTTTTGGCCAATTCAATATATTTAACTATTTTTATAATCATTGACTTTGGTAACATGGTTTTTAAACAAATTGAACATTGAGGAAATTAAATGCAATATCCTATTATGCAAAGCAATAGAAAGCCATTAATCAATGCTGAGAGTTATCAGTCTATGTATGATTATTCTATTTCAAACCCTGATGAATTTTGGGCTGAACAGGCTGACAAATTTATTGACTGGGAAAAGAAATGGGAAAGGGTCTCAGATGTTGATTTTTCTAAAGGAAAAATTGTTTGGTTTGAGGGCGCAACTTTAAATGTGTCATACAACTGTTTAGATCGTCATCTGCCCGAACGCGCTGACCAGGTTGCAATTATTTGGGAGGGAGATGATCCTAATTCAAGTGAATCAATAACCTATAAAGAACTACACGAAAAAGTTTGTAAATTTGCTAATGGAATGAAGGATTTAGGTGTTGTAAAAGGTGATCGTATTTGTTTGTATATGCCTATGATCGTTGAAGCTACCGTTGCCATGCTTGCATGCGCAAGGCTTGGTGCAATTCATTCAGTAGTTTTTGGAGGGTTTTCGCCAGATGCTTTGAGAGATCGAATTCTTGATAGTGAGTGCAAGCTAGTAATTACTTCTGATGAGGGAGTTCGTGGTGGAAAGTCAATTCCTTTAAAAGCCAATGTCGATATTGCAACGAAAGAATGTGGCTGTGTTGAGCATATTGTTGTTGTAGAGAAAACAGGTGGAGAAGTTACTTGGGGTGATAGAGATGTATGGTATCACGAGCTTATTGAAAATGCTTCAACAGACTTTCCTTGCGAGATGTTTGATGCCGAGACCCCGTTATTTATTCTTTATACTTCTGGCTCAACTGGAAAACCAAAGGGCGTTCTTCATACCTCTGGAGGGTATTTGTTATACGCTGCAATGACTCATAAATATACTTTTGATTATCAAGAGGGAGATATTTACTGGTGCACTGCTGATGTTGGGTGGGTAACTGGTCACTCATATATAGTTTATGGACCGCTAGCTAATGGAGCAACTACCTTGATGTTTGAGGGCATTCCTAATTACCCAGATGCCTCAAGATTTTGGCAGGTGATTGATAAACATAAAGTAAATATTTTTTACACAGCGCCTACTGCTATTAGGGCTTTGATGGGTGCTGGAAATGAGCATGTTCAAAAAACCTCTAGGGCTAGTTTAAAAATTTTAGGAACTGTTGGGGAGCCGATTAATCCTGAAGCTTGGGAGTGGTATTACAGTATTGTTGGCGAGGAGAGATGCCCAGTTGTGGATACCTGGTGGCAGACAGAAACAGGTGGTCATATGATTACACCAATGCCCTTTGCAACAGCTCTAAAGCCAGGCTCTGCAACTATGCCATTCTTTGGTGTAGAACCACAAGTTCTTAGTGAGAGTGGAGAACTTTTAGAGGGTGAGGCATCAGGTGTTCTTGTTATAGCAAGATCTTGGCCAGGTCAAATGAGAACTTTATATAACAACCATGAGCGATTTATGGAGGCTTACTTTATGACATACCCAGGTAAATATTTTGCAGGAGATGGAGTAAAGCGAGACGCTGATGGTTATTATTGGATTACTGGAAGAGTCGATGATGTTTTAAATATATCTGGACACCGACTAGGTACGGCTGAAATTGAATCTGCCTTAGTTCTTCATGGCGATGTAAGTGAGTCTGCAGTAGTTGGTATGCCACATGATATAAAAGGCCAAGGTATTTATGCTTATGTCTCTTTAATGACAGGTATTACAGGCACTGAGGAACTTAAAAAAGATCTAGTAGCTTTAGTTAGAAAAGAAATAGGCCCAATCGCAACGGTAGATAAAATTCAATTTGCACAAGGTCTTCCAAAGACAAGGTCCGGAAAAATTATGAGACGTATCCTGAGGAAAATTGCAGAAGATGATTATGCAGAGCTCGGAGATACATCAACATTATCTGAACCGGGTGTTGTCGATGATTTGATTAAAAATAGAGTCCAATAGTCTTTTCATACCTAGCTATAAATCGATAAAACATGAATGCATTCCTATACATTATAGTTCTCCTTGCATGGGGCTCATCCTGGTTTGCTATAAGTTTTCAGTTGGGTGATGTGGCTCCACAGGTTTCAATAGTATGGCGTTTTTTGCTCGCATCCCTTTTGCTATTTATTTGGTGCTTCGCTCGAGGTCTAAAGCTTTCTTATCCATGGCGAGAACACGTAAACTGGCTTTTATTAGGATTTTTTCTATTTTGTATTAATTATATTTGTGCCTACTTTGGCACCTCCTATTTAACAACTGGAGTGGTTTGCCTTATTTTTTCAACGCTTACTTTATTTACTGTTTTTAATGGTTTTATTTTTTTTAAAAAACCAATTAGATTCCCAATATTATTGGGTGCAATAGTTGGTATTGCAGGGTTATCAATTATATTTTCAAATGAGATAAGTAGCACTGAGTGGTCATTAGATTCAGGAATTGTAAAGGGCTTTCTTTGGATGCTTCTTGCAACTTTCTTTGCGTCAATTGGGATGCTACTCTCTGGTCAAATGCAAGCCAGAAAAATCCCCCTAATTCAAAGTAATGCTTTCAGTATGCTATATGGATCACTTATCCTTGTTACTTACATATCTTTTAGTGATATTAGTTTTAGCTTTGATACCAGCTATACTTATGTTACATCTCTCATTTATTTATCTGTAGTGGCCTCAGCAATTGGGTTTGGCGTCTATCTAAAACTTGTAGGAAATATTGGTGCTGATAAGGCTTCGTACGTCAATATTTTTACTCCAACGATTGCTTTACTTCTGTCAACTTTATTTGAAGATTATGTTTGGAGCTGGACAGGATTAATTGGCGTTATATTAATAATATTTGGAAATATAATAGTTCTTTATGCCAAGCCTAGAGCTATTTAGGGTAAATGTATTTAAATTTTTGGATTTGATAATTATATTTAACATAATGGAGTAACTGATGGATGTAAAAACCGCTTTAGCTGAACGAAAATCAACAAGAGCATTTTTAGATAAAGATGTTTCTATCAGTATTATTAATGAAATTATTAATCAAGCAAAAACAGCCCCATCTGGGGTAAATACACAGCCCTGGCAAGTCGCTGTTGTAACAGGTGAGAGTAAAGATAGACTATGTAGTAAGCTTGAAAAAGCCTTTCGAGGTGGTAAGAAAGGCGCTATGGATTATAAGTACTACCCTGATGAGTGGTTGGGTGAGTACAAGCAAAGAAGAAAAGAGTGCGGTTTATTAATGTATTCAAATTTAGATATTAAGAGAGAAGATAAGCAAAGACAGCTTGATCAATGGGCGTTAAATTATCAGGCATTCAATGCCCCTGTTATTCTACTTTTTTTTATTGATAAGTCGATGGAGAAGGGCTCTTATATGGATTATGGTATGTTTATCCAATCTATTATGCTTTCAGCGGTCGAGCATGGATTAGCAACTTGTCCGCAAGCAGCTCTTGGCGAGTATCCTGAGATTGTTAGAGGGGAATTTCCAGACTATAAGGATAAAATTGTTCTTTGCGGAATGGCGATTGGCTATGAAGATAAAACTCAAGTAATTAATAGTTACAGAACTCCGCGTGAAGATCTATCTCAAATAGCTAAATATTATTCTTAAAAATATAAATTAATTTCTTAGTTCGCTCGAAGATTAGCCTCCGCAATTTCAAGATCAAATTTAATTAGTTCAATATCCAGCTCAGCATCTGATAATGCTTTTTCTAACTCTTTTAAAGTTTTTTCATTTTCTAAAAGCTTAGCGTTACTTTTTTTGAGTGATGAGTCACTTAGATTGAATGCGTTTTGAATTTTACTTAACTCTTCTTCAATAACCTGGGATTTGCTGGCAGAAAGGTTGAGTTTTTGAGAGGTGGATTTGAGTTCGTCAAGTGCAAGTATAAGTTGATTATTAAGTTCTTCTAGTTGCAGCTGAAGGCTTAATTTATCTGATTTATATGCTTCAATCTCGTCGCTATTATTGATAGTAATAATTTCAGGCTTTACTGGCTCTATATTGAACTGTGAATAGTTATAACCAATAAAAAATATTGCAATGATTGAAAGCAAGTAAAAAGCTATTTTTTGGTTCATCTGTATCTTCTATTTCATTAAGCTTAAGAATTTATAAAGTTTTTATAATAAATATTGATAATTAATCTTGCATCCATTTAGCCGCATCTTTGGCATAGTAGGTTAGAACAGCATCTGCTCCAGCTCTTTTAAAGCAGAGAAGCGTTTCAAGTACTGTTGATTTCTCGTCAATCCATTTATTTTGACTAGCCGCTTTAAGCATTGCATACTCGCCACTAACATGGTAAGCGAAAGTTGGTACACCAAAGGTCTGTTTTACTTTAGAGACTACATCAAGATAAGGCAAGCCTGGTTTAATCATAACCATGTCAGCGCCTTCTGAAATATCAAGCTCTACCTCACGAATTGCTTCGTCAGAATTTCCAGGATCCATCTGGAAAGTTTTTTTATCAGACTTGCCTAGGTTCTTGGATGAGCCTACAGCATCCCTAAATGGACCATAAAAAGAAGAGGCATATTTGGCAGAGTACGCAAGTATATTTGTGTGAATAAAACCTTGCTCTTCTAACCCAAAACGAATCGCTCCAATTCTCCCATCCATCATGTCTGAAGGGGCAACAATATCTGCTCCAGCTTGTGCATGGGACAGCGCTTGTTTAACTAAAATGTGAACAGTTTCATCATTAAGAACGTATCCATTACTATCAATAACGCCATCTAGGCCATGGCTTGTAAAAGGGTCTAATGCCACATCTGTAATAACTGCAAGTTCCGGAAAGTTTCTTTTAAGTGCCCTAACTGCCTTTTGAATAAGTCCATCAGAGTTATAAGATTCTTCAGCTTCGAGCGTCTTTTTATCAGGAGAAATTACTGGAAACAAAGCAATCGCTTGAATTTTTAAATCAACAATTTCCTTGGCCTCAATCAATAATTGGTCAATACTAAGTCTTTCAATTCCAGGCATTGAATCAATTTTTTCTTTTTTATTTTCACCTTCAATAATGAATAAAGGATATATAAGGTCACTTACACTTAAAGAATTTTCACGAATTAATGAACGATTAAATTCGTGTTTCCTCAATCTTCTTGGTCGATGAGTTAAAATGGACATTTTCTTTTCTCAAGTTACATTAACCAAATTATACAATAATGAAGCAATCATCCGAAACACTTACTAGTCTATCAAGTATTAATGAGGCGTTTATTAAGCCTTTCCCTAACTCAACTAAGGTTTATGTCAAGGGTTCACGTGACGATATTAGAGTCCCAATGAGGCAAATCAAACTCACTGATACCATTGGTGATCTTGCCGAAAAAAATGATCCAATTCACGTTTATGATACTTCTGGACCTTATACAGATCCTAGTAAAACGATCAGTTATCGAGAGGGGCTTGAGTCACTCCGTTCGAAGTGGATAGAAGAGCGTGATGACACCGAGATTCTTGATGGCGTTAGCTCGAAATTTGCCAATGAGAGGCTTGGTAATAAAGATCTTGATGAGCTTCGATTTGAACATTTAAAGGCACCAAGAAAAGCAAAGAAAGGAAAAAATGTTACTCAGATGCACTATGCTAGGAAAGGCATTATTACCCCAGAAATGGAATACATTGCTATTAGAGAAAATTGTCTTTGGCAGGAGTATAAAGATCAAGTTGGACAACACAAAGGTGAAAGCTTTGGGGCTGCAACTCCTAAAATTATTACCCCTGAATTTGTAAGGGATGAGGTTGCTAGAGGCCGTGCAATTATTCCTAATAATATTAATCATCCAGAAACGGAGCCCATGATTGTTGGTAGAAACTTTCTAGTTAAGATAAATGGAAACATTGGTAATTCAGCTTTAGGCTCGTCAATTGACGAAGAGGTTGGAAAGATGGTTTGGGGCGTTCGGTGGGGGTCTGATACTATTATGGATCTTTCTACGGGAAAAAATATTCATGAAACTCGCGAATGGATTATTCGCAATTCGCCTGTTCCTGTTGGAACTGTTCCTATCTATCAAGCACTTGAAAAAGTAAAAGGAGTTGCTGAAGATTTAACTTGGGAAGTGTTCAGAGATACTCTAATTGAGCAAGCAGAGCAAGGGGTTGACTACTTTACTATCCATGCTGGCGTGCGTCTTAAGTATGTCCCTTTAACTATGAATAGAGTTACAGGTATTGTATCAAGAGGTGGATCAATTATGGCTAAGTGGTGTCTTGCTCACCATACTGAGAGTTTTCTTTATACGCATTTTGAAGATATCTGTGAAATCATGAAGGCCTATGACGTGACCTTTTCTTTAGGCGATGGCTTAAGACCTGGCTCGATTGCAGATGCTAATGATGCTGCCCAGTTTGGTGAGCTTGAGACCTTAGGTGAATTAACAAAAATAGCTTGGAAGCATGATGTTCAAACATTTATTGAGGGCCCTGGTCATGTGCCAATGCATATGATTAAAGACAATATGGAAAAGCAGCTGGAAGAGTGTGGTGAAGCACCTTTCTATACACTTGGCCCACTTACTACTGATATAGCTCCTGGTTATGACCATATTACTTCAGCGATTGGAGCTGCTCAAATTGGCTGGTATGGCTGTGCAATGCTTTGTTATGTGACTCCTAAAGAGCACTTAGGGCTTCCAAATCAAGATGATGTTAAAACAGGAATTATTACTTATAAAATTGCAGCACATGCTGCTGATTTAGCCAAGGGGCATCCTGGGGCTCAAATCAGAGATAATGCTCTTTCAAAAGCTCGTTTTGAATTTAGGTGGGAAGATCAATTTAATCTTGGTTTAGATCCTGATACTGCTCGAAGTTTTCATGACGAAACCCTTCCAAAACAAGCGGCAAAAACTGCACACTTTTGTTCAATGTGTGGCCCTAAGTTTTGTTCTATGAAGATTTCTCAAGACATTAAAGGCTTGGATGCCAAAGAAGTTAAAAAAATTCAGGAAATTCAAATCGAAATGGATAAAAAGTCTGAAGAATTCTTAGATAATGATAGTGAAATCTATATGAAGGAGGGTGCTTAAGAGTCTTCTTTAAATATTTTTAATATGCGGTGCGATTGCATTAAATATTTTAGTCGTTGCGCCGCGATTATTTTCAAAAGTTGTTTTAGCGCTTTCTCCAATTAGTCTTCTCTTTTCGTCATCTAAAAGCAGTTCAGATATAGTTTTCATTAATTCTTCGGCGTTACGTACTTGTATAGCAGATCCGTCATCTAAAAGCCTCTTCGAGATTTCTTCAAAATTAAATACGCTTGGACCAAAAATAATAGGTTTTGAAAGTGATGCAGCTTCAAGCATATTTTGACCACCATTATTTGTCAGGCTTCCGCCAATAAATGCAATGTCACTTATGTTTAAATAAGACATCATTTCACCCATACTATCTCCAATTAGTATGTCTGTATCTTGCTCACAATGACCACCTAATGACCTTCTTTTAACATTAAGACCAGTTTCGTTAGCCATACTAAAAACTTCATTAAATCGTTCTGGATGCCTTGGTACGATAATAAGAAGTGCATTGAATTTACTTTTAAGCTTGAGATAGCTTTTGATTATTTGAAACTCTTCACCTTTCCTTGTACTGGCAAAAACAACAATTTTTCGATCTCCAGTTATATTTTTTAATGCTTGAATAGTTTCTGAATTATTAGGTTCATTGGAATCAAACTTTAAGCTTCCAGTAGTAATAATATTATTATTAGCCCCAAGTGAGATGAGGCGTTTTGATGAGCTTTCATTCTGAGAGCATATTAAGCTTAAGTTATTTAGAGTCATATTAATTAGCTTAGGGGAGAATTTTTTATATTTTTTATAAGACTTTTTTGATAATCTTGCATTAACAAGCATTACAGGAATATTTTTATGTTTAAGTTTAGTAATTAAATTTGGCCAAATTTCTGTTTCTAAAAGAATACAAGCAACGGGTTTAATTTTTTTTAGAAATGAACTAACTATAAAGGGAACATCAAAAGGAAAAAAACAATGAATGACTTGGCTCTTATAGTACTTTTCAACAGCCTCAGATCCTGTAATAGTTGTGGTTGAGATAACAATTTGATGAAGAGGAAAATTAATAAATATCATGTCGATTAGAGGTTTGGCTGCATTAAACTCTCCAACAGATACGCAATGTAACCAAATAACCTTGCCTGGAATTTTAGGTACAAAGCCTAATTGATTTTTTAGTTTACGGATCCAATTAGAGTTTTTAGCATCTCTTAAAAGAATCCTTAAAAGAGCAAAAGGCAAACTTAGAATAATTAAAACTGTATATACAAATCTATTCATTTGACTATTTCGTTATATTTTTTAATTGAGCTTTTATTTTCATAAATAATAGTAAACAAAGTCTATGATTAAATAATTCAAATGGAATACTTTTGCTTATCTTGAAGAGGGCTTTAGATAAGAAAAAAGGTATAATAATTGACTGATATTATAGCTTTATCACTTAACTTCTATTGCATCTATTTTGTTTTAGATTGATTCATTTTTTTTGGTGCAAGCTATTAATTAAATTATTAATCGTATAAATTATGAGATTTGTTGACTCTGCAAGTGTTATGGTTGAAGCTGGTAAAGGTGGTAGAGGTTGCCTCAGCTTTCGACGTGAAAAATATATTCCAGATGGTGGTCCAGATGGGGGTGATGGGGGTGATGGCGGTAGTATTTTTTTCCGTGGTCAAGAGGGACTTAATACATTAAGCGAATTTCGTTATAACCGTTTATATAGAGCTAAAAATGGCCTACCTGGAGAGGGAAGTGACCGAAGAGGGAAGTCAGCTATTGATATGTATGTCGAAGTCCCACTTGGAACCAAAATAATTGACCTCTCAACGGATGAAGTAATCGGCGAAATTATAGTTCATAAGCAAGATCTTTTGGTTGCAAAAGGAGGTTTTCATGGGCTAGGTAATGCTCGTTTTAAATCTTCAATTAATCGTGCGCCAAGGCAAACTTCACCAGGAACACCTGGAGAGGTTAGAGAGATTGGTTTAGAGCTTAATGTAATGGCAGACGTTGGACTTTTGGGTATGCCAAATGCTGGAAAATCGAGCTTAATCAGGCAAATTTCTGGGGCACGACCAAAGGTAGCTAATTACCCTTTCACAACCCTCCACCCAAATCTTGGAGTTGTAAAGGCTGGCAATAATCACTTTGTAATGGCTGATATACCTGGGCTACTTGAAAAAGCGAGCGAAGGAGTTGGTCTTGGATTTGAATTTCTTAAACATCTTTCAAGGGCAAAAGCGCTTCTTCACGTGATTGATATCTTGCCAGCGGATGGCTCAGATCCTGCCAGTAACTATTTAACTATTGAGGCTGAATTAAAAAAATTTGATGATAAGCTTTTTGAAAAACCAAGATTATTAGCTATTAATAAAATTGATCTTATTCAAGATGATCAAAGAGATAAGATAATTAAAGATTTTCTTAAAACAGTCAAATATAAAGGTAATGCGTTTAACATATCTGCTTTAAATGGTATGGGCTGCAAGTCCTTAGTTTTTGGTTTGTATGACCTTATTGAAGAAAAAGATGAAGAAGAATAAATGTTGGGTCGTAAAGATTGGTTCTGCCCTCTTAACTAATAATGGAAAAGGGATTGATAAAGATTTAATCTCTGAATGGGTTGAGCAAATTGTTGAACTGCAATCTCATAATATTGATGTTGTTTTGGTTTCTAGTGGCTCAATTGTTGAAGGCATGAAACGACTTGGCTGGAAAGACAAACCAAGTGATATTCATAAGCTGCAGGCAGCTGCAGCTGTCGGTCAAATGGGATTAGTCCAGGCTTATGAATATCTATTTGCAAAACATAAAGTCCAGACAGCTCAGGTGCTCTTGACTCAAGATAACCTACTTAATACCAAACATTTCGAAAATATCTCCGCAACTCTAGAGAATTTGCTTGAGTTTGGCGCAGTGCCAGTAATCAATGAAAACGATACAGTTGCAACCGAAGAAATAAAATTTGGTGATAATGATACTTTGGCGGCCCTTGTAGCAAATCTTTTGAATGCCGAAAGATTAATTATATTGACAGATCAGCGTGGTGTTTTTGATGACGATCCTCGAGTAAATAAGAATGCCAGCTTAATAAAGGAAATTCATTTTGATGATGAAAAATTAGAGCGAGTTGCTGGAAAAACTGGGGGTATTTTAGGTTCTGGAGGAATGTATTCAAAAGTTATGGCTGCAAAGCAAGCCGCAAAATCTAAAACATTTTCTAATATAGCTTGGGGAAGAGAAGAAAAAGTTTTAACAAGAATATACCAAGGAGAAAATATAGGGACACTAATTCATTGTTAGCTTATATCGGCTTAGGTTCAAATTTAAAGGATCCAAAAGCTCAAATAAAAAAAGCCCTTGATTCTCTTAATGAAAATAATGAGACTAAACTTATTAATGCATCAAGCTATTATGAATCCAAGCCTCTTTTAGATATTCCTGGTCCAAACTATATCAATGCAGTATGTAAGATTGAAACTAAACTGAGTGCTATTAATTTATTAAATCTTTGCCAAGAAATTGAAGATAATCAGCAAAGAGTAAGAGAATTAAAATGGGGATCAAGAACGATTGATTTAGATATACTTCTTTATGGAGAGCAGGTTATTTCAAACAAAAGGTTGTCTATTCCTCATCCAGAAGCAATACATAGGGCCTTCGTTTTAGTGCCTTTATTTGAAATAGAGCCTAAAATAAAAGTTCCTTTATTAGGGCCAATAGTAAGTCTACTCGATAGAATTAATAAGTTAGATGTGAAAAAACTATGAAACATTCTGAGTTAAGGGTATTTAAAGACAATGGTCAAAAAATTACATGCCTAACAGCATATGATGCTTCCATGGCTAAGCTTATTGATGGCGCAGGGGTTGATATTATCTTAATTGGCGATTCTCTTGGAATGGTTATTCAGGGGTCTGAAAATACGCGCTCAGTTTCTATGAATGACATGCTTTACCATTCTGCAATTGTTGCAAACGCTTGTAATCAATCTTTAGTTATCGCAGATATGCCTTTTCATAGTTATGATAATCCGAAAACAGCCTTAGTAAACGCAAAAGAATTGATTGATAATGGTGCACATATGGTCAAGCTAGAGGGTGGAGTTGAAAATACAGATGTCATTAATGCCTTAGTTTCCAATAATATTAGAGTCTGTGGCCATCTCGGCCTTCAGCCACAATTAGTAGTTGATTCAAGTGGGTATAAAGTCCAAGGTCGAGGAGAGGCTGATGCTCAATCAATTCTAGATAATGCAATGTTGCTCGAATCTATAGGCGTAAGTATTTTAGTGCTTGAGTGCATTCCAAGTAATTTAGCAAAGTTGATAACTAAAAAGCTAAAAATACCTACAATTGGAATTGGGGCTGGAAAGGATTGCGATGGCCAGGTTTTGGTGAGCTATGATATGTTAGGCATAACACTTGGTAGGCAGCCAAGATTTGTTCGTAATTTTTTAAGTTCAGAAAGCAGTATCTCTTCAGCGATTAAAGCCTTTGTTTCGGAGGTAAAAGAAGGAAGTTTTCCTAATAAAAGTGAGAGTTATTAATGAAAATTTTTGAAAGGTCAGGCGATCTTCAGGTTTTTTTAGATGCCCGCAGAAGTAGTAATAAAAAAGTTGCCCTAGTTCCAACCATGGGAGGCCTTCATGAAGGGCACTTGAGGCTAGTAGAAAAAGCTCAATCTTTGGCAGATGTTGTTGTTGTAAGTGTTTTTGTCAATCCTACTCAGTTTGCCAAAGATGAGGATTTTGACTCATATCCCAAGACTTTTTCTGAGGACAAGCTTCTTTTAGAGGGTCAGAGTGTAGATGCCTTATTTATTCCCTCAAAAAATGAAATATATCCAAATGGAACCTTTTCAAATTATGATGTGGGTGAAATGGGAGGATTGCTCTGCGGCGCTTCAAGACCAGGACATTTCAATGGAGTGGCGCAAGTCGTAAATCGATTATTTGATATTGTAAATCCTAATTATTCGGTTTTTGGTGAAAAAGATTATCAACAGCTCTTAATTATTAAATCTCTTGTTGAAAATAATAATTTAAATGTGTTAATAGGGTCAGTTTCTACTAAAAGGGAGATTGATGGCTTAGCAATGAGCACAAGAAATAAATATCTGGGTAATAAGGAGCGACAGAAGGCACCCCTTTTTTATCAGCAACTTAGTAATGCAAAAGCGGCTATAGAGCAGGGAGATTCTATTGAATTCATTATGGAAAAAACTCTATCTGAGCTAAGCGTTTACTTTGAAGTGGAATATCTTGAAATTCTAAATGCGAATAACCTTACACAAATCGCGACTAACACTTCAGAAATTATTATAATATCCGCTATAAGGTTGGGCGAAACTCGACTAATCGATAATATTGTCTTTAGGAGGCCAAATGTTTAGTATTACTGAAGAAGCAGAAGTTTACGTTGCAGACCTTTTTGAGCAACAAGATGAAAAAGATCTTGGCTTAAAAGTTGACGTTGAAAAAGCCGGAACTCCGGTTGCAACGGTAACATTTAACTTCTGTATCAAGAGCGATCTACCTGATACTTATAATGAATTTCCTTTTGTGGGTTTTAGTGCTTTTATTGATGAATCTAATAATCAATTTTTAAGTGACTCCCATGTTGCATTGAAGTTAGATGGCACGAATAAAAAACTTACTATCACCGCTCCTAATGCTAAAGGCGAAGCCCCTAAAGATGATGCCCCTCTTGAGGAAAAGGTTCTGTTTACTATCGTGACTGAAGTAAATCCAAGCTTAGCATCTCATGGAGGCTTTGTTGACCTTGTTGAAATCACTGAGAAAAAAGAAGTGATTTTGAATTTTGGAGGTGGTTGTCAAGGATGCAGTTCAGTAAATATGACTCTTAAAGATGGAGTTGAAAAACAGCTTAAAGGTTTATATCCAGAAATATCTGCTGTTCTTGATGCAACGGATCACTCACATAAAGAAAATGCATATATGTAACTCTTGAATGGAAGATATAACGGTTTTCTCACATTTAGACTGCGTAGCAAAAGATAATGGTGAAAACCATCCTGAGAGAAAAGAGCGCTTAGAAGTAATACTTGATTCAATTAAAGGCATTAGCCAACTTAATATATCTTTTAAAGACTCGCCATTGGCAGACTTTAAAACTATAAATCTTGTTCACCCTCAATCTTATATTGACGATCTGCTTTCAATGGTTCCAATCTCTGGTCTTGTTGGTGTAGAAAAAGAGCCTTATGCTGATACTGTTCTTTGCCCTCAAAGCAAAGAGGCAATATTAAGAGCTTGTGGAGCAGGTATTGAGTCAGCCAATGAATTGATGTGTGGGTTAACAAAAAGATTCTTTTGTGCAGTTCGTCCGCCCGGTCATCATGCAGAAACATCAAGAGCAAACGGATTCTGCTTTATAAACAATGCTGCAGTAACTGCCAGGTATTTGCAGAGTAAATTTAATATCAATAAAATAGCGATTATTGATTTTGATGTGCACCACGGCAACGGCACACAGGAAATTTTTTATAACGATAAAAGTGTTTTTTATGGCTCAATTCATCAGCACCCTTTATTTCCTGGAACAGGGGCAGAGACTGAGACTGGAGTAGGTAATATATTTAATGCGCCAATATCTTCAGATACTACTAGAGATAAGTTTATGGAAATATTTGAAACGAAAATTTTAAAAAATATTGACTTATTTGAGCCTGAAATAATACTCATTTCTGCTGGCTTTGATGCCCACAAAAGAGATCCTTTAGCGGGCATCAACTTAGAGTCTAAAGATTATTTCACTTTGACGCAAAGCATTGTAGAAATTGCCAAACGACATAGTAATGGAAGAGTCATTTCATTTCTTGAAGGCGGTTATGATCTTCAGGCGCTTGCAGAATGCATTGAAGCGCACTTAGAGGCTCTAAGTAATTAAAGATATGAATGAGTTTGAGTTAATACAAAATTACTTTAATTGGCCATTATCTGACCCTACTATTGAATTAGGTATTGGTGATGATGCAGGTATTTTTGATCTTGATTCAGGCTATCAATTAGTTACCACAACAGATACACTTTCAGAAGGCGTTCACTTTTTTAAAGACACCACACCTGAAGACATAGCTTATAAATCGTTAGCAGTTAATTTAAGTGATATTGCAGCAATGGGTGCGACCGCAAAATACTTCACACTTGCAATAACTCTCCCTAAATTAGATGAGAATTGGTTGGAGCATTTTTCTAAGTCTCTCAAAAAGGCATCTAAAAAATATAATGTGAGCTTAATTGGGGGTGATACTACTAGAGGTGCTCTTAATATAACTATTACTATGATGGGGATTGTTGAAAAATCAAAAGCGATTAAGAGATCGGGTGCTATGAACGGTGACAACATATATGTTTCAGGCGATATTGGTGATGCTGCGCTCTGTCTAAAAAAAATTAATGAGGCTGAAAAACCTCATAAAGCAGAAATGTTAAGGCTTAATAAACCAATACCAAGACTTGAACTTGGTATCGCTATAAACGGAATAGCAAGCTCATGTGTCGATATATCTGATGGGCTTGAGCAAGATTTATCTCATATCATAAAAGCCTCAAGAGTTGGGGCAATGATTGATGTTCAAAAACTCCCCTTAAGCCAATCAATGGCTAATTATATTGCAGATAATGATGATTGGTCATTAGTAGTTTGCGGAGGCGATGACTATGAATTATGCTTTACAGCGCCTGAGAGTTTACATTCAGAGATAATGAAAATAGCTAAAATTTGTAAAATAAGAGTTACAAAGATAGGGGTTATTAATGACTCCAAGAAACTAAAAATTAAGGGTTATGATGGCCATAGCAAATCATATCAGCACTTCTAAAGATTTACTAAATTTCTTTTCTTTCTTCTACCGTCTTACAGTCAATACATTGATCAGCAGTTGGGCGAGCCTCTAAGCGATTGAGGGCAATTTCGATACCACAAGTTTTGCAATATCCATAATCACCAGTATCTATCAAGTGAAGTGTCTTATCAATTTTATTGATAAGTTTTCTTTCACGATCCCTAGTCCTTAACTCAAGCGCAAACTCTTCTTCAATAGTAGCTCTGTCATTAATATCAGCAACTGGAGTGGAGTCTTCCTGGATATGATTAATAGTCGTTTCGGCCTCGAAAACTAATTGCTCTCTCCAGACATTAAGCTTATGGATAAAGTGCTTAAGCTGACCGGCTGACATAAAGTCTTCACTCTTTTTTGGAATGTAAGCTGGGATTTCATCAAAGTTTGGTTCAGAAGTCATTTGAGTTAGTTTGTAAAAAAAAGTAGTTTTTACCAAAAATTGCTTAAAATAGCAATGATTTTTTTTCAAATTGGCCTATTTAATTATATTTATTATGACACTTAAAGCAATAATATTTGATGTGGATGGAACTATTGCTAATACAGAGCATGATGGCCATCTTAAGGCATTCAATGAGGCTTTTGATTTTTATGAGCTAGATTGGTATTGGGATAGTGCTTTATATGGGGAACTTTTATCAGTAAGTGGAGGTAAAGAAAGATTGTCTTTCTATCTTAATAACTATAATCCAAAATTAAAATGGCCATTAAGTGAGAGTGATATCGTTAATATCCATAATAAAAAGACTGAGATTTTTATTAGCACAATATCTAAAGGTTTTATTTCGCTTCGGATTGGCGTAGAAAGGCTTATTAACGACGCTCACAACCATAGTTTGAAGTTAGCAATAGCAACCACAACCTCATTTGATAATGTTAAGGCGATCCTAGAGTCAACTCTTGGAAATGATGCGTTAGAAAATTTTGCAGTTGTAGCAGCTGGTGATATTGTTGATAAAAAAAAGCCAGCTTCTGATATTTATGATTATGTTCTTGATAAAATGAATTTAGAATGCAGCGAATGTATTGTTATTGAGGACTCAGAAATTGGTTTTCAGTCGGCAACTTCTGCAGGTCTAAAGACAGTAATTACTCTTAACGAGTATACTTATACGAAAAACTTTAAGGGTGCTTTAGTTGTTCTTGACCATTTAGGTGAGGACGACCAACCTTTTCAGATAGTAAATGGAACGCCAACCACTCATACATTGGTAAGCGTAGATTATATAAAGGAGCTCTATGAGTGCAATCGTTAAGTTGGCTGACAACAGTTCTGTATATGAAGTTGCCAAAGTGTCGCCTCTATCAATCGCAACGCAATTGAGTAAAAAATTTGATAACCATATTTTCTTAAAACGTGAAGATGATCAGATTATTCACTCATTTAAACTTCGTGGTGCTTATCAAAAAATGAGCTCAATGAGCGATGCGCAGAAAACCAAAGGTGTGATCGCCTCATCTGCTGGAAATCACGCGCAAGGGGTTGCTCTTGGCGCGAGTAAATTAAACATAAAGGCAATAATCGTTATGCCTACTAGTACCCCACAAATTAAAGTTCGGGCAGTTCAAGAATTAGGAGCAGAAGTTATTCTCTATGGAGATGTATATGATGATGCATTTGTCCATGCTAAAAAGTTAGAATCTGAGAAAGATTTATGTTTTATAAGTCCTTATGATGATTTTGAGGTTATTGCAGGACAGGCAACTGTTGCAAAAGAAATCTTAACTCAGCTTGATCAAATAGACTATGTCTTCTCTCCTGTTGGCGGTGGCGGGCTTATCTCGGGAATGGCATGCTATATTAAGCATTATGCTCCACACATTAAAGTAATCGGAGTGGAGCCTGTTGACTCGCCAACGCTTTTTAAAGCATTAGAGGCTAATGAAAGAGTTGTACTTGACGATGTTGGACGTTTTGCTGATGGCGTTGCTGTCAAACAAATTGGTGAACTTCCATTTGAGATTGCAAAAGAATGCGTTGATGATGTCATTTTGGTCAGCAACGATGAAATGTGCGCCGCTATTAAAGATATCTATGAGGACGTTCGTTCAATCTCAGAGCCCGCAGGAGCTCTTGCAACAGCAGGCGTTAAAAAATATATCCTAGAGCATAACCTTAAAAATAAAAATATTGTTTCAATTGTATCTGGCTCTAATGTCAACTTTGATAGACTTAGGTATATTGCCGAAAGAGCTGACTTAGGTGAAGTTAATGAGGCTATAGTTGCAGTTACTATTCCCGAAGAACCAGGCAGTTTTTTAAGGTTTTGTGAGTTATTAGATAACAATGCAGTTACTGAATTTAATTATCGATATTCCGCAAAGAAAGATGCGCATATTTTTGTAGGCATCAAGCTAACTAAAGGTGAATCTGAAAAACAAGCGCTTATTGCAAGACTAAGTAACTCTTTTGAAGTATTTGATATGAGTGACAACTCAATGGCAATAACCCACATCAGGTACATGGTTGGCGGTCATGCAAATGCGAAAAACGAGGCTATCTATAGATTTGAATTTCCTGAACGCCCAGGCGCACTTTTAAGTTTTCTTAAAAAAGTTAAGACAGAATGGAATATCTCTCTTTTTCATTATCGTAATCATGGTGCAGACTATGGAAGGGTTTTAATTGGACTTCAGGTCGAGGATATAAAAGAGCTAGAGGCAAAGTTTGATGAGCTCGGGTATTACTACAAAAACGAAACCGACAATAAAGCTTATCAGTATTTCCTATAACAGACTTAGTCGAAATGATATCGACTCTATAGTACCAATAGAGCAACAAAACTCTCATAATCCTTGGTCTAAAAACCAGCTTATTGAAAGTATTCTAAATCCAACTAATTTATGCTACTCAATTAGCATTAAAAATCAAATTATTGGTTTTTTGATGGCTATGCCCGCACTCGATACTGCTGATATCTTAAATATTAGTATCAATAAAGCTTTTCAAGGAAAAGGGTATGGCAATAAACTGCTTCATTATCTTATTAAGGAGCTCAAAGATAGAATGATTAGTCAGCTTATATTAGAGGTAAGAGTGAGTAATCAGGCCGCCATCGCTTTTTATTTGAAACATGGGTTTGAGGAGATTTCACTAAGAAAAAATTACTATATGAATAACTCAAAACACCCAAATCAGAAAGAAGACGGTATAATAATGCGTCTTAAATTCTAAACAAAAAAATCTTAATGACCTATAAAAATATCACAGTTCCAACTTCTGGAGAGGCAATCTCAATAAAGGATAACGTTCTCGTTGTTCCTAATAAACCAATCGTTACATATATAGAAGGTGATGGAATTGGTGTTGATATTACTCCTGTAATGCTCGATGTTGTAGACGCTGTTGTCAAAAAAGCATATAACGGTGAAAGAGAGATTCAATGGATGGAGATTTTTGCAGGTGAAAAAGCAGACAGTATCTATGGTGAGTACTTGCCAGAGGAGACAGTGGATGCAATTAAAGAATTTGTTGTTAATATAAAAGGACCATTAACGACACCAGTTGGGGGCGGTATGAGATCACTTAATGTAGCGATAAGGCAGATTTTAGATCTCTATATATGTCTTCGCCCTGTTCAGTATTTTGCTGGTACTCCATCTCCAGTTAGGGCTCCTGAAAAGATTGATATGGTAATCTTTAGAGAGAACTCTGAGGACATCTATGCGGGCATTGAATTTCCGCAAGGTTCAAAGGAAGTAAAGAAAGTAATTGAGTTTCTTCAAAAAGAAATGGGCGCAACTAAAATTCGTTTTCCTGAAACATCTGGTATCGGTATCAAGCCTGTATCAATTGAGGGAACTTCAAGGCTCGTAAGGGCTGCTATTCAGTACGCGATTGATAATGATAAGCCATCTGTGACAATTGTCCATAAAGGCAATATTATGAAGTTTACAGAGGGGTTATTTAGAGATTGTGCTTATCAGCTTGCTAAAGATGAGTTTGGTGCAAAAGAAATTGATGGTGGTCCATGGTGTAGCTTTACTAATCCAAATACGGGTAAAGAAATTATTATTAAAGATTCAATTGCTGATGCGTTCCTCCAGCAAATACTTTTAAGACCTGATGAGTATTCAGTTATCGCAACTTTAAATCTTAATGGTGACTATATATCTGATGCTTTAGCAGCCCAGGTCGGTGGTATTGGTATTGCTCCTGGAGCGAACCTTTCTGATGATATTTCAGTGTTTGAGGCTACTCATGGAACTGCTCCTAAATACGCGGGTCAAGATAAGGTGAATCCTGGGTCTATGATTTTATCTGCAGAGATGATGCTTAGACATATGGGGTGGACAGAGGCTGCTGATTTGATTCTTCATGCAATGGCTACAACAATTCAAAAAAGAACTGTTACATATGACTTGGAGAGGCTTATAGATGGAGCTACTTTACTATCTTGTTCTGAGTTTGGAGAAGCACTAAAGGATTCAATAAAATAAGTGAAAAAATAAATCGCCAAGTTGAGGCTATAAAAGCAAAGATTTGATTGACTCAAAATTCATAGCTCGTTATAATCTCACGCTATTCCCTGATAGCTCAGTTGGTAGAGCAACGGACTGTTAATCCGTGTGTCCCTGGTTCGAGCCCAGGTCGGGGAGCCAATTTATATAACTAAGGCATCTTCGGATGTCTTTTTTGTTTTTATAACTTAATAGAATGATTACGTATAAAAAAATTGCAGAATTAGCCGCAAGATTTATTAGTAAGCCAAAAGTATTGAAGTTTGGTTTTAATTTATCTCCAATGTATAGAAGAACCTCTGCAAAGGTTGTATATATTTCTGAAGACTTTCTTAAAATACAAATCAAACTTCCTTTTAGCTATAAAAATGCAAACTATGTAAATACTATTTTTGGTGGGAGTATGTTTTCCGCTGTTGATCCATTTCCAATGACTCAGTTAATGAATCTTATAGGAGATGACTATGTGGTTTGGGATAAGGCTGCTGAAATTTTCTTTAGAAGGCCTGCAAAAGAGGATCTTTATGCTGACTTTATTTACAGCATAGAGGAACTTGAAGAAATTAAGAAAAAAGCGAAAGAGCTAAATGAATTTGAAATAGTTAAAATAACAAAATTAACAAACAAGGATAAGTCTATTGTTTACTGTGAAGTCCATAAAAAGGTGTACATTGCTAATAAAGCCTTTTTCAAGGAGAAACAGAAAGCAAGAATAAATAAAAAAGCAAAGTAGTTAATTTTTATTAAGCTTTATAATTATTAGAAGTTTTTTTAAGGAAAGGTAATTAATATGAATCATGAAATTGTTATCGTTGCAGCTACAAGAACTGCTCTAGGATCATTTGGTGGCTCTCTTTCTTCAATTCCAGCACATAAATTAGGAGCCGAAGTGATAGCTTCATTATTAAAAAAAACTGGTGTAAATAAAGATCAAATTGATGAAGTTATCTTGGGACAAGTTTTGACAGCTGGAAGTGGCCAAAATCCAGCCAGACAGGCTGCAATTGAGGCAGGGCTTCCTTATCAAACTCCCTCAATGACAATTAACAAAGTTTGTGGTAGTGGATTAAAAGCAGTACAGCTAGCATTTCAAGCAATTGCTTGCGGCGATGCTGAAATAGTTATTGCTGGTGGTCAAGAAAGTATGAGTCTTTCAAGTCATGTTCTTCCAAAATCAAGAGAAGGTAAAAAAATGGGTCCGTGGACGATGGTGGACACTATGGTTGTAGATGGTTTATGGTGTGCATTTAATGATTGCCATATGGGCGTTACTGCAGAAAATATTGCGACCAAGTTTGACTATTCAAGAAAATCTCAAGATGAGTTTGCTTTAGAGTCACAACAAAAAACAGAAGCTGCTCAAAAATCTGACTTGTTTCGAAATGAGATAACTCCAATATCTATTCCACAGCGAAGAGGTGATGACATTATTTTTGATAGTGATGAATTTCCTAGACACTCTTCAAGTATGGATTCTTTAGCTAATCTACGTCCAGCATTTGCAAAAGATGGAACTGTAACAGCTGGCAATGCATCAGGTATTAATGATGGTGCAGCGGCGGTTATGGTCATGAGTGCATCTAAGGCGCAAGAGCTGAAACTAGAACCTATGGCAAGAATTGTTTCATACTCTAGCGCCGGGGTTGACCCATCTATTATGGGAACGGGTCCAATTCCAGCAAGCACTAAATGCCTTGAAAAAGCTGGCTGGAAAGCTTCTGAACTTGATCGAATTGAAGCTAATGAGGCGTTTGCAGCGCAAGCAATGTCTGTAAATGACTCATTAGGTTGGGATAAGTCTAAAGTGAATGTAACGGGTGGATCAATTTCTTTAGGCCATCCAATTGGCGCTTCTGGGGCAAGAATTTTAGTGACTTTACTGCATGGCATGGAGCGTGATAAGGTAAATAAAGGCCTTGCTACTATGTGTATTGGCGGCGGCATGGGCGTTGCAATTGCAGTTGAAAGGGTAAATTAGTATTATTGTTTTATTTAACTTGGAGTATTAATGAAAAAATTTCTAGTTATCTTGACGCTTGTATTTGGGAATTTTTTAATTGTAGGCACAAGTTATTCATACTCAGCAGTTGGCTATATGAAGTGCGAAACTGTAAATAAGCTGGTAGAAGAAGAAAATGCTGACGTTAAAAACATGATTATGTTTTGGTTTAGTGGCTACTATACTGGAAGAAATTATGAAACGTCGAGGTATCCTACACTACCTGATCCTCAGCTAGTATATATAGCAACCATTAACTACTGCAATAAAAACCCACTAAAAGATACTGTTGATTTAGCTGATTATCTCTACTCTAGTTTGCTTTAGATTTCAGTTATGCTAAATTTGTAATAGTATTTATTAACTCTGCATTAACTGCTCTTGAGCCAATATTTTTTCTATTTTCATGTCTTCTCAATCCAGGCAATCGAGTCCCCTCGATATCATTATATTTTTTTAAAAACTCCTCGGTCTGTGCTGAAGTGTCTTTACCAGATATAATTTCTGGTGACATAGCAAGAATAAACTGACCTCCTTGGGCTGGACCTCCATCTCCATTATCACGCTCCTTGGTTTCATAAGAGAAGGTTTCTCCAACTAATGGACCAGATAAGAGTTCAACCATAAGGGCAATGACCGAACCTTTATGACCGCCAAATGGAAGTAAAACACCTTTATCAATTTCTGAAGCATCAGTTGTTAATTCTCCTGATGAAGAAAGGCCAGTTCCAAGTGGCACAGAGTGACCATCCCTTGCAGCAATTTGAATTTCTCCTTTTGCCATAGATGCTGTTGCCATATCAAAAACAATTGGATTTTTACCAGGGCGCGGCCATGAAAATGCAATTGGGTTAGTGCCAAACAATGCTGTAGCTCCTCCAGCAGGAGCAACACCTGGCATATACGAAACAGACGTCAAACCAACAAGTCCATGCTCACTGATTGCCTCAACTTCGGGCCAAAGGGCTGCAAAGTGATGACAGCGTTGAATTGATAAACCCGCAATTCCAAATTTTTGAGCAGCTTCGATAAGTTTTTTAATACCATATTGATGCGCCAATGGGGCAAATCCATTCTTTGCATCACACTTTAAAATTACTGGCGTAACTTCACTTATTTCTGGTTTCGCAGAGCCATTTACTTTTTTACTTTGAAGGGCCTTGATATACCCAGGAATACGAAATAGACCATGAGAAATTGAACCGTCACGCTCAGCATTAGTTACTGTATTTGCAACTGCATCTGCATTTTCTTCGTTAGCTCCATGATTAATAAGTGCCGCCTTAGCTAAACTAAAAATTTCATCAAGGCCTATATCGATTGTTTTAGAAGTCATAGAATTTTATCCTTAAATTTGTAAAAATTGAATTGCCTTTTCAGTTCAGTGAGCTTAAAAGTACATCAAAAAAAATGATAACATAATAATAAATTAATATTTCTTAACCTAATGATAAGTTGTAAATCCATTCATATAGTTTCTCTTTCTATAAAAATTAGTAGGTTAAAGGATTATATTTCAATTTGAACTTAGCTAAAGTTCAAATTTGTTTAATAGAGCTTTGAAGTTAATTTTAAGTTAGCCTGTTTATTTTAGTTGACAACTGTATAAAAATTATATAGCCTGTCTATTCAGTCAAGAAGTTGTAAGTTGTTTTATTAATTAAATAGTATGAAGTTAATAAATAAATTGAAGTGTGCTTTAAACCAAATGATCTTGAAAGTTGATGGTACTCTGCCGCCAGAGAAAAAAAGACGTGATCTAATGGTTGAACCAAACATCCAAATTTTCCAAGCAAGCTTGACTTGGAAACAAGAAATTATTGAGTCCTTGATTCATATTTTTTGGCTTAATAAGTGGCGTAATGCTATGAAATTGAATGGAGATTAAATCAATATAAGTATTACATTTTATAAATAAAAAAGGAGTAATTTATGAAAATAGGAAGATTTAGTAATCTACTGATTATTACATTATGTAGCTTTCTTTTGTCTGGGCAAGTGCTGGCAGCTAAAATAAAAGTTGCAGGTATATATACTCAACCATTACAACAAAAATGGGATGCTAGATTGCATCTAGCTTTGCAAGCCCAGGCGGATGCAGGTGAAATTGATTATGTGTATTCTGAAAAAGTTTCAAATACTGATTATGTTCGAGTTTTACGTGAATATTCTGAAAGTGGAGTGCATCTTGTCGTAGGCGAAGCTTTTGGTATTAGTGCTGAGGCTAGAAAAGTTTCAGATGATTATCCAGAAATAGCATATCTAATGGGCGATCCTGGAAGTGGGTATGGCGGCGAACATGGAAGTAATTTTTCAGTTTTTGATAATTATATTCATGAGCCCTGCTATTTGATGGGTGTTATTGCTGGCGGTATGACCAAGTCTAATAAGATTGGTATGGTTGGTGGTTACCCAATTGGTGAAGTAAACCGTTTGTTCCATGCATTTATGGCTGGTGCAAGATCGGTTAACCCAGATGTTGAGTTTAAGGTTAGTTTTCTTGGCTCTTGGTATGATCCTCCGAAGGCAAAAGAAGCAGCATTTGCTCAAATTGAAGCAGGTGTAGATGTCTTATATGCAGAGCGTGCCGGTGTAGTGGACGCTGCAAGAGAAAGAAATATTATTGCATTTGGTAATGTTAATGATATGAATAAAGAGGAAAACGGCACAGGTGTTGTAGTCACATCTGCTTTATGGCATATGGAGAATGCAATTAATCATGCAATCTCTGGTGTTAAAACTGGTACATACGTAGCAGAGGATTATAAAGAGTGGACTATGATGCAAAAAGGCGGAGCTTCTTTAGCGCCTTATTATGAGTTTGAAGATAAAATTGCAGCTGATGTTAAAGCTAAAGTTGCAGCAATTTCTTCGGATATCATGAGTGGTAATTTTACAGTTGTAGTTAATGATGATGAGCCAAAATCAACTTACTAAGATTATTAGATGAAGAAGCTACAATTTTCCAAGATTTGTAAAAATTTTGGTGCTGTTGTAGCTAATGACAATATTTCACTCTCACTAGGTGAGGGTGAAATATTATCTTTGTTAGGTGAAAATGGTGCAGGAAAAACAACACTAATGAATATACTTTTTGGGCACTATATTAGTGACAAAGGGTTTATTGAAGTTGAGGGTAAAAGATTAACGCCAGGCTCAACAAAAGCTTCATTAGATGCTGGAATTGGAATGGTTCATCAGCATTTTACTTTAGCGGAAAATCTTACAGTATTAGAAAATATTATTCTTGGTACAGAGCCTTTAAGTAGACTTTGGAGTAAAAAAAAACTAGCGTATAAAAAACTTGAAGCATTATCAAAGCGCTTCGGCCTATTAATTAATCCAGATGCTAAAGTGGCCGATTTAACGGTTGGAGAAAAACAGCGAGTTGAAATAATAAAAGCACTTTATCGTGATGCAAGTATTCTAATATTAGATGAGCCAACTGCAGTTCTTACTCCACAAGAAACTATTCAGCTTTTCAAAGTACTCAAGGAAATGGTAAATGCAGGTTTATCAATAATGTTTATATCGCATAAGTTAAATGAAATTTTAGAAATTAGTGATCGTATTGTGGTTCTTCGTCATGGCAAATTAGTGGGAGAAGTAGCTACTAAAAAGGCAAATAAGGAGCTGCTTGCAGAAATGATGGTTGGCCACAAAGTTACTCGACCGGCTTATGAAAAATTGGAAATTGGTAAAGCAGTTGTAGAGCTAAATAATGTCTGTCTTAATGCAAGTGATGGCTCGCTTGGACTTAGCAATATAAATCTCAAGATACATGAAAAAGAAATTATTGGCCTGGCAGGAGTTTCAGGTAATGGTCAATTTGGATTAGCTTCAATTCTTCAGGGGTTAACTCATCCAAGCTCAGGCGAATTTAAGCTATTTGGACAGAGTTTAATTAAATATGATCCTCGTTATCTTACAAAATCTGGCGTAGCACGAATTCCAGAGGACCGCTCAAAAGAGGGGGTTATTGGGGAAATGGCACTATGGGAAAATTTCCTTGGAGAAGAGTTACGCTCTAAAGCTAAATCAGGTTTTATTATTGACAAAAAGAAGGCAGTTAATAATGCCGAAAAATTAATAAAAGAATATGATATTCGGTGCGAAGGGGCTTTTGCATCTACAAGATTATTATCTGGTGGTAATATTCAGAAGTTAATCCTTGCAAGAAGTTTATCGAACAACCCTCGTTTTATAATAGCAAATAAACCAGCAAGAGGCTTAGATGAAGGCGCTATTAGTTTTGTCCAACATCAAATAATCAATGCTAAAACAAAAGGTGCTGGAGTACTACTAATTAGTGAAGACTTGGATGAAATTTTTGAACTATCTGACCGAATTGCAGTTATATTTGATGGGAAATTACAAGGGCCTTTTGATGCTAGTTCACTGACTATAAATCAAGTCGGTCTTATGATGAGTGGTGAAATGAAAGAGGGTAGTTTTAATGAGGCTTAAAACAAGAAGAAATACACCTGTATGGTTAATTGCAGCATTACCCATTCTTTCTATTTTAGTTGCTTTTATTTTTGGCGCTTTTTTTATAATTTGGGCGGGCGAATCTCCAATCACTGCTTATATTGCTTTAATTAACGGAGCTTTAGGTTCAAGTTTTGCAATTACTGAATCCCTAACAAGGGCAATCCCATTAATTTTTACAGGTCTAGCTGCTGCTGTTGCATTTCGAGCAAAATTTTGGAATATTGGTGCAGAGGGACAATTATATTGTGGTGCTATGGCGGCAACATTAGTTGGGACAGGAATGATTGATCTACCTTCTATAATAATGATTCCAGTGTTGTTTATTGCAGGTGCTTTAGCAGGCTGTTTAATTTTGTTGCTACCAGTCTTTCTTAAAACCCATATGAAGGTGGATGAAGTAGTAACAACTCTGTTGCTGAATTTTATAATTTTACTTTTTGTGAATATGTTACTTGAAGGCCCTTGGAAAGACCCTATGGCTATGGGATGGCCTCAGGCTGCTAGAATTATTGATAATGGAGTTTTGCCTACTATAGTTGCTAAGAGTAGATTGCATTTTGGAATAATTATTGCACTAGTGATGTCAATTATAATGTGGGCTATACTTCGTTTTACAGTTTGGGGGTATGAAATACGAGCGGTTGGGTACAATCAGCAAGCCTCAACTTTTTATGGAATATCGATCAATAAATCAGTGTTAATGGTTGCTCTTTTTAGTGGTGGATTAGCAGGTATGGCTGGAGTTAGTGAGGTTACTGGTCTGAAAGGCTACTTAACTTTAACTTTATCACCTGGCTTTGGTTATACGGGAATAGCAGTTGCAATGCTTGCACAGCTTCATCCAATTGGGGTAATTGTTTCAGCTATATTTCTAGCGTCAATTTATGTGGGTGCTGATGCCATGAGTCGAACAGTAGATATACCTAATTATATTGCAGATATTTTAGTTGCTATATCTTTATTATCAGTTTTAGTTGGATCAATGCTGGCACGATTCCGAATTGTTTGGGGTAAATAATTATGTTGGAATTACTTGAATTAATATTAACAACGAGTTTATGGGCAGCGGTAGTAAGAATTGCAACCCCATTAATTTTTGCTACATTGGGTGAATTAATTTGTGAGCGAGCAGGAGTATTAAATCTCGGAATTGAAGGCATAATGACAATTGGTGCAATGGCAGGTTGGTTATGGGTCTATCAAGGCGGCGACCTCTGGGGTGGAGTAGTATTTGCCGCTTTAGTTGGCATGCTATTTGGATTACTGCATAGCATATTGGTTGTCTATCTTGGGTTGTCACAACATGTTAGTGGAATTGGAATCACTATGCTTGCCTCATCTATTAGTTATTATGCATATACAATGATAATACCATTTAGCACTACTCCACCTAAAATTGTTGCATTCAGTGCATTTGAAGTGCCATTACTATCATCAATTCCAATTATTGGAGGAGCTTTTTTTAACCAAACTGCATTAACATATTTAGCATATATTTTAGTAATAGTGACTTTCTATGTGCTTTATAAAATGCCACTTGGTTTAACAATTAGAATGGCAGGAGAAAATCCAGTTGCTAATGAGGCCCAAGGTATAAATGTATTATTAATTCGTACTGGGGCAGTAATGGTAGGAAGTGCTTTAATGGCAATTGGAGGTGCATTTTTAACTATGTCTGCATTTGATGCATTTTATTTTGGTATGATTAATGGTAGAGGTTGGATCTGTGTTGCGCTGGTTATTTTTGCCTCTTGGAAGCCGGGTAAAGCCTTTTTAGGGGCAATTTTATTTGCATTATTTGAAGCATTACAGGTTAGGGCGCAATTAATTGGTGCAGATGTTATTCCATATCAAATTTTTTCTATGATGCCATACTTTCTCAGCATAGTTGCGATGATGCTTGTTGCACGAAGAGCTGCCTATCCTAAGGCATTATTAGTACCATTTAGACAAGGAGATCGTATCTAATGTTCGACTTACTTATTAAACACGCTAATCTTCCAGATGGCCGTAAGAATTTTGATATTGCTATTCAAAACAAAAAAATAGTAGCTATTGATAGAAATATTATTGGCGAAGCAGTTAATATTATTGATGCGACTGATAAGTTAGTTTCTCCAAGCCACGTCGATAGCCATTTTCACTTAGATGCTACTTTAACCCTAGGTCAGCCACGCTTTAATGAGAGTGGTACTTTACTTGAAGGTATTCAGCTATGGGATGAGCTAAAACCCCATTTAACTATAGAGCTTATAAAAAAACGTGCCCGAAAATTATGTCATTGGGCAATAGCAAATGGATGTTTGGCAATTCGAAGCCATGTAGATATAAGTGATGATCGATTGCTGGCAGTTGAGGCGTTATTAGAGTTGAGAAAAGAAATGCGGGGTTGGATAGACATCCAGCTAGTTGCATTTCCGCAAAATGGTTATTTACGCTACAAAAACTCTATTAAAAATCTTGGTAGAGCATTAAAAAAAGGTGTGGATGTTATAGGCGGTATTCCGCACTTTGAACGCACTATGAATGAAGGCTCTTTATCTATTAAATTGTTATGTGAACTAGCCGCAGAAAAAGATTTACTAGTAGATATGCATTGCGATGAATCCGATGATCCAATGTCTAGACACGTTGAAACACTTGCTTTTGAAGCTCATCGTTTGGGTCTTGAGGGGAGAGTAACGGGTTCTCACTTAACATCAATGCACTCAATGGATAATTATTACGTAAGTAAATTAATACCATTGTTACAAGAGGCTGAATTACAAGTAGTTGCTAATCCATTAATAAATATTACCCTTCAAGGTCGTCATGATCTCTATCCTAAGCGTAGAGGAATGACGCGTGTTAAAGAGCTGTTAAATAGTAATATTAACGTTGCTTTTGGCCATGACTGTGTAATGGATCCGTGGTACAGCCTAGGCAAACACGATATGTTGGAAGTTGCTAATATGGGATTACATGTTGGACAAATGACAGGTGTTAAAGAAATGCATCAAATATTTCAAGCTATTACTAATAATGGAGCCAGAGTAATGCAACTAGATAATTATGGTATTGAGGTTGGTTGCAATGCAAATTTGGTGATTCATCAGGCTAATGATCCAATTGAAGCGATACGCTTATGCAATGCACGTTTATTTGTAATTCGTAATGGCCAGATTATTGCAAAGGCCAATCCAACAGAAAGCCAACTATTATTAAATGGAGAGAAAGATAAGAGAGTTATAGATTGGACTCTTTAAGAATAATAATAAAAAGAATTGCTGCTTGAGGTAAAAAGATAATTATTTATAAGGGGTAAGTCAAATACCTTAGATGATAGGAGAATAAAAAATGTTAAAAAATAATCCTAAATATTATGATGCTCACTGGATGCCTTATAGTGGGAATAGAGAGTTTAAAGCAAATCCACGTATAATGGTTTCTGCTAAAGACAGTTATTACATAGACGATAAAGGCAGGAAAATATTTGATGGCCTTTCAGGTCTTTGGACATGTGGGGCAGGTCATTCTCGCCCTGAAATTATTGAAGCAGTCAGTAAACAAATTGAGACTTTGGATTATTCTCCTGCATTTCAATTTGGACACGAAAAATCGTTTGAGTTGGCAAATAGAATTATTGAATTTACTCCAAAAGATCTGGATCGTGTCTTTTTTACTTGTTCTGGCTCAGAGGCAGTAGATAGTTCCCTTAAAATTGCTCGAGCTTATTGGAGGCATAAGGGAAAGGTTGGTAAGACTCGTTTGATTGGAAGGATAAAAGGCTATCATGGAGTTAATTTTGGAGGGATTAGTGTTGGTGGTATTGGTCCTAATAGAGAAATGTTTGGACAAGGAATTGAAGCAGATCATTTATCGTCTACCCTTCTCCCAGAAAATATATTTAGCAAAGGTCAGCCCCAGGTTGGAGATCATTTAGCAGATGACTTATTAAATAAAATATTATTGCATGGCGCCTCTAATATTGCAGCAGTAATTGTAGAGCCAATGGCGGGTTCTGCTGGCGTATTTCCACCCCCCATAGGATATCTAAAAAGGCTACGTAAAATCTGTGACTCTAATGATATTTTATTAATCTTTGATGAAGTGATAACCGCTTTTGGCCGTATGGGAGCGAAAACAGGTGGCGAAGCTTTTGGCGTTACTCCAGATATAATGACTTTTGCAAAACAGGTAAGTAATGGCAGTCAACCACTGGGTGGCGTAGTAGTTAAAAAAAATATTTATGAAACTTTTATGGATACAAAAGCTCCAAATTATTTAGTTGAATTATTCCATGGTTATACATATTCAGCACATCCTGTGGGATGCGCTGCATCAATTGCAAGTTTAGATATATTACAGAATGATAATTTGATAGAGCGAGTTAAAAAAATGAGTCCAGTATTTGAAAAAGAACTTCATAGTCTTAAAGGTTTACAATATGTTACAGATATTCGTAATTATGGACTGGCTGGTGGAATTACTATTGAATCTGCTAAAAATGAACCTGCATTAAGACCCTATCAAATTGCAATGAAGTGCTGGGATAAAGGCTTTTATGTTCGATATGGTGGTGATACTATTCAATTAGGTTTGCCATTTATTGTATCTGAACAAGAAATAAAGGATGTTGTTGGAGCAATATCTGACTCAATTAAAGAATTACAATAAAGGAGAAAGAAGAAATGAAATTAGTAGAACACCTTATTAATGGTGAACTTGTATCAATGGGTGACCCTACTCAAGATGTATTTAATCCATCGACAGGAGAGGTTGGTAAGCAAGTAGAAATTGCTTCAAAAAATACTGTTGAAAAAGCTATAAGTGCAGCTCATGAAGCTTTTCCAGCATGGCGAGCAACGCCACCACTTAAACGAGCTAGAATTATGTTTCGTTTTAAAGAATTATTAGAAAAAAACATTAATAAAATAGCGCAATTAATTGGAGAGGAGCATGGAAAAATCGCACATGATGCGCTTGGTGAAATCACTCGAGGTATAGAGAATGTTGAATATGCTTGCTATGCACCTCAACTTCTCAAAGGAGAGCACAGTAAAAATATTTCAACCAATATTGATTCATGGAGTGAGTTTCAACCCTTAGGAGTTGTTACAGGAATCACCCCTTTTAATTTCCCTGCTATGGTTCCATTATGGATGTATCCCATGGCAATAGTTTGTGGTAATTGTTTTGTATTAAAGCCCTCAGAAAGGGATCCTTCGTCAGCATTATTTATTGCTCAATTATTAAATGAAGCAGGTTTACCAAAAGGGGTTTTAAATGTAGTTAATGGAGGCAAGGAAGCCGTAGATACTTTGCTAACTGATGAAAGAATCCAGGCTGTAAGTTTTGTAGGATCTACGCCTATTGCTAAGTATATATACCAAACAGCTGCTGCGCATGATAAGAGATGTCAAGCTCTTGGAGGTGCTAAAAACCATGCTATTGTTATGCAAGATGCAGAAATGGAAAATACAGTGAATGCTCTAATAGGCGCTGCATTTGGCTCAAGTGGTGAAAGGTGTATGGCAATTTCCGTAGCAGTAGCGGTTGGTGCAGAGACGGCAGATAATTTAATAGCTGGCTTGAAATCTAAGATGCATGACCTTAAGGTGGGTAATTTTGATAATAGTAAAAATGATTTTGGACCACTTATAACTAAAGATCACATGGAAAAAGTTAAAGAATACATCACCAGTGCAGAAGATCAAGGCGCTGACATTGTTGTTGATGGACGGAGTGTTAAGGTGAAAGGTTGTGCAAATGGTTTTTATGTGGGTGGAACGCTTATTGATAGTGTTCAATCTTCGATGAAGTCTTATAAGGAAGAAATATTTGGACCAGTATTGCAGGTAGTGAGAGTAGAAACTATGCAGCAAGCAATAGATTTAATCGATGAGCATGAATATGGTAATGGTACGTGTATTTTCACCCGAGATGGTGAAGCAGCAAGATATTTTAGTGATCAAATAAAAGTTGGTATGGTTGGGATCAATGTGCCATTGCCCGTCCCTGCTGCTCAGCATAGTTTTGGTGGTTGGAAGCAATCAATGTTTGGTGATTTAGCTGCATATGGGCCAGATAGTGTAAGATTTTATACACGTAGAAAAACCATAACTCAGCGCTGGCCATCATCGAGCGTAAGGGAAGGCGTAAACTTTTCTTTCCCTTCATAACTGGTTTTTACTTTTTTTTTAAGTGACCTCCTTTAGGTGGTCATTTGTTGTTTCCTAGATAACATTTAATGCCACTTTGATAACTTTTTAAAGTCAACCCACTAATTATAGTTGACAAGTATAAAAAAAATATGTAGCCTGTCTATTTAGTCAAGAAGTGTAAATTTTTTTTATTTACCTAATCGGAAAAGGAGAAATTGAATGAGTAAATTAAAGTGTGGTCTGATCCAAATGGGATTGAAAGGCGATGGCACCATGTCGCCTGAAAAAATACGTGATTTAATGATTGAGGCTCATATCCCAATGATTGAGGATGCTGCAAAACAGGGAGTAAAAGTGCTTTGTTTTCAAGAAGTATTTACTCAACCATACTTTTGTCCAAGTCAGGATAAAAAATGGTATGCAGCAGCTGAATCAATTCCTGATGGACCAACAGTTAAGCTAATGCAAGAATATGCTAAAAAATACCAAATGGTAATTGTTGTTCCTATTTATGAAGAAGAAATGCCAGGTATTTATTACAACACTGCAGCAGTCATTGACGCTGATGGAAGCTTTCTAGGGAAATATCGTAAAACTCATATTCCTCAGGTTGCCCCTGGTTTTTATGAGAAATTTTTCTTTAAACCCGGTAACCTTGGTTATCCAGTATTTGAAACTGCGTATGTTAAGTTGGGAGTATATATTTGTTACGACAGACACTTCCCTGAGGGTTGGCGTGCATTAGCTTTAAATGGAGCTGAATATATTGTTAATCCTTCAGCTACAGTGGCAGGATTAAGTAAATATCTATGGGAATTAGAGCAACCTGCTTCGGCTGCTGCAAATGGAGTTTTTATTGGAGCGATAAATCGAGTTGGCAGAGAGGAGCCATGGGCAGAGCAAATGGGAGAATTCTATGGTTCAAGTTATATTGTAAATCCTCGCGGTCAAATTGAAGCACAAGCAAGTTATGGTGATGATGAGTTGCTGGTTCATGAAATTGATTTAGATATGGTTCGAGAAGTGCGAGATACTTGGCAATTTTTTAGAGACAGGCGCAGTGACCTTTATGGAGGTTTAACTGAAAAATAGCATCATGAATGAGTCTTCATCTATAAACTCTAAAGAGCCTGCAATCATAGATATTAATAATTTGTGTCTTACCTTTGAAACACAAACAGAACCAGTCCACGCACTTTCTGATATTAATTTGCAAGTTAATTCAGGAGATTTTGTTTCACTAATTGGCCCTAGTGGTTGTGGTAAGACTACTTTATTAAGAGTAATTGCAGATTTAGAAAAACCAACAAGTGGCTCAATAAGCGTAGAAGGTAAGACACCAAATCAAGCACGCTTAGATCGTGCTTATGGATATGTTTTTCAAACTCCAGCTTTGTTACCTTGGCGCAATATAGAAGCAAATATCCACTTACCATTAGAGATGTCAGGTTATTCAAAAGATGAGCAAAAAAGTCTATCAAATCAATATTTGTCTTTAGTAGGCTTGTCAGGATTTGAAAAGAAATACCCATGGCAATTGTCCGGTGGCATGCAGCAACGTGTTTCAATTGCGAGAGCCTTGAGTTTTGATCCTGATATGCTTCTTATGGATGAGCCGTTTGGCGCGCTAGATGAGATAACTCGTGATCGTTTAAATGAAGAGTTGTTAAGGTTATGGGAGCAAACAAAAAAAACAGTTGTATTTGTTACTCATTCAATTCCTGAAGCTGTTTTCTTGTCTAGCAAGATTGTAGTAATGTCAGCTCGTCCTGGAAAAATTATAAATGTCATTGAAACCAATTTTCCAAAAGATAGAAATCTTGATATTCGTGAATCAAAAGAATTCTTAAAGGTTTCGCAACTTGTGAGAGAGGGGCTTAAAGAGGGGCATAGTGATGGAAGCTAATAGGCTTTTCAGTATACTTATAGGGGGAACTATTGGTCCTGTCGTGATTCTGGTAACGGCTATTATTATGATATGGTATGCGGGAGCAGTTTATTTAAATAGCTCCTTTTTAATTGACAGATATGAAAAAAATAATATTGAGTGGACTTTTTCACAATTAGCCTCAGACTCTTGGTCTATGGAGCGACCTGTTTTGCCATCACCCCATCAAATTGCAAAGGAGTTAAAGAAAACAATTTGGGATAAGAAGATAACTTCACCACGGAGTTTGGTTTTCCACTCTAGAGTGACTTTATCTTCAGCAATGGTTGGCTTTGTAATGGGCACCTTTCTTGGTATTGTCTTGTCAGTGGGTATTGTTTATGTGCCAGCACTGGATCGAACCTTAATGCCTTGGATAATTACATCTCAAACTATTCCAATTCTGGCAATCGCTCCGATGATTGTCGTTGTGTTAGGTTCAATGGGTATTATTGGCTTAGTTCCAAAAGCAATGATCTCAACCTATCTTTGTTTTTTTCCTGTTGTTGTTGGGATGGTTAAAGGTTTAAGGTCACCAAGTATTCTCTTGGTAGACCTAATGAATAGTTATTCGGCATCAAAGGTTGAGGTTTTTTGGAAATTACGTCTTCCAGCGTCTCTTCCTTATTTATTTGCCAGTTTAAAAGTAGCCATTGCTCTGAGCGTTGTTGGGGCAATTGTAGCAGAGCTTCCTGCTGGTGCTCAAGGTGGCCTTGGTGCGCGCCTATTATCTGGCTCATATTATGGACAAACCAGTCTTATTTGGGCTGCCCTGATAACTGCTTCAGTGATTTCTGCAACCCTAGTTACCATAGTTGGAAGAATGGAGCGCGCAGTTAATAATCGTATGGGGCTGCAAATATGAATTTCCTGGCAATAATAAGGTCGCACCCCTTAAGTGGATTGCTATGTCTTATTTTTTCAATCGCCTCTTTTATTTCGTTACAGCTTAACGTAATTAATGATTATGCGCTTAATCCTTTTATTGTGATCATTATTGCCATTGTCAGTTTGATATTTTTTGTTATTCGTCAACAGGGATTATTTCTTTTATCTATTTGTTTTGTAGCTTTATTTTCTGGAGCTTGGTCTGTATTAAATTTAATACATTCGTTCGATAAAGGCGTAGTTATGGGTTTGGATGCCTGGCTCTTGGTAAGTGCATTGTGGTTTCTAACATGGAATAACTTAGTTCAATTATCAGCTTTGAAAACTAAGAATAAATTAATAGAATTATCTCTAACTATAATAATTCCAGTTTTATTTGGTGCGTGGATATTTTTTCTATGGGAGGTTATTACTATAGGTATGTCCGTTCCACAAGTGTTGTTACCTGCACCAAGTCTTATTTGGCAAGTATTTGATGGATTTGGCGCTACTTTATTTGCAGATTTCTATCAAACTTTTGTCCGTTCAGCAATTCCTGGCTTTATTATGGGAAGTGGTGCAGGATTTCTCGTTGCAATTGCAGCCGATAAAATACCATTTTTAAGGCGTGGATTAATTCCAATTGGAAACTTCTTTAGCGCAATACCAATTATTGGTATGGCACCAATTATGATAATGTGGTTTGGATTTGATTGGCAGTCCAAAGCAGCTGTCGTTGCCATAATGACTTTTTTCCCAATGATGGTAAATACCTTAAGTGGTCTTAACGAGACTGATAGGATTGATAGAGATTTATTACACACTTATGCTTCAAGTTACTGGCGAGAACTTTTTAGTTTGCGTCTACCAAATGCGATGCCATTTATTCTTAATGCATTGAAAATTAACTCAACTTTTGCTATGATTGGAGCTATAGTGGCAGAATTTTTTGGAACACCCATTGTTGGAATGGGGTTTAGAATTTCGGCAGAGGTTGGCCGAATGAATATCGATATTGTATGGGCAACAATTGCGGTTGCTGCTGTTACAGGTTCGATGTTTTATGGAGTATTTGCTCTTTTAGAAAGAAAATTAACTTTCTGGCATCCATCGATGCGAAAAAGCTAGTTCTGGGTAAGTACTATTTTTTTAAAATAAAAGGAGAAATGATGAAAATATTTAAAAGTAAAACGATATTAGCTGCAATTTGCTCTTCTATGCTTATAGCTTTGAGCTTTAATACTCAAGCAGGTGATAAATTTACCCTTCAGACGAAGTGGGTAACTCAGGCTCAATTTGCAGGCTATTATGTTG
>Ga0209251_1000424_pt1 | contig 38257 bp, 37 predicted proteins | sample SaaInlV_100m_DNA_6_FD_184665 | JGI IMG/M metagenome (GOLD analysis project Ga0209251, IMG submission 184665) | Marine microbial communities from expanding oxygen minimum zones in the Saanich Inlet - Saanich Inlet SI073_LV_10m_DNA (SPAdes) (version 2) | ecosystem: Environmental > Aquatic > Marine... | reverse complement strand
ACTAAAAACATTGGTGATATTGCAATTAGCCTAGAGTATGTTGAAAGAGAGGCCAAGGAAGAAGGAAAATTTTTTGAAGACCATATGATTCACATGTTGGCTCATGGTGTATATCATATATTAGGATATGATCATGAAAACGATGAGATGGCAGCGACCATGGAAAGTAAAGAAATAAATATTCTAAATAAAATTAACATTAACAACCCATACTAGATGAATCAAAAGTTAGAAAACGAAGACAACCACCCTCCTTCGGGACTCATATCAAAAATAAAAAAATTCTTTAGAAACCCTTTTTTTATAAAGACTCAGTCTGTTTCAGAGGTTACAGATTTTCTTAAAGATGCTGTTGATTTAAATATTATAGACAAAGAAGCTGAATCCATTGCAAATAAGGCTATAAGGTTAGGAAATACAACAGTAAAAGAAATTATGGTTCCAAAAGTTGATATGGTTACTTTTGGCATAGATGATGAAATAAATATAATTCTTGAAAAAATAATAGAATCCGGACATTCGAGATACCCTATATTAGGAAGTGAAAGAGACGAGGTGGCTGGAATATTGCTTGCAAAGGATATGTTACCAAAAATTTATGAAGGTAATAATAACTTTAGCCTATCTGATATGTTGAGAGAGCCTAATGTAGTACCTGAAACAAAAAAAGCTGACTCATTGCTAGAGGAATTTAAAAAGGATCGCTCTCATATGGCTGTTGTCATAGATGAATATGGAACTATTTCAGGACTAGTAACTATTGAGGACATTTTAGAAGAGCTTGTTGGTGAAATAGAAGATGAGCATGATGTTGATGAAGAAGAAATCATTAAAATTTCTGATAAAAAGTTTTATGCTGATGCAAAAATTGAAATAGAAGAGTTCACCGAGTTTTTTAATCTTGATATTGACCCATTAGCAATTGATGCTGAAACACTGGGAGGCTTTGTTATTAGTAAATTGGGAGTACTCCCAAAAGTTGGCGATAAGGTCAAAATAGAAGACCTAACTATAAAGGTAATCGATGCTGATGATAGAAAAATTGAAAAGGTTCAAATAACAAAAAATCAATGAAGTTAAAGCAATACTTAATTCCATTTATTTTTGGTTTTATTGGAATTTTTGCTTTTTCACCCTTCTCTATTAAGCCTCTAATAATACTATCCTATGCATACCTTATTAAAGAGATAGTTTATAAAGAAAATAGCTCTTTAAAAAAAATAATATTCTGGTCATTTGGTCACTGGGGATTTGGGATGTCATGGTTAATAGTGAGTGTTTACTATTATGGAGAAACATCTATATTGTTGTCTTTAATTATTTTTCTTTTATTAATCATAATTCTCACAGCTATTTTTAGCATGCCATTATCACTTTTAAGGTATAGGTTATTCAGCAAAAATAATTTATCTCCGTATATAGAATTGCTATACATATCAAGCTTTCTTATTCTTAGTGAATTATCAAGGTATTATTTATTAAATGGTGTTCCTTGGCTAATACCTGGAAGTGTATTTTTAGATACCTACATTCAATACATTTACACTATATTAGGAGTTGCTGGCGGCTCCATGTTGATCTATTTAATTGCAAGCCTCATGGCTTTATATTGGGTAACCAATAAAAATATTTCTTACTTAATTTTTTTAGGCTCATTACTTTTATTTATTCCGGCAGCTGTGGAAAAAATTGGAGATAAAAGAGATGTTTATGTTTCTATAATTCAACCCTCTTCTGATCCTTTTTTAAAATATCAGGATGGTTATAAATATATAATTGAAAAAAATATATTAGAACTGATAGACAGATCATCTCCTAAATCAGAAATAATTGTTATGCCTGAGGCAGAATTACCATATTCAATGCAAAGCTTAGATTTTAATAATTTTGTAAATAACCTAGATAAATCTAATAAAGAGTTTATTTCAGGAGTATGGAATTATGATGATGGAAACTTATACAATTCTTTAATTAACTTAAATACAGGGAAAAACTACAATAAAACGCATTTAGTGCCATTTGGCGAATATATTCCATTTATAGCCTCATTAAGAGGCATTATTGACTTTTTTGATATGCCTATGTCAAATGTAAAGCATGGCGAAAAAAATCAGCAAAACATAGCTGTATTCAATGATAGATCCTTAAATTTTGCTCCTTTAATATGTTTTGATATTGCATTCGGAGAAACAGTAAGAAAAAGCAACAAAAGTTCAGATTTTATTATCAATGTAAGTAATGATACATGGTTTGGAAATTCTATTGGCCCATATCATCATCTAGATATAACAAGAATTCGAGCAATTGAGAATAATAAATGGATTATAAGATCAACTAATGATGGTTTTTCAGCTATTATAACCAATAATGGAACAATTGTTGATAAACTAGATAAGGGAATAACTGGTGTTATTAATAATGGTATTGATATAAAGAAAGAAAGAAGCATTTATAATATTTTTGGATATTCTATTCCATATATATTTTCAATTTTAATAGTACTCATATCAGCTATAATATTTAAATGTCGAAAAACGCATATATAGTTTTATTTCTACTATTTTCATTTCAAGTATCATCAAATGATATATCTATTGAAATTGATATATCTGAGCAAAGACTTTATTTAATTCAAAACAATAGTATTCAGTCCTCATATCCAGTATCTACATCAAAATATGGAGAAGGAAGTATTGAAAACTCATTTAAAACCCCTCTTGGTCACCATATAGTCAAAGAGAAAATCGGAGAAGGGGCCTTAATTAATACTATTTTTAAATCCCGAATAAATACCAGAAGATCTGCAGAAATTATAGAAGAATATGAAGATTCAGATGATGATTTTGTTACTTCAAGGATAATGTGGCTTGACGGGCAGGAGGAGGGTATGAATAAGGGTGGAATGGTTGATTCTTATAAGAGATATATTTATATTCATGGTACCCATGAAGAGGGCCTAATTGGGTCTAAAGCATCTCATGGTTGCGTAAGAATGTTTAATACAGATGCTATCGAATTGTTTGATAGAGTAAAAATAGGGACAAAAGTTCTTATTAAGGCCTAATGTCCCAATCTGTAATATTTTAAAAATTACCAGCAACCGACGACATTGCAAAATTAAGCTTTTCCTTTCTTTCTTCCTCTAAAGGCGCTTCACTAAACTTTTCACCATTTTTAGCTAGCTTTATGAGCAATTCACTTGGTTTATAGGCATTATTTCCTGTAATTTCATGATATTTCTTTAATTTTTCAACAACAACATCTAATCCCATTGCATTTGCATGATGCATAGGTCCACCCCTCCATATTGGAAAGCCATAGCCATTTATATAAACCACATCAATATCAGCTGCTCTTTGTGCAACACCCTCAGAAAGAATATCAGCACCCTCATTTATAAGAGCTAAGATACATCTATCTGTTATTTCTTCATCAGATATTTCTCTTCTAGTAAATCCATTCTCTGATGATATTTTTTCATAGATTGCCTCATTCTCTGGAGCTGGATTTGGAGCTCTCGAACCTTCACTATAATTGTAATAACCTTTTCCATTTTTTTGGCCAAACCTATCATTATCACAAAGATGATCTCCTATCTTTGCGTGGAGGGGTGACTCAGCACCGCTGAGTTTTCTTGCTCTCCACCCAAGATCTAGACCAACAAGGTCCATCATCCTAAATGGACCCATGTTTAAACCAAATGACTCAATAGCTTGATCAATTTGATGGGGAAGGGCGCCCTCCAAGAGAAGCATATTTGCTTGCGCAGTATAGTTAAATAGCATTCTGTTACCTATAAACCCAGGAGCATTTAAAGATACAACAGCAGCTTTTTTAATCCTCTTACTTATATTCATTACAGTTGCTAATGTCTCGTGTGATGTTTGCTCACCTCTTACAACTTCTAGCAATCTCATAATATTTGCTGGGCTAAAAAAGTGAGTACCTACTACCTTGTTGGGTCTTTTCGTTACTGATGCTATAGCATCAACATCTAAGCCAGATGTATTACTTGCTAGAATGGCATTATCCTGCACATGTTCATCCAAGCTTTTAAAAATTTCTAATTTTAAATCTAGATTTTCATAAACAGCCTCAATAGCTATGTCAACATCATGTAGATCTTTGTAATCTAAACTGGAAGTAATCAAGCCAAAAACCATGTCTTTTTGCTCAGGTGTCATTCGACCTCTGCCAACCATAAAATCATAATTTTTTTCTATAACAGAAAGACCTCTTTTAAGATTATCTGCATCTTGATCAATAATATGAACAGGAATACCAGCATTAGCAAAACACATTGCTATTCCTCCACCCATGGTTCCAGAACCAATAATTCCTGCTTTTTTAATATCCATGACAGGTGTATCTTTTGGCATGTCAGAAATTTTTGAAGCACTTCTCTCACCAAAAAATATATGAATCATTGCTTCTCTTTGCGGATGCAATAAGCACTCGATAAATAATTCACCTTCTTTCTTTATTCCTTCATCAAAATCATCAAGGTTTATTGCTGCTTCAACACACTTTATTATTTGACCAGGTGCAAATTGCCCTTTTCTTGATTTGGCTGCAAGCGCTTGAGCTTCCACTAATACATTTTCTGATCCTCTAGCTTCAATTACCTTCTCATTTAGATCTCTAACCATTGGATGTTTTATGTCTTCTGCTGCTTTTTCTTTCGCAAAAGCTATTGAGTCTTCAACAACATTTTCTGATAAAAGGTCTACAATGCCCATATCTAAAGCTTTCTTAGCAGGAACATGAGTTCCTGTAAGCATCATTTTTAATGCTTCAGATGGTCCAACAAGCCTAGGAAGCCTTTGAGTACCGCCACCGCCAGGTAAAAGACCAAGATTTACCTCTGGAAGACCAACAAAAGCTGTATTTGAAGCAATTCTATAGTTGCAACATAATGCAGTTTCAAGGCCACCACCAAGAGTAATGCCGTTAATAGCGGCCACAAGAGGTTTTTTACAGTATTCAAGACTCTTAAATACTTCATTTAGACTATGACCAGATGGGTTTCCCCCAAATTCAGAAATATCTGCACCAGCAATAAAAGCTCTACCTTTTCCTGTTAGAACAACCCCAACAACACTCTCATCTGCTTCAGCTTTAGCAATACCTTCATAAAGACCGTTCCTTACGCCCTCACTTAATGGATTAACAGGTGGATTATCAACTGTTAAAAGCGCGACGCTATCAACGACTTCGTAGTGAACTGTTCCTTTCAATTTATACTCCGTAAAAAATTTAGATATGCATTATACATAAAAAATACCCTTGTTTATAAAGGTTTAATTGCTCACACATAGCATATTTATTAAACAATTAAATTAATTTATAAAAAGTATTGATAATATAATATAAGTATATATAATAGTACGAGTCAGCACTCCTCTCCCCCTATTAGATTTGCTGACACTCTGGAATCATATGGAGGGCTCTGTCCCTCCATTTTTATTAGGTTTTTTTAAAAATGAGTAAATATAAAGAATTATTTGAAACTTTCATACTGGTCAGTGTATTTATAGTATCTGTTCTAGCCATCGGCCCATTAGCTTAAATTAGACACAAGCTTTATACTTTTAAGTAATGAAAAAACTATTACTATCTATTGTCTGTATTGCTGCATGTAATCATGCTTTTGCATGTTCAGATTTACTTAATACTGAAATGCGAATACTTGATTCAGCTCAGACTCAAAATTTATGTGAATATGATGGAAAGACGTTGCTTGTTGTAAATGTAGCTAGTAGATGTGGTTATACCTATCAATATGCTAGTCTCCAGAAATTATATGAAACGTATAAAGAAAATGATTTTGTTGTATTGGGAGTTCCCTCTAGAGACTTTTTTCAAGAATATTCCAATGAAAGTGATGTTGCCGAATTCTGTTCAACAGAATATGGAGTAGACTTTCCTATGTTTTCGACTGTTCAAGTTCGCGGAAAAAAAGCACACCCATTTTATAAAAAATTAAAAGAGGAATCTGGAGTAGAACCAACTTGGAATTTCAATAAATATCTTATTTCTAAAAATGGAAAAGTGATTTCCACTTTTAAATCAGGAGTTAAGCCTGATTCGCAAGAGCTTATTTCTGCAATTGAAAAAATTCTTTAAATTTATTTAGACACCAAAACAGTTTTGGGCTTATTAAATGCAAAGATTCCATTGTCAACAACCCCTGGAATATTATTTAATAAAACCTCAACAGCTTCTGGGTTAGAAATATCTAAATCTTGTATGTCCAGAATATGATTTCCTTGATCTGTAACAAAACCCGCCCTATAGATTGGCGTACCTCCCATTGAAACAATTCTTCGAGCAACAAGACTTCTACTTTCAGGTATAACCTCAACAGGAAGAGGAAAGGCCCCAAGTCTTGTTACTAACTTCGAGTCATCAACTATACAGACAAATTCATTAGATGCTGATGCAACAATTTTTTCTCTAGTATGCGCACCTCCACCACCTTTTATTAATTCATTATCTGGTGAAACCTCATCGGCACCATCAATATAGAATGCAATATCTATAACATCATTTAAATTAAAAACATCAATGCCTTTTTCATTAAGTAAATTTGATGAAGCTTCTGAGCTTGAAACAGCACCAGCAAAAAGATTCCTGTAATTACCCAGTTCCTCAATAAAAAAATTGACAGTAGAGCCAGTACCTATGCCCAAAATCATTTCAGAATGCAGTTTATCTTTTATATAATCAATGGCTTGTTTTGCAACATTTATCTTTGAGCTACTCATATCTGTATAATACAAGAAAAATAACAATAGATAATTATCTTGAGATTAAAAATAAAAAAAACTGGGTCTTTTAAAAACTCAAAAAAATATATTAAGTTAATTGAAAATGCTTCTGTATATGATGTAGCTGTAAATACGCCTATAACATTTGCACCAAATCTTTCTGCAAAAGAAAAAAATAAAATATATTTAAAAAGAGAAGATCTTCAACCTATTTTTTCTTTTAAAAATAGAGGTGCTTACAACAAAATAGTTAATTTATCCTCCGATCAACAAAAAAGGGGTGTTATAGCGGCATCTGCAGGAAATCACGCTCAGGGTGTTGCAAGCGCATGTAAAAAACTAAAAATTAATTGCACTATTGTAATGCCAATTACAACACCAGAAATTAAAATAAAAGATGTAAAAAGATTTGGTGCAAAGATAGTTCAGCATGGTGACAATGTTAATTCTGCCTTAGAGGAAGCTCTCAAAATTTCTAAGAAAAAAAAATTGACCTTTGTTCATCCTTTTGATGACCCAATGACAATTGCGGGGCAGGGCACAATTGGAAAAGAAATTCTCGATGATAATAATGATTATGATGTAGTTTTTGTGCCAGTTGGTGGTGGAGGAATCCTTGCTGGTGTTTCATCGTGGATTGCGCAACATAATAAAAAAATAAAAGTAATTGGTGTTGAGGTAGAAGATTCTGCATGTTTTGCAGAAGCTGTCAAAGCAAACAAGAGAGTGACGCTTAAAGAGGTTGGTTTGTTTGCTGACGGCGTGGCAGTTGCTCAGATTGGGAAACATAATTTCGATGTTGCAAAAGAATGCGTAGATGAGGTAATAACAGTTAATGTAGATGAGGTTTGCGCTGCTGTTAAAGATATATTTGAAGACACAAGAGTTCTTTCTGAGCCAGCCGGAGCTTTAGCATTAGCGGGTTTAAAAGTTTATTCAAAAAAAGTAAAAGGTAAAAACCTATTAGCAATTAGTAGTGGGGCAAATGTTAATTTCCAAAGACTAAACTTTATAGTAGAAAGATCTGAGCTTGGCGAAAACAGAGAAAAAATACTCAGTATAAAAATACCAGAAAAACCAGGAAGTTTTTTAAGTTTATCAAGAGTATTTGGTAGCTCACCAATAACCGAATTTAATTATAGGAAGTCAGATCTAAATGATGCATATGTTCTTGTTGGTGTCAGAACTAAAACTGAAAAATCATATCAAACTCTAAAAAATAAACTAAAGAAACTAGGTTTTGTTTTTAAAGATCTTACAAGAAATGAAATTTCAAACGATCATTTAAGACATATGGTGGGCGGAAGAATTAATCAAAAAGGTGATAATAATGAGAGAATATTTAGAGGTGAATTTCCTGAAAAACCAGGCGCACTTTTATCATTTTTAGAGAAATTCGGGAGCGATTGGAATATATCATTATTCCACTATAGAAATCTTGGATCCGCATTTGGAAAAATATTAATTGGAATAGAAGACGTTAATTCAAACAAGCATCGTCTTACAAAACATCTTAACAAGTCAGGAACTTTGTTTATAGAAGAAACTTCAAACAAAGCTTACAAAGACTTTTTAAAATAACTAATACTTTAATCGAAATTTAATTGAATAAACTTCGTCAGAAGGGTTGTTCCATGGCTGTTCAAATATTTCTGACTTTGACAGATTTTCATCTTCATCATAATTTCCTCCACCTTTTGAATAAACTAGATAAAGATATGATAGAGGAGCTAGCTCATATTTATACCTTATTTGAAACGAAGTTACTCCCTGGGTGAATGGCTTAAGCAAGTCATTTGAATGATATAAGTAGCCGCCACTATCAGAAATTAGACTTTTAGGATTATCTGCTTGAAGAGCGACAAATTGACTCTTTAACCTTATTTCATGTTTGTTTCCACGAAACCAATTCAAGCCTATTGATAAAGTATCTTGCTCAGAATCAAATAAACCAAACTTGTTATCCTCAGTCCATATTAACCACTCATTTTCTTTTCTAATCCTATACTGCAAACTTAATTTTAGATTGTCATTTGGAAAATAAGATCCTGCTATCTTATAAAACTCTCTTTTATATCCATCAGAATTAAAAGAGTGATATTTTTCTCCTTTTTCAAAACTAATCCTCCAATCGTAAGTCCAGAATTTATAATTAATTGCTTCAAAATCTAAGGTTATATTTTTTTTCTTTTTGATTTTTATAAATGGAAAATTAGGATTTTTTCTAGTAATTGTTGTATTTTTTCCTGAAGTTTTGATTCCAAAATCAAACTTTAATGAAGATGTATCTTTGAAGACAATTGTATTTTTTTGATCAATTCTTATAGGGTTAGAATTTCCATTTGTGTCCGAATCATAGTTAAAGTCAACGCCCATATCAATTTGATTTAACAGTGACTTCTCTGCGAAGTCTATTTTTTTTAATCCTCCGCCAAGACCAAAATGAATCCAATCGGCCTTTTTAAGATAACCAAAATCGTTTAACTGAAAATTTTTATCAAAATATAAAATACTTCCTGATACATATGAAAAATTTGATGGTTGATAGTTGAACTGGGATCTATATCCAAATTTTGAGTCACTATTTTTTTCTGAAAAAAGAAGGTCTGTAAAGTAAGTCAATTGATCAGATTTCACATTTACATAGTCAATTACATTAACAGTTGCAGTAGAGTTGTTAAAACTATCATCAACATGAGTCAACATATATCCAAGTGTTTTGTTGCCAAGATTTGTTCGTGATCTGATAGCATAAAAATTTCTTCCAACAGAGAAGGATTCATCATTTTCTCTTGCTGTAAAGAAACCCAATTCTGTCTTTCCAGTTTTTTGTGAGTACCTCAAAGCATAATCTATATCTGAATAATTCTTTTTTGCACCTTCACATTCATTACTATTGTTTTCTTGATCGCATTCATAGCTAGGAGCAGAGCCAATTCTTCTAGTATTCATCACCGAATAACGATCATAATTATTGATATTGAACAGAGATTGATTTTCATTGAAAAAAGCTCTTTTCTCTGAATAAAAAGTTTCTTGAGCAGAAAAATTTATTACAACATCATCACTTTCAGCCTGACCAAAGTCTGGATTAAATGTGGCATTAATTTGTTTTCCAGTTCCTGAGTTATAGAAAATTTCTGCACCTACTTTATTATCATCAAATTTAGTAATAGAGTTTTGGTTGGATGAAATATACGGAAATAGATTTAATTTTGATTTTGTATAGTTATCGATCTCTAGAGAATTTAATTTTTCAAAATATTCAGGCCTACTTGCCATGGAGCCTGAGCTGCTAATCCATGTCTGTTCTTTAGCGTTATATCTTAACGCTGAATATTTTATTATTCTTTTTGAGCCTGAAGGCTGGCTCATTAAAACTAAATCCCATGGTAGATAAAATTCTGATGTCCAATATCCATCATATTTTTTTGTTTTTGCTACCCAGTCACCATCCCAATCTGTTTTAAAATCACCAGATTTAAGTTTAATAGCATCAAAAAGAGAATCTCCCAATGTCACAGCTAATATATATGCCTTATTCCCACTCCCATCAAAGTCAATATTTATAGAATTTTTATCACTAAGAGAGGTCATCTCATCTCTTAGTGTTTTTTTGGATAGCATTGATGAATTACTTTGCTTGTTAAAAAAACCAACATATATGCCATCTTGATTTGAGAAAATATAAACAATCGTATCGTCTTTTGTTTCTTTTAAATTAAATGGAGAGGTTTGAAAGAACTTATTTACTGAAAATGCATTATCCCATTCAGGCTCATCTAAAACACCATCAATAATAATTGATTCTCCAAATGTTTTTGCAGAAGAAATAAATAATATTGTTAATAAAAGGAGCTTTCTCATTATGTATGAGTATTGTATATATCAGCTATACGAAAGTATACGAGACTCTGTGGCAACAAGATCATATTTAAGATCATGAGGTTCAGAAAGTTTTTTATCTAGTATTTGATAGTCATAGCCAAGACCAATAATAAGTGGCTTTTTGTCTTTTTTGTGTATAAGGCTGGACAGGGCTCTATCGAAATAACCACCGCCATATCCTATTCTAAAACCATCTATATCAACGCCAACAAAAGGTATGAACATGACATCAAATAAATGAGGATCTAAGTACTGTGTATTATCAACCTCTGGTATTCCGAATTTATTTTTAATCAAAGCAACTCCATTTGTGTATAAATTAAATCTCATTTGATTTCTAGGAAATATTTTTGGCATATAAATATCATGTGAGAATTTATTTAATTCATTTTTTATTAGCTCTAAAGTAATCTCTTTTCTATAGGGAAAATAAAGTAATACATTTTTCTTTTTTGAAAGGTCAAAACTATTTAGTATATTATTTTGGATTTTGGTGTTGAGTCTAGCGGTTTCTTTGCTAGAAAGAATGTGCCCCTGCTCAAGAAGTGATTTTCGAATTTTATTTTTCACCATAAATTGTGCCGAGGCTAACAAACCAAATCACCGCCATGTGTTTTACCTGAACCGAAAGGTCAGGTGGTGAATTTCTTATCAAATCAGGCTTCCCTGTAAAGGTACTGCTCAACAATGATAGTGGAATATCACCTATTTAATTGTATCGGTTCAAATTTAACAACACATTAGCGAATGAACCAGAATGTCATAAAAGTATAGGATATAAATTTGTTAAGTGAAAGACTATTTATCTAATACTAAGTCAATTTTTTTAATAATATTTGAAAGATCAATATCAGAATTCGAATGAGTAACATCAGGGCTGGATAACAGTTTGTTTGCTAGAGTTAAACCGGCAATTATCAACGCATTATTTTTATCACTAATTGAATCCAGCTCTGTATTTAAGAGATTAGCAGCCTCAATTAATTGATCTTTTTCCTCAGGAGGGCATGCTAATGTAAGATCTCTCCCAAATATTCTTAAAGAAAGGGTATCCATTTCACTCATTATTTTTCTCTTTATTTAATTTCTTTTCTAAGGCCGATATTTCTTTTGTAAGAAGAATTTTATTCTTCTTCCAATCTCTTTCTCTTTGAACATACGAATCAATTATTCCCTTTTGCTCCTCAAACCGTTTTACAAGGAGGTCTATTCTTTGCTCAAGGTTTTCAAGAGATGAATAATTTTTTTCTGTCATGTTGTAAGTTTAATTGCACATCAATGAATTGGAAAGTTTGTTATATAAAAGAGTAAAATAAACTATGGAAAACAACATATATAAAAAAAGACGTGAATCGCTTAAAAAGTATCTGCCTGAGAATTGTGCCTTAATATTGCCAGGCGCAGACTTGCAGTATAGGAATTCAGATTCCTCATACGCACTAAGGCAGGAAAGTAGTTTCTATTATCTTTCTGGTTTTTGTGAGCCTTCTTCTCTTATGATTATTATAAATAATGGCAAAGAAGTTAATTCAATTGCATTCGTACCCCCTAAAGATAAATTAAAAGAGATATGGGATGGTTATAGGGCAGGACCTTTAGGCGCTATAGATGATTATCTTTTTGATCAAGCTTTTGAAAATAATAAGATTGATGAGCTAATGCCTGAATTACTCAATGGAGTTAAGAAAGTTTTTTACCCAATTGGAAAGAAAAGTGGGTTTGATCAGAAAGTTATTGATTGGACTTGTGCAGCTAACTCAAAAGACAGACACTCACAATCTATAGATATTATGGATGGATCTTCTATGGTAGGTAACATGAGACTCATTAAAGATGATCACGAAATAGAAATTATGAAACGTGCATGTGAGATTTCTGCAGAAGCTTATATAGAAGTAATGAAGTCAATAAAGCCTGGCGATAATGAGCAATTAATAGAAAATCAATTTTTATATGAATTTGGTAAAAAGGGCGGTCGTTTTCCAGCATATACCCCAATAGTTGCCGGAGGTGAGAATGCATGCGTCCTTCATTATATTGAAAATAATAAAGAGCTTCAGGGGTCTGATCTTATATTGGTTGATGCTGGATGTGAATATAAGATGTATGCCTCAGATATTACTAGAACATTTCCAGTTAGTGGCAAATTTTCAGATGAACAATTAGCTATATATAAAGTAGTTTTGGCTGCAAATCAGGCAGCAATAGATGCTGTTAAAACTGGCAATAGTGTTATGGAACCTCAAGTAATATCAGAGAAAGTAATCACAGAGGGGTTAGTAGACCTTGGGATTTTATCTGGAGATCTCGAAGAGCTTCATAATGAAGGAGCTTTTAAAGATTTTTATATGCACAAGATTGGTCATTGGCTTGGTCTTGATGTTCATGATGTTGGTGATTATATGGAAGATGGTGATTACATGAAGTTCAAGCCTGGAATGATTACTACAATTGAACCTGGTATATACATAAGTAGCTCAATGGACGTAGATGAGAAATGGAAAGGAATAGGCATTAGAATTGAGGACGATATTCTTGTTACAACCTCTGGGAATATTAATTTAACTTCTAAAGTCCCATCAAACCCTGAAGAAATCGAAGCCTTAATGAGATAAACACATGAATGTTCCTGTTGCTATTTCGGGTGGTGGAATTATTGGGAACTATATCTCTTTGAGACTTAAAAGAAATAATATTGATTCTCTAATAATAGAAAAATCTGATTACATGCCCGATATGTCTGAAGGAATCAGGACTCTGACTCTCAACAATCATTCAATGTCATTATTAAAAGCAGAAGGCATTGACATAGAATCAGCCCCAATTAATGAAATCAATGCTCTAGATGGAGAGGGGACTGGTAAAATACAATTCCTTGCTGATGATATAAATGAAAGCTATCTATCTCATGTTGTAATGTTTAATGATCTAAAAAATAGACTTACTGCATTATGCAAAGATAAAACTTTATTTAATAATGAAATCAATTCTATTCAAAAATTTAACTCAGAGGACACAAGTGAAGCTATTCTTGAAGATGGAGATTCTCTCCATGCACAAATAATAGCTGGGTGCGATGGAAGAAATTCAAATATTGCAAAGATCACAGGGCTGCCAAATGAATATTATGAATATAAGCAGACAGCTATTACTTTTATTGGACATGTTACAAATAATGACAATAGCCTAATTGCTCACCAGGCTTTTTCAGAGAAAGGAATTTTTGCTTTAATGCCAATGCCAAACAAAGGTTCAAAAAAGAATAGATACACTATTGTTTGGTCTATTGATAATTCTATACTTCAAAATATATCTCCAACAGAGTATGTAAAAAATAATCTATCTTTTTTTGAATCAAAGTTGAATATAAAAATAGAAGTAAATTCAGAGATTTTAAATTTTAAGTTATCAAATCATCATTTTAAGAATTACATTAAAGACTCAGTTGTTCTTATTGGTGATGCAGCTCATTCTATTCACCCTTTAGCCGGACAAGGTATTAATCTTGGCCTTGCTGATGCTGATATTTTCTGCGAAGAAGTTATTGATGCTTATAACAAAGGATTCAAAATAAATAATCAAGCCATTTTAAAAAAATACGAAATAAGAAGAAAGGGTATGAATTTGTTAATGCTTAAGTCTATGGACTTTTTTGTAGATTTTTTTAGTAGCAAAAACCTTTACATAATACTCTTAAGGAATTTTGGATTAAACTCAGTAAACAAGACAAAATTTTTAAAAGCGTTCTTCATGAGGCACGCTTCTGGATTAAATAAATTTTAGTTAAACTTTTTGACCTTTGGCTCTGAGTTCTTTGAGTACAACGCTTATACCTTTTTTGTCAATGATACGCATGCCTTTAGCAGACACTTTTAAATTAACAAATCTATTTTCTGATTCAACCCAGAATTTGTGTGTATGCAGGTTGGGAAAGAACTTTCTTTTAGTTCTATTTTTGGCGTGAGAAACATTATTCCCAGACTGTGGTATCTTACCTGTTACTTGACATATTTTACTCATAGAACCGCGATTTTATAGAACACTGAACCACTTAGCAACTATTATGAAACAAATTTTTTTATTAAGACATGCCAAGTCTGATTGGAGCACTATGGGGCAGAAGGATTTTGATAGGCCTCTTGCAAAAAGAGGCGTAAATGATGCGCTGCTAATAGCACAACATATTCAAGATATGGGTTATTCGATCGATATGGTTTTTTGCAGTACTGCCCAAAGAACTAAAGAGACTTTTGATTTGTGTGCAGACAGCTTTAATTTTAAAATTGAAAAAGCTACTTATTTAGAAGAATTATATTTTGGGACAGTTGATACTTTAGTTGATTTAATTAAAAGCCTGAATGAAAAATTTTCTTCAGTATTAGTTGTTGGGCACAATCCAACTATGCAATTTTTTTTAGAAGAATTAACGGGCAAAACTTTAAATAACTTTTCAACATGCGGGTTAGCACAAATTTGCACAGAAAATTCATGGAAAAACTTATCATTAAAAAATTGTGAGTTAAAATCTTTTATTAAGCCAAAGGATCTAAAATTTTGAAAGACATTAAAATAAAAATTATAAACCCTTTAATGGGTGACTCCATTCCATTGCCAGAATATGAAACTGATGGCTCAGCAGGTTTAGATTTAAGGGCTTGTCTTGAAGAAAAATCAATTCTTGAGGCTGGAATGTCACAATTAATTCCAATTGGTTTTGCAATGTATCTAGAAGATCCAGCCCTTGCAGCTTTAGTTGTTCCAAGATCAGGTCTTGGTTCTAAACACGGAATTGTTTTGGGTAATTTAGTGGGATTAATTGATTCTGATTATCAGGGAGAGTTAATGGTTCCAGCTTGGAATAGATCGGAAAAAGATTTTGAAATTAATCCAGGAGACAGAATAGCACAAATGATTATAGTGCCAGTTGTCCAAGCTAGATTTAATATAGTAGATAGTTTTGAAGAAACTTTGAGAGGTGATAAGGGTTTTGGAAGCTCTGGTATAAATTGATTAATTTATTTTTTCTTACCAAATCTTTCTTCAAATTTCTGTACTCTTCCACCTGTATCAATAATCTTTTGCTTACCAGTATAAAAAGGATGAGACGCAGATGATATATCAAGAGGGTAGTATGGATAGGTTTTACCATCTTCCCACTCTTTTGTTTGAGTTGTTTCTAATGTTGAGCGAATGAGAAAAAACTTCTCCGCACTAGCATCATGGAATAAAACTTCTCTGTATTCGGGATGTATATCTTTTTTCATAATAAAATCAAAATTTGGATGAGAACTATAACAAAAAACAACTTCTTTACAAAGAAAAAATGAATATTTTTTACTATGAAATAGCAGTCTCATTGCCTTTAAGGCAATGTTTTACGTATAAATCAGTAATAAAAATCAAAAAAGGGTTGCGAGTATCAGTACCTTTTGGCAAAAGAAAAGTTATTGGGGTGGTTATAAAAAAAATTAACAATCCTGAAATATTAAATAAAAACGGTGTTATAAAAAGTATTATTTCTGTGTTGGATGAACATTCTATTTTTGATAGCCCAATATTTAATACCATTTTATGGGCCTCAGACTATTACCATCATCCCATAGGAGAAGTATTTCATTCCTTTATTCCAACTGAGCTAAGAAAAATTAATGATAAATGTATAGCTCCTTTGGAATTAAATACCAATCCAGACATTTTAGTAAACGAAGATGATAAAAGATTTAACCTAACTAAAGACCAAGACAAGGCGGTTAAGAAGCTATCAAATGCAACCGGATTTAATCCATCGTTGCTTTATGGTGTAACAGGGTCTGGGAAAACAGAGGTTTACTTACAACTCACAGAAAAGTTTATTAAGGAGGGTAAATCAGTTCTTATTCTTGTCCCAGAAATTAATCTAACGCCTCAATTATTATTTAGGTTTGAATCAAGATTTAAAGGTGAAATAGGTTTATATCATTCAAAACAAACTCCATTAAAAAGACTTAAGATTTGGCTTAAAGCCAAGTTTGGAGACATAAGAATAGTCATTGGTACCAGATCATCAGTCTTAATGCCTGTAAAAAATATAGGTCTTATTATTATTGATGAAGAACATGATCAATCATTTAGACAGTCAGAGGGCTTTAAGTTTTCAGCTAGAGATGTTGCTATTAAAAGAGCTCAAGAAGAAAAAATACCAATTATTCTTGGTTCAGCCACCCCATCTCTTCAAACTCTAAGGTTGGTGAAAGAAAATAAATTTAATCAAGTAGATATTTTAAGTAGAGTGGATGGAAGAAAGCCTCCCAAGCTTATTGTTATGGATATAAACAATACCCCTCTAATTGGAGGAGTTGCAATTGAAACATTAAGTGCGATTGAGTCAGTTATTAAAAAAGGCGAGCAAGTACTTATTTTTATAAACAGAAGGGGTTTTGCTCCCCTGTATCAATGTGGATCATGTGGATGGGTAGCCGCTTGTAACTCTTGCGACTCTAATCTTGTATACCATCATTCTAGACAGAGACTGATATGCCACAGATGTGAATCCGCTTATGCAGTCAATAAATCATGTCCTGTATGTGAATCCGAAGATTTTTATCTTCATGGGTCTGGCACGGAAAGGGTTGAAGAGGTATTACAAAGCAGCTTTTCAAAGACGCCAATAATAAGAGTTGATCATGACACAACTAAAAAAGTTGGGTCGATACAAGCCATAATTGAAAAAATTCATTCTTCAGATTCAGCAATACTTGTTGGCACTCAAATGTTAGCCAAAGGTCATGATTTTCCAAAAGTAACACTAAGTGTAATATTAAATGCAGACAATGGTCTTGTTAGCCCAGAAATAAATGCCTTGGAAAAGCTCTCTCAGTTATTAATTCAGGTTTCAGGAAGAGCCGGAAGAAATAATAATCTCGCTAAAGTTATCATACAAACCAGATACCCTGAGGATATTAATCTGAATAAAATTAAGACTGGTGATTATATGAATTTCGCAAACCAGTGCCTTACAACCAATGCCAAATTGAACCTTCCCCCATTCTCAACTATTTGTCTTTTAAGATGCTCTTCGCCAACACAGATCAGTAACAATATCTTTCTTGAAAGAGCACTCTCTATTTTATCAAATAGGAAAGAAATTAATGTTATTGGACCATTACCTTCTTTAATTTCTAAGTCCAAGGGAAGCTATAGACATCATCTATTCATTCAGACTTCTTCTAAACCTTATTTAAATAAAGTATTGAAGTACTTAACAAATGAATTTCAAAAATGGCCAGAAACAAAAAAAATAAAATGGTCTTTTGACATAGATCCAATGAATATAAATTAAATATAAATCTTTATAATTTGTCCAGGATATATCGGCTTATTATTTAACTTATTATTCTCATTTATAGATTCCACCGAGACACCAAATCTAATAGCTATTTCAGACAAGACATCACCTTTTTGGATTTTATATGATAAGAACTCATTGTTATTTTCAACCATGGTGCCGTTTATAGGGTTTTCTAAAAAATAATTATGCACGCCTAAAAAAATAGATCTTGCTATCATCCTTCTTCCAGGCTTCCCCTTAAGTCTTTCAGCATCTTCAGGGTTTGTTATAAAACCAGACTCAACAAGAACTGATGGTATATCAATAGATTTAAGGACTCGAAAATCTGCAAACTCAACATCCTTTTTATGAATTTTTGTATAAGGGTCTCTTTTTAGCTGATCTAAAATTTTTGTTCCCAGTTTTTTGCTTTGGCTTATCTTATCTTTATAAATATCTGGATAGAGCTCTCTTGCTAAATCTTCATTAAAATCACTTGGCTTTAAATTTTTTATATCTGCTTGAATTCTTTTCCTTTGTTTTTCAGACAGATTTCTAGCTACCGTACTCGAAGCCTCCTCAGACCATATGAAAACAGAAGCGCCTTTAACAGATGATAGTCTGAAGCCATCAGCATGAATTGAAATAAAAATATCAGCTCCTAATTTTCGTGCATTCTGATATCTATCATTAAGACTAATAGTCTCATCTCCACTCCGTATCATAACTGGTTGATAGCCATCAGTATCCCTGAGGGTTCTTTCAAGCTCCTTAGCAATAAGAAGAGTTACATCTTTTTCTAATATATTATTTGGACCAACAGCCCCAGGATATTTGCCTCCGTGCCCAGCATCTATTGCAACAACAATATCTCTAGTGCTTATAGCAAGGTTTTTATCTTTTTTTAGTTTTAGACTAACCAATACATCATCACCTATTTGTTTTTGGGTTGGCTTCCACCAATACACAGAATCATATAAATCAATAACTATTCTTGTTTTATTCTCATCCTTTGAGGCTCTTATTTTTTTAATCGGATAGTTGTATATCTCATTAATTGGATTCTCAATGGTTGATTGATTAACCTCATAAACTAACCTTGAGGGGTTCTTGAGGTTGTATGAATTAATATATGAAACTTTGTCTAATTTGAATTCAATATTTATTATTTCGTCTTCTGTTTCTTCTATTCCTTTGAAGACCAACTCATTAGATTGAGCTGATAATGATAATAGTAGTAACAAAAGAAACTTATTCATAACTTTTTAGCCAATTAGAAAACAAAAGAGATCCCGCCTCAATTTTTATTTTGCGTCCTTTGTTTAAATGATTGAAGGTAATTTTTAGGTCATACTTTCTTTTATATTGAAGCCTTTCAGGCCATTCTATAAGAATAATTTTTTTTGAATCTATCTCTCTATCTAAATTAAATATATCAATATCCTGAGCCTCATTTGTTCTATACAGATCAATATGTAAAAAGAGACAGTTATCAAGATCATATTCTTCACATAAAGTATAAGTAGGGCTTTTCACTAGATCTTTCCATCCGAAGCTCTTAATAATAGATCTAGATAAAAATGTTTTGCCAGCACCAAGATCTCCCTCTAAATGTATTTCTATTGATGAGATTTCAGCAGCCTTAAGTTCTTTTGCAATATCTTTACCAAGCCTATTAGTATCATCATCATTTTGTAAGATTAACTCTTTCATTTATTCAATATTTTTCTAATTATGGGTATTAATGCAGATGCATTTAACCCAATTTCACCAATATCTTCAACAAAGCTCTCACCCGCTTTTGCATGAGCAGCAACTCCCAACAAACAAGAATCTTTTAAAGATAATTTTTGTGCTAGTAGAGCGCATATAACTCCTGCCAAAACATCTCCCGTGCCACCAGTAGCAAGCACAGGACCTCCATTTTTGCATAAAAATGTTTTATCTTCGTCTTTAATATGTACTAGAGTATTGTAACCTTTGAGAACCACGGCAGCTGCATCATATTTATTTGCAATAGCTTTAGCGCATTCCTTTCTATTTTGTTGAATTTCATCAGTTGAGATGTTTAGTAAGGCACCTGCCTCACCCGGATGAGGTGTTAAAATTAATTCTTTTTTATCGTATACCTGTTTTTTTTCTAACAAACGCAGGGCTCCAGCATCAATAATTAAAACACCACTATAATTAAGAGTAATATATCTATACACCTCTTTAGACCAATCATCATCTTTAAAGCCCGGACCAATCAAACCTATATCAAAATTCCCTGAGATATCTTTATGACTTTCTATTCCAATAGCCATGACTTCTGGATTTCTCTCAAGAGATGCTTGGACGTTTGAAATATGGGTAAAGAGATTAACCAGACCGGATCCGCAAAAAAGACTTGCCTCAGATGCAAGAATTCCAGCGCCACCCATACCTTTTGAGCCGGCAATGACAGCAACTCTGCCATAAAAACCTTTATGCGAATTATCCTTTCGCTTTGGCAATATAATATCTAAGCTATTTAAACTAAAACTCTCAGCCATAAAATTATTTTTTTATAAAATATCCCAACCTATCAGAGTGAAAAGATCCCATATAGACTTTATTGCTAATTGGCACTGCTATCGTGGGAAGACCAAATACTGTTTTATTAAAAGAGTATTCACTTTTTAGCTGAAATGAATCTTGATCAATTTCATATATTGAAAAGGGCAGTGAGCAAGCCTTCTTTTCTATGCAGTTACCTGCATCACTTGGCTGAAAATCAAGAGAAGTGAACCATGCTGAGCCTTTATCTAAAAAAATATTATCAGGAGATTGAACAAAATACCTGTTAACTTTTTTATTAATTGAAAGGTCAAACTTTACTATTTCATCTCCTTGGTTATAGCTTATAAATAGCATGTTGGATGAAGCGTCATGCGTTATGCCATTTGGACCACTACCATCTGAGCTTGGGACTTTATTAAAGTCGTTATCCAACCACTTAACAATATATCCTGAATTGCTTTTAAACAATGAAGTCATCAACCATTCTCTCATAGTTATATTTCGAGAATACATATGAGATGCATAGAAACTTCCATCACTATTTAGCGCAATATCATTAAAGTAAAATTCATTTGGCACATCAATGCACCCTCTCCATATAAGGTCCCATCCTTCAGAAATATTGGATGATACTAACTCAAACATTTCTATAGATTCATTAGGATAATGGTTAATCACACCAAATTGAAAGCGGCCATCTATCCTTTCTATCAAATCTATTCCATGTGGCCCAAAGGACTTGTTTTTAGATGCAGTACATGAAGAGTTACCCCATATATTTTTTCCAAAAGTTATTTTAGGTTTTATTTTTTTATTATCAGAAATTCTTAGTAAAGCAAAACCGCCAGACCTTGTTTCTTGGTAGGGGCTAATACCCCCAAACTCTGAGATTAAAAGAAATTTTTGATCAGGCGTAATAACAATATCTTCTGGGTTTGATATATCACAAACAACGTTTACAACACCATCAGATTTACAATCGCTAATATCTTTTTGCTCCCCAATATAATCAGAAGAAACTATAAAAAAACTTAAAGAAATTAATATCAAAGATATTGAAAAAGTGAATTTATAATAATTTTTAATATATAAAGGCAATAATTTTTTTATTAAATCAAGGTAAAAAATTATAACCAATCCTCTTAAACATAAAAGAAAACCAAGAATCACTGTAACAAAAGTCCATAATCTTTCTGACCAGTCATCATATTGAATAAAGAAAATTACTAATGCTGAACCAATAAGGAAAGTTATTGACCCCAAAACATTTAAGCTTTTTGCTTCTTGCACCTTTTCACAGATATAAACCATGAGTGGTTTAACCCATATCAAAGCTGAAAGGAACAAGAAAAAGAAAAAATAGAAATAGTTCATAAATAAAAGATTTAAAATAAACGTTCTTTAATTATATTAACTATTTCAAGAGGCTTGTCCAACGGAACATGGTGAGCAGCTCCAGCGACCTCAATAAAGTCCATTGTATCTGAATAGGTTGATTTAATATTTGTAAGAAAGTCGCCTGATGTTAATAAGCTATTTTGTCCATGAACAAATAAGGCAGGACAGCTAAAAGAAAACTTATAACCAAATAATCTCTCAAGGCTTGTAAACATTACATCATCAAACCGCCACCTCCAACCCGCCTCAATTTCTTTAACAGAGTGCTCTGCAATATAGCGTACATACCAATCGTTTTCACAATCCTGTTTAGGCATCAATCTAAATCTATTTAATATAGTAATTTTATCGGGATAGTGTTTAATCATTCTTAAGGGACCTCCCTGATGTTCCGCAGGATTGTAGTTCGGAGGCCTTATAAAGGTATCGATTATGATTATGTTATCAATGAGATCTTGCTTTTCAGAAGCAACGTATCCTGCTACTTGACCTCCCAAAGAATGGCCTATGATATAAACATTTTTAACATTAGAATTTAATTTTTCTTTTTCGATAATAGAGGCTATACAGTCGCCAAAATCTTTAATACCATATTTATCTCTAAATTCAGATTCTCCCATTCCGGGAAGATCTACTGCAATAACATTTGAATTTTCTAAAAATTGTGGAGCAATAGGATCCCACCATTTTTTATGCGCACCAGTACCATGAACAAAAATCATTAGGTTTTCTGAATTATTAATGGAGTCCCATTTGGAATATGAGATATTCCCCAAAGGATTCTCTAAAACTTCATCAGTGGGCTGCAATTTAATTGCATCTTTAAACCATTTTGGAGCATGTTCAATATCTAGATTTACGTTGTTAGTTATTTGCATAAGCATTATTCTAAGCTATATAAAATTAAATTATGAATAAACTTCCTCTTATACCCGCAGCAACTGTTCTTGTTTTGAGAGATACGAAAGATGGAATAGAAGTATTAATGGTAAAAAGGTCAAAAAGACCACCTTTTGAAAATCTATTTGTATTTCCAGGTGGCAAAATTGATGAAGCAGATAGAAATGTAAATATTTATAATTTATGTAATGGCCTCAACGATAAAGAAGCCTCTATCAAACTTGGCATAAGTCATGCTGGATTAAGTTATTGGGTGGCATGTATTAGGGAGTGCTTTGAAGAAGTTGGTATCTTGTTTGCAAAGAAGAATAATGGTGAAGACCTAAACCTTACCGGTTCTGAAAAAGAAAAATATGATGAATATAGAGATAATTTAATCAAAAATAAAATAACACTTTATGATATTTGCATTAAAGAAAATCTTAAACTAACTACATCTAATATTGCACCTTTCTCTCATTGGATAACTCCTGATATTGAAATTAAAAGGTTTGATACAAGGTTTTTTATAGCTTATTTGCCTGAAAACCAAACTGAAAAACACGACGGAACTGAGCTTACTCATAGCATATGGATTAATCCTAAAAAGGCTTTAGAAAAAGCTTTTAATGGAGAAATGCCCATGATAATGCCAACAATTAAGAATCTTCAGGAATGTGCAAATCATAATTCTGGTGAAGAACTTCTTGCATATCAACAACAATGCAAAAGCAGTGACATACTACCAATCTTACCTAAGTTCTTCAAAAAAGAAGGGAAATGGCATGGACTTCTTCCAGGTGATGATGATTATGAAAACTATTAGAATATATTTATGGATTTAATAAAAAAAATAACAGCACCTAATTCAGGAGTCTTTACAGGAGAAGGAACCAATACTTATTTAATTGGTAAAGAAGACTTAACTTTGGTAGATCCCGGACCAAATATTAAAGAACACATTGATAAAATAATTCAAGTAGCTCAAGGGAAGATTCAAAGAATATTAGTTACTCATACACACACAGACCATTCTCCAGCAGCATTACCAATTTCAAAAGTTTTAAAGGTGCCTATGTATGGGAGACTTGTTGATGGTGAATCTTCGTGGGAGGATGAAACTTTTATTCCTGATGTTGTATTAAATGATGGCGATTTGATTGAAACAAATGAATATACATTAGAGGTAATTCATACTCCGGGACATGCTTCAAATCACTTATGTTTTCTTATCAAGGAACTAAATTGTCTTTTAACAGGAGATCATATTATGGACGGATCTACTGTTGTCATAGGCCCACCTGATGGGAGTATGCAAGATTATCTAGAATCTTTAGATAAGCTTCATAGTTATAAAATAGATTCTCTTGCTCCAGGACATGGAAATTACATGCATGAACCCAAAAAAATTATTGAGTCTATAACTAGACACAGACTTTCTAGAGAGAACAAGGTTATAAGAAGATTGGAAGAAGTTTATAGCAGTGATCTAGAAAAATTAACAAGTCTTGTGTATGACGATGTCTCACCGCAATTACATATTATTGCCAAATTCAGTCTTGAGGCTCATTTAATAAAATTAATCAAAGAGGGAGTAGTTAAAGAAGATAATGGTATCTTCTCAAAAATTTAATCTTTTTTTGGTTTCTTTTGAAGTACTTTTTCTTCTATAGCATCTATATCAACTTCAATACTATTGATAGAGCTATCTTTGGTATTAGATGTTTTTTTGGTATCTTCATTTTTAAGAGTTATCTGAGATTCACCAAACTCTATTTCTAAACTTCTTATATTTTTTGAAAGGGTGTCATCATAACAATCACTCTGATCATATATTTCTAGTGTTTCACCTTTTTTGTTAATTGGATGAGGTTGTTGTGGTTGGGGCATCTGCATGCATTTAATGGTTTGAGCAGGAGAATAAAAGTTATCATCATCATTGTATTCTTCTAACCTTTCTTGAGATAACGAACAACTAAAGATTGCAAATACCAGCAATGGCATTAGAAGTCTTGTCATAGGCTTTGCTTGTTTTCAATTAAAGACTCAACAACTGAAGGATCTGCAAGAGTTGTTGTATCTCCTAAGTTTGATAGGTCGCCTTCTGCTATTTTCCTTAGTATTCTTCTCATTATTTTGCCTGACCGAGTTTTTGGAAGCCCTGGAGCATTTTGAATGAGATCAGGCTTAGCAATAGCTCCAATTTCTTTTGCAACAAATTGTCTTATTTCAGCACTAAATTCTTCAGAAAATAATTCTCCAATCATTAGAGTTACAAATGCATAAATTCCTTGTCCTTTAATCGGATGATCAAACCCCACAACAGCAGCTTCGGCTATTTTAGGATGAAGAACTAGGGCGCTTTCAATTTCAGCTGTGCCTAGTCTATGCCCAGAAACATTTAGAACATCATCGACTCTGCCAGTTATCCAATAATAACCATCTTCATCTCTTCTGGCTCCATCACCTGTAAAATATATATCTTTATAGATGTTGAAATAAGTATCTATCATTCTTTGATGATCGCCATAGACACTTCTTATTTGACTTGGCCATGATTGTTCTATGACTAAATTTCCTGAATTACTTCCCTCTAAGGACTTTCCCGTCTCATCATATAAAGCTGCTTTTACTCCAAAGAATGGAAGTGTGGCGGATCCGGGCTTCGTAGGTGTGATACCTGCAATAGGTGAAATCAAGACAGAGCCAGTTTCAGTCTGCCACCATGTATCTATAACTTCGCATTTAGATTTCCCTACAACACTGTAATACCAGTCCCAAGCCTCAGGATTTATTGGCTCACCGACTGTCCCAAGAATTCTTAGACTATTTCTATTAGTTTTAGAAACAGGATCATTGCCTTGAGCCATTAAGGCTCTTATAGCAGTTGGAGCAGTATAAAAAATACTTATGTCATGTTTATCACAAATTTCCCAGCATCTCGATGCTGTGGGATAGGTTGGAACACCCTCAAACATCAGTGAAGTTGCTCCATTTGAAAGAGGACCATATAGGATATAGGTATGACCAGTGATCCAACCCACATCAGCTGTACACCAATACTTATCCTCAGGCCTAATACCAAAAAGGTATTTAAAACTTATATGAGCCCCTAAAAGATAGCCAGCTGTGGAGTGTAAAACACCTTTTGGTTTTCCTGTTGAGCCGGAGGTATATAAAATAAACAATGGATCTTCTGAATCCATGGGTTCGGGGTGACATATGGTTGATACATTTTTAGATAATTCTTCATACCACACATCTCGAGAATCATTCCAGGCAATATCTCCTCCAGTTCTTTTAATAACAAGAGTATTTTTCACATTAGGGCACTTATTTAATGCTTCATCAACGTTTGATTTAAGGGGAACCGTCTTCCCACCTCGCAATCCTTCATCGGCAGTAATAACTAATTCACAATCTGCATCTAGAATTCTATCTTTTAAAGACTCTGGTGAAAATCCACCAAAGACAACTGAATGAATTGCACCAATTCTTGTGCATGCAAGCATTGCAAATGCAACTTCTAAAATCATTGGCATATATATACAGACCCTTGACCCTTTTTTTACATCCAAACTCTTTAAGACGTTTGCAAATTTACAAACCTCATCATGCAGTTCTTGAAAAGATAGCTCTTTGGAATTATTTGGATTGTCACCCTCCCAAATTAGAGCTGTTTTGTTAGCATTATTTTCAAGGTGCCTATCAATACAGTTTACGCTGATATTAATTTTTCCACCCTCAAACCATTTTGTATCTGCGAACTCTCCATTATGAACAGAGATAAAATCTTCCATCCAAGATAAATCTTCTTGAGCAAGATTGGCAAAAAATTTAGAGGGGTTGTTTATAGATTGTTGGTAAAGTTTATTATACTCGTCAATATTTTTTATATGTATATTAGAGCCTTCTACTGGGTGATATAAATTACTAGACATATTAAATACCTATAAAATCGATGGCTGCGGGTTTATAAAATTTTTACCTTTTGGATTAGACATGATTTTGGTTATTAATGACTCATAGTCATTTTCATTAGATTCTAAATTTATATCAGCAGCATTAATAATTAACAATGGGGCATCGTTATAATCTAGAAAAAATCTTGAATAAGCATCATTAAGTCTTTCTAAGTATTCAAGCGTTAAATATTGCTCATTAATATTACCTCTTTTGGTAATTCTCTCTTTGAGAACATCAATAGGTGCTTGGAGATAAATTACTAGATCTGGAGAAGGGGCATCAAGAGTAATATGATCATACACTTTATCGTAAAGATCCATTTCTTCATTAGATAAGGTAACTTCTGCAAAAAGTCTGTCTTTCTCTATTAAAAAATCAGCCACTCTTACAGTTTCAAAAAGACTCCTTTGTTTTAAATCTTGTATCTGTTGCATTCTTTGAAATAAAAAGAATAGTTGAGTTGCTAATGCTGACTGGCTTGGGTTTCTATAAAAATTTTTAAGGAATGGATTTTCAGCAGGCTGTTCAAGAAAAGCATCATAGTTAAAGGTATTAGCTATTTTGTTTGCAAGTGTTGTTTTTCCTACGCCAATAGGACCCTCAACGGCGATGTATTTAGGAAGTGGTACTTCTTTAATAGCTGGCTTCATTTTTTACATATAAGTTTTACTCTAGATTATCTCAACTCGTTGTAGAAACCAAATATTTTAGATGATTCTTCATCACTTTTTTCATTCATCCTTGATATTAATGAGCCTCTCAAAGAGTCATCGTTTTTCTGGAAATCAGTCCACCATTTGCCTAAACCGTTTTTATCTCTAGAGGCGCTTTCTCTAACCAGTAAAAAATCATAGGCAGCTCTAAATCTTGGATGTCTTATAGTTTTGTAGGGTTGACTTTTTATTCTGCTATGAAGCTTTAGCTGTAAAACCCATATATCTTTTATATAGCTATTAAATTTTCTTGGTACTGCTGTTAGTTTTTGCTGCTCCCTAAGCACACCATCCATGGACCTAAAAAATTTTCTAATATTTATTTCACCATCTTTTGAGCATTTGGAGATAAGGATTGGCCATAAGAGGGCAGCAATTAAAAAACCAGGAGTTACAGATTGATTGTTTCTAATTCGATCATCAGTATTTCTTAATGCTCGAATCATAATGTCGTTAGAAAAATCACTTTTATTAGGATCTGTAAGAATAAGATACTTATTGAGATTGAATGAGCAAAGCTTAATAAAATTTTTCTCACCCATACCGCCAAGAAATATTTTACAGAACTCATCAAAAAGCCTAGCATTTGAAATACTAGATAAAAGATGCCCCTTATCATAGATAGCTTCTTTTACATTATTATCAATTTTAAAACCAAGCTTGTTGCTAAATCTTATTGCTCTAAGACTTCTTACTGGATCTTCTTCAAATCTTCTTTGAGGATCGCCAATAGATACAATAACTTTCTTATGAATATGTTTAAGGCCATCACTTTTATCTTCTATCGTTTTTGAAATGGGACAGTAATATAAAGCATTAACTGTGAAATCTCTTCTGTAACAATCTTGATCTAGTGTTCCCCAAACATTGTCCCTTAAGATTTTTCCTGCTTCATCTTTAATTAGATTTGCATCGTCATTAGTTTGATTATTGCCAGATCTAAAAGTGGCAACCTCAAGCAGCTCAGATCTATTAAAAACATGAACAAGCTTAAACCTTTTCCCAATAATTCTAGAGGCTTTAAAAATTTTTCTTACTTGTTCTGGAGTTGCACTAGTTGCTATATCAAAGTCTTTGGGCTCTATTCCAGAAAGGGCGTCTCTTACACATCCACCAACTAGATATGCTTGAAAATTATGATTTTGAAGATCTTGTATTACAGATATAGCGAACTTGCTTATTTTTTTATTATCTATCAAATGTCATCACGAGTTATCTACAAATGTTATCCATTGAGTTGTTTTTCTTTGATTTCATCCAAGGTTTTACAATCAATACAATGAGTAGCAGTTGGTCTGGCTTCTAGCCTTTTAATTCCAATCTCGTCCCCGCATGAATCACACCAACCATAATCATCTTGTTTTATCTTTTCTAGCGATACTGTTATCTTGCTAATAAGCTTTCTTTCTCTATCTCTAGTTCTTAGCTCAAATGCAAACTCTTCCTCTTGAGAAGCTCTATCAACTGGATCGGCATAAGTTTCCCCTTTTGTTCTAAGATGGTCAAAAGTTTTTTGCATTTCTTCTAAAAGATGTTCCTTCCACAAAAGCAATACAGCTACAAAATGTCTTTTCATAGCAACACTCATATATTTTTCATTCTTTTTAGACTTATATGGAGCAATTTTAGACTTATTATTTGCAATTTTTTCTGGAGCCTTTTTTGCTACAACTTTCTTTACAGGAGCTTTTTTAGCAGGTGACTTTTTGGTTGTTTTTTTTGCTACTACAGTTTTTGTTTTTGCCATCAATTACAGATTTATTAAGAGTTTTTAGGGTGGAGAAAATATCAGATACTGAGCAAATTAGCTAGCTTTTTTTTAATTTATTTAAAACTTCAGCATACCCATTTGAGTCCAGCCTTGGCCCAAAAGTCTCAACAATCTTAGAAGATGCATAATTACCAAATTTTGCACATGCTGCTATGTCTATGCCCTGAAGATATGCGTGCATGAAAGACCCAGCAAACATGTCTCCAGCTCCATTGGTATCAACGGGAGTTATTTTTTCAGCCTCAGCTAAATGCTTTACTCCATTTTCTATCACAACGCTTCCCTCTGATCCTTTGGTAATAATCGTCATATAAGGCTTAGATTTGTAAAAATTTTCTGCCTCACTGAGATCTTTTTTATTTGCGAATGCAATAGCTTCATCATCATTACAAAAAACCATATCAATTCCATAAGATTCTATTAATTCAAACTTATCCCTAAAGCCATGAACAATTCCAGCATCTGAAAGTGATAATGCCTTAATAGTGTCCTTTTCCTTTAAATGTTCTAAAACAGATATAACAGCATTAAAATTATCATCACTAGTTACCATATAGCCTTCTATATAAAAGATTTTTGAATTTTCAACCACTTCATAATCTATATCAGATGCTCCTAAATATGCACTAACTCCTAACATGCTACTCATTGTTCGTTTTGCATCAGGGGTTACTAGAATCAAACACTTTCCTGTGGGCATATCTGTATTTTCTGAACTTATTCCAATATGCTCTACCCCAGCAGCACGAAGACTATCAAGATATTTCTTTCCATCAGCATCATCAGCAACTCTGCATACATGGTGACATTTAGATCCATAATTTGCAGCAGCCACCAAAGAATTTGTAGCAGAACCGCCACAATCAGACATTGACTCAGAACCTATTTCTATTAATTTATTAATTATGGGTGCTTGCTCTTCTGATGTTGCTAAAGTCATTGAATCTGCCTCAAGTCCTACACTTGTTAAGAAGTCATGACTAACTTTATATTGCGTATCTACTAAGGCGTTTCCAAGTGCACTTATATCATATTTCATTTTTAGTAACTCCAGTTTTGATAATATTTTCTATAATTTCAAGCGTTTTATGTATTTCATTATTGCCATGTTTGGTTGATATAAAACCAGCTTCAAATTTTGACGGGGCAAAGTATATTCCATTTCTAATACATGCATTAAGAAATAAAGCAAAAATATTGTCATCCGAAGCTGAAACATCAACAATATTTTCTGGTAATTTCTCAGAGAAGAAAAAACCAAACATTCCTCCCATTTGGTTTGTAGAAAAAGGAATACCGGCTGTATTCATAATATTTCTCATGCCACCCAATAACTCTTTTGCATTAGCCTCAAGAAGTTCAAAAGGATTTTCTTTAATTATTAAATTTAATAAAGTTGATCCCGCTGCCATAGCAAGAGGATTTCCAGACAAGGTGCCTGCTTGGTATACAGGACCGACTGGGGCCAGATAATCCATGATATCTTTTTTACCACCAAAGGCTCCTACGGGAAGTCCGCCTCCAATCACCTTGCCCAGCGCTGTCAGATCAGGCTTTATATTATAAATTTCTTGAGCTCCCCCCAGAGACACTCTAAAGCCACTCATAACTTCATCGAAGATTAGTAATGAATTTGAAGAGCTAGTTTTTTCTCTTAATGTCTCTAAGAATTTTTTTGTGCCTGGAACAAAGCCCATGTTGCCTGCAACAGGTTCCACAATAACAGCTGCTAGATCATCTTTAATCTCATGAAATATTTTTTCAAAAGCTTCAACATCATTATATGGACATGTAATAGTATGTTTTGCTAAATCTTTTGGAATTCCTGGAGAGTCGGGAAGACCAAACGTAGAAACCCCCGAACCCGCTTTAATTAAAAGTGAGTCAACGTGACCGTGATAGCAGCCATCAAATTTAATTATTTTATTCTTGTTTGTATAGCCTCTTGCAAGTCTTATGGTGCTCATAGTTGCTTCAGTTCCAGAGTTAACCATCCTTATTTTCTCTATAGACGGAATACACTGAATTATTAGAGAGGCCACATCAGACTCTAGACCAGTTGGCGCTCCATAACTTGTTCCTAAATCAGCTTGAGTTTTAATTGCATCAACTATTTTTGGATGTGAATGACCCATAATCATTGGGCCCCACGAACCTATATAATCTATATATTCATTTCCATCTGCATCGAACAGATATGCTCCTTTAGCTTTTTCGAAAAAAATAGGATTACCATTAATGTTTTTGAATGCTCTTACTGGCGAGTTAACCCCACCAGGCATTAATAATTTAGCTTGATTAAATAGGGCTATTGATTTTTCTATGTTATTCAATTTAATTATCTGCAATGCTGAGGGAATAATGCATATGATATCAAGAATTTAGGACTTTTATGGAATTACCTTAGTAGCAAACTCATCAACTTTTGCCCAATCAGTATATTCATAAGTATTTTTTGTATCAGTTGGACCTTTGGTTATCCACATAATAAATCTGATCATGTGTTTATCAATAAAATTATATTTTGGGTAATCAATTTTGCCAGCAAAAACAGCTAATGTATTTGGTTTCCATGAAGTTTTAATTAAGAATTTTTTCATGTAAGGATTGGTATGGGGTGAGTTCTTTTCTGGCTTTCTTGCAACAACATTAACTGAAAAAAATGCATTTTCTTTCACAGAAATTTGATCAATATTAGAATCTATAAAGTCATATAAATCATCCTTGTGTTTGCCGTATCTAATGCTTGCACCAATAATTATTCTTTGAAACTGTGATATATCTATATTTTTTGCATCAGGTATTGAGACTATTTGGCAATCGTTCTTATTTTTTTCGAATTCCATTATTCTTTCACAGATTTTTATTGTCTGCCCGTCGGTTGATGAAAAAAGAATAAGAGTAGATTTCATTGGCACATAATTTTAAGTTTGATTGATATATTCTATCTCGTTCTTATTAATAATGGATAGCAGCTGCAATTTTTTCTTTATATATAGTATATTTAGATTATGCATAAATATTTACTAACACTTAGCTTGCTGTGTTCTAATTTTTTATTTTCACAATCTTCTCCATATCAATGTGCAGAGATTAAGTCGCCCGCTGAAAGATTAGCATGCTATGACAATATATTTGCTAGATCCAGCAAACAAATTAATAATAAAAAACCTCAAATAAAGCCAATTGAAAAATCTTTGCCAGCTAAAAAAAATGTTCTTAGCTTTGATCAAATAAATAAACTAAAAAGCGGAAAGCAAAAAGATAAAACGGATGAAGATACTTTTGGACTTTCATATAGCCAACTTAAGAAAGCCGATGCTATTCCAGAAGAAGAAGAGCAAAAGATTGTATCTTCAATAGCCAAAGCAACTAAACAGCTAACTAAGAAGGTTGTATTTAGATTAGAAAATGGACATATTTGGCAGTCTGAATCTCCACTACCTAGCAGTAAGATAGGTCAATTTAAGAAAGGCACAAAAATTGAGCTAGAGGTCAGTAGAATGGGTGCTTTTTGGATGATTAATGCATCAAACAATATTAGAATTAAGGTTATAAGAATCAAATAATATGGAAATCAGTCAAGATCGCTCAATTGAATTAACTAATACTGCAACAGACAAGATTATGAGTGTTTTAAAAGAGGGCGATTGCACAAAGTTCAGAGTATATGTTACTGGAGGTGGGTGTTCTGGTTTTCAATATGGCTTTAAATTTGATGATGATGAAGCATTTGATGATGATATTATTGATTATGGAAAATTTAAGGTCCTAATTGATTCTATGTCATATCCATATTTGTATGGCTCAACCCTTGATTTCGTTGAAGATCTTTCTGGAGCAAAATTTGTGATTGAAAACCCTAATGCTAAGACAACATGCGGCTGCGGTGAGTCGTTTACCGTTTAGATTGAGCTATAGATCCCAATAACCCATTATTAAATTCATTTTTACCCAATTGAATTTTTAAAGACTGGTTGGTTAATCTCTTAAATCCTAGCCAAGCAAACGCCATAGATTCAATTGCTTGCATGTCAAAGCCAAGACTGGACGAAAGGACAGTTTTTGTTCCAACTAAATGTGAAATTCTTTCTATTAGAAACCTATTATTGCCACCGCCTCCACAAATGACTACTTCTTTACATTTATGATTATTTTGTTGAATTGAGGCAGCTATACATATGGCAGAAAACTCAGCGAGAGTAGCTAGAACATTTTCTGACGGCTCTTTAAGAAATTTTGTTGATAACATACTCAAATTAAATAATTCTTTTCCAGTAGATTTTGGAAATGATTTTTTAAAAAATTTATTTGCTAAAAGTTTTTTTAATTCAGGCTTAATAATTTTTCCCTTTGAAGCAATCTTTCCATCTTTATCGAAGGGTTTATCTAGAAAACTTTGACAATATGCATCCATAAGAGCATTTCCAGGCCCAACGTCAGAACCCCATAAATTTTTCTTATTTGAAACGTAGGTATAATTTGCTATACCTCCAAGGTTAAGTATGATTTTAGGACTACCTTTTTTATAAAAAAGTTCATTATGAAACTCGGGAACAAGAGGTGCACCTTCTCCACCAAGAGCAATGTGCATATTCCTGAAATCATAAATCACAGGAAGCTGGGTTTCAGTTGCTATTATATTTGGATCACCAATTTGCATAGAAAATGAATTCTTTTTATTAACTTCATGACAAATAGTTTGTCCTGAGATTGCAACACACCCAATACTAGATTTGTGTAATTTATTTTTATAAATACACTCTTTAATTGATGAAGAAAACAATGAACCAATTTGTTTATCAAGCTTACCAAGCTCAGATAAAGTAAAAATTTCTTTATTTATTAAACTTCGAATTTTAGATTTTATTTGGCTTGGAATTTTTTTTGAATGAAAAAACTCAAGACTAATTCCATCTTGTATCCGAATAACAGAAACATCAATAGCATCAAAGCTAGTGCCTGACATTGCTCCGATGTAATATTTTTTATTCATATTCATTAGGGTATAGTTGTTCAAATTTTGATAGTAACAATTTATTGTTTTCTATTAGTGTATCAAAGCTTGGCTTTAACACTTTAGAAACTGGTTCAGCGGAAGGGAGCTTAACTTTTATTGGATCAATATTCTTACCCCCAATTTTAAATTCGTAATGCAGATGTGGTCCTGTTGCAAGACCAGTGCTGCCAACGTAACCTATTGTCTCACCTTGATTGATTTTTTTTGCTTTTTTAATGCCAGACGCAAAACTCTCTAAGTGACAATATCTTGTAGAAATATCGTTTGAATGCTTTATCACTATCTCATTGCCACAGCCATTTTTTCTTCCAACAAATTGTATAGTTCCATCTCCGGTGCTTCTAACCGGAGAGCCTCTTTTAGCTGCATAATCAACTCCATTATGAGCTCTAATTGTGTGAAGAACAGGATGCATCCTATTTGGATTGAAGTGTGAGCTAATATAGGCAAAATCTAAAGGTGCTTTTAAGAAAGCCTTCTGCATATTGTTACCGTCGTTATCAAAAAACTCTTTCTTATTTTTGTTTGTATAGAATCTATTAGCTGAATAGATTTTTCCATTATTTATAAATTTTGCTACAACGATATCGCCATTTTGAATTTTTTCTCCATTAGTATAAGGGGTCTCATATACCACATAAAAAGAATCACCCTCGCGAATATCGAAGACAAAATCAACATCCCAGCCAAGAATATATGCAAAATCCATAATAATTGAATCCGGGATATCAGCATCAAGAGCGGCTTCATAAAATGATGTTTTTATAACTCCACTTTTAAATGATTTGATTAGCTCAACATCTTTAGATATTTTTTTAATAGAGATGTCATTTGCAATTTCTATAAGGATAGAATTTATACTATCCTTGGTAATCTCAATGCTTGTTATATTGTTACCAAAATAAGTAAATTTCATCTCATCGCCTGGCTTTATTTTTGAAAGAAGATTATTTTTATCAAGCCTAAAAATTTTATATGCAGTATTTAAGGGTAGGAGGAAGTCTTCAAATATAATCGATAGATTTTCTCCATCTTTAACCTCGTGAACTCTATATGATGAAACCTCAGAAATTTGTTCATCTAATTTCTCACTTACTTGTATTCTTTCCACTGGCAAGGAATCGTCAGTTATAAAATCTGCATATAAAAGCATGATTAAGAAAATAGATAAGAAAAATGTAATCAAAACACTCTTTGCAGGCACTTTCTTAAATCCAACCACTAATCTTCTTGAATGTTTAGTAATTCTGTATTTCCACCAAAAGCAACAGAATTTTTTGAGATAACTTTTTCATTGAGGAATTGTATAAGGTAATTTGGTCCACCTGCCTTATAGCCACTTCCTGAAAGGCCACGACCACCAAAAGGTTGAGAGCCAACAACAGCGCCTACCATATCTCTATTTATATAAATATTTCCAACGTTGCATTCTTGGCTAAATAGATCTGCTCTTGATTCAATCCTTGAATGAATACCCATAGTTAAACCATATCCAGTATCATTAATCTCTGAAATGAGATCGCTAATTTTTGAAGATTTAAATTTTAGAACATGCAAGATTGGACCAAACTGCTCTTCACTTAAATCATTTAATTTATTAATTTCAATTATAGTTGGAGATACAAAACTTTCGAGAATACTGGGTTCGGATTGATAAACACTGAAACCTTTATCAACACTATCTTTAACATATTTATCAAGCTTAGTTTTAGATGCTAAAGTAATTATTGGACCAATATCTGTATCAAGATTTTCAGGATTACCAATTTTAAGCTCTCCCATATTGCCTTTTATCATTTCAAGTAAGTCATCATAAATCTCATCTTGAATGCAAAGAACTCTTAAGGCTGAGCATCTTTGGCCTGAGCTATCAAATGCAGATCTTACAATATCATCAGTGGCCTGTTCTAAAAGCGCACTTGAATCAACAATCATTGCATTAATTCCGCCAGTTTCTGCTATAAGTGGAAGAATTTCTTTTTGGTTTTGATTAAGATTATTTTGTATTTTTTTTGCAGTAGGCAAAGAGCCTGTAAATGCCACACCATTAAGATGCCTAATCCGAGAAAGAGCATCTCCATACTTGCCATCACCAAGAACCAGCTGAAGAGCATTTAAAGGTATACCGTTTTCATGAAATTTTTTAACTACTATATAGCCTAATATAGAAGTATGTTCAGACGGCTTAACAGTTACTTTATTTCCTGTTATTAGCGCAGCACTTATTTGGCCTATTAATATTGCAACAGGAAAGTTCCATGGACTTATGCACAAAAAATGTCCTTTGGCTGAATAGGAAAGTTTATTTGATTCGCCTGTCGGTCCTTCTAATTCGCATTCATTTTCTTCAATGCCAATCATTTGGTTGGAGTAATATCTCAAAAAATCAACAGCTTCCCTAATCTCATCAATAGAGTTTTGGATTGTTTTACCTGCTTCATTCATTAAGTAGTAGATTAGTTCATAGGGATCTGATTCAATTTGATTAGAAATATTAATTAAGATATCAGCTCTATTTTTTACACTTATATTTTTCCAATCAGAACTACAATTAGAGTCAATATTTTTTAAAAGCATATCAATATCATCAAAAGCTACAGATCCAATTTCAGAATTGTCCGCAATGGAGTTAACTACATGCTTGGATGTTTTATCTTCAGATCTATTGCCATAAATTGATACAGCATGAATACTTTTATTTTTATACTCATTAATTTTTTTATTAATTAATTCAAGGTTTTCCATTTCTGATATATCTATTCCTTTTGAGTTTTTCCTATTCCTAAAAATGTCCTTTGGCAGAGGTATATCTTTTTTTTCACTTTCAATTTTTAGATGCGGTCCTGCAGCCAGCCATGAAGAATCTGTTTCTGGATCAAGCAGCCTATTAATAAAAGAACTGTTAGCGCCATTTTCAAGAAGTCTTCTCACTAGATATGGTAACAGGTCTTTATATTTCCCAATAGGCGCATAAATAGATGTTGTATTAGATTTTTCTAAAACTTTATCAGCACACTTATATAAAAGCTCTCCCATTCCAAAAAGTCTTTGAAATTCATAATTTTTGCCTTCACCTAAATAGTTTATAGCTGAAAGTGTATGGGCATTATGAGTAGCAAATTTTGGATAAATTGATTCAATTTCAAAAATTCTTTTTGCGCAAGCAAGGTAAGATAGATCAGTAATTGATTTTTTAGTAAATACAGAATAATTATCATGACTATGAACTTGTGAATGTTTTATTTCATAATCCCAGTAAGCTCCTTTTACAAGCCTAAGATGCATCGGAGATCTTGTTTTAAGAAGTTCCTCAAACCAATTTACTGAATCCATAGATCTTTTACCGTATGCTTGAAGAGCAATACCAAACCCGGGCCAATCTTTTATTTTTTTTGATTGAGCCAAAATTTTAACTATCTCTAAGCTTATACTCAGCCTATCTTGTTCTTCGGCATCAATAGTAATTTCTACATCTTTAGATCTTCCAAGCTCAGTTAGAGATATAAGTTTTGGAATAAGTTTGGTTTTAATATCCTCATGTTTTCTCATCTCGTAACTAGGACAAAGAGCAGAAATTTTAATTGAAACCCCATTGTTTGTATTTTGTATAAGATTTATTTTGCCAACCTCTTCGATAGCATTTTCATAAGAAGAATAATAAATATCTGCCTGTTTTTTATTTCTTGCAGCCTCGCCGAGCATATCAAATGAATATATGGATTCACTTATATTGGATATTTTATTAATATCTTTGAAGTCTCTACCCATAACAAATTCTTGACTAAGAATATGCATTGCAGCAACAACAGCATTTCTAATTGGAAATTCTCCAGATTTTGAAATTATTGATCGTAAAAATTTATTTGGATTTTGATACCACTCAGATGGTGTTTTCACTACCTTACCTGCTAATAAGAGACCCCAAGTAGAAGCATTTACAAACAAACTATCAGCTTTATTTAAATGCTCTATCCATCTGCCTTCAGACAATCTTTCTGAAATTAT
>Ga0209251_1000423_pt1 | contig 38258 bp, 37 predicted proteins | sample SaaInlV_100m_DNA_6_FD_184665 | JGI IMG/M metagenome (GOLD analysis project Ga0209251, IMG submission 184665) | Marine microbial communities from expanding oxygen minimum zones in the Saanich Inlet - Saanich Inlet SI073_LV_10m_DNA (SPAdes) (version 2) | ecosystem: Environmental > Aquatic > Marine... | reverse complement strand
TCGATGCGATCGCCCACGAGTATGTCCTGAGTTTTGATGCCTATCCCTCGACCCTGGGTTATCGCGGCTATCCCAAGTCCTGCTGCACGTCGCTCAACGAGGTAATTTGTCACGGTATCCCCGATAACACGGTCTTAGAAGACGGCGACATCGTCAATATCGATATCACCGCGTTCACAGAGGGCATGCACGGTGATTTGAACAAAATGTTCGTGGCCGGGGAACCCAGCGAGGAAGCCAGACTTCTGATCGAGCGCACAGAAGAATCTCTGCGGCGAGGAATCAAGGCTGTTGCCCCAGGGCGACAGATTAACGTCATCGGACGGGCCATCGAAGCGTACGCGTCACGCTTTGGCTATGGCGTTGTGCGAGACTTCACCGGTCACGGTGTGGGGTCGTCTTTTCACTCCGGGCTGATCATCCCCCACTACGACGCCGCACCGCTGTATGACCAGGTGATGGTGCCAGGAATGGTGTTCACCATTGAGCCGATGCTCACCCTGGGCGATATCAGTTGGGACATGTGGTCGGATGGCTGGACAGTCACCACCCGAGATAAGAAACTCTCCGCACAGTTCGAACACACCCTGGTGGTGACCCAGACGGGAGCAGAAATATTAACGCTTCCCTAAACCAGGCGATTGGCATTGATATCGGTGGCACCGGCATCAAAGGCGGCCGAGTCAATCTTGATACCGGAGAGCTGACCTCTGACCGGGTGAAGTTTGCAACCCCGGAAGGGGGTCGCCCCGATGACATCCTCTCGGTGGTGGCACACATTTTGGGGGACTTAGAAGCCAGCGCACGCGAGCACCTGGGCGTGTGTGTTCCCTCGGTCGTGACCCACGGGATGACCCGTTCTGCGGCCAACATATCGCCCGACTGGATCGATTTTGCTGCTGAAGAAACGTTCTCCACTTCTCTCAACCACACCACTCATTTCATCAATGACGCTGATGCCGCGGGCTTCGCCGAAGCCAGATTGGGTGCTGCCCGAGGGATTGCTGGCATGACGATTCTCACGACCCTGGGAACAGGAATCGGATCTGCTCTGCTGGTCGATGGTGACCTGATTCCCCATTCCGAATTAGGCCACCTCGAACTCGATGGCACCGATGTCGAGCACCGGATGTCCAACGCCGCGCGGGAGCGAGAAGGTCTGAGCTTCGCAGTGTGGGGAGAAAGACTCACCAGCTTTTACGCCCATTTGGAAAAAATCTTCAGCCCGGAGCTTTTTGTGATCGGAGGAGGGATTTCAGCCCAGCACGCCGAATTCTTCCCCTATGTGAGGATTTCGACTCCCCTGGTTCCGGCTCATTTCCTCAACAACGCCGGCATCGTGGGCGCAGCGCTGCTCGCTGCCGAACACTTGGCTAATGCCAAGCGAATTTAGGAAATAACCCACTCGGAAACGAGGGCGGCCACCCGGTCATCGACCAGGGCCGTGACCAGAGTTCCCTCTTCGCCATACTCACTGTGTTTCACCATGCCCTCATCGTGCAGCATGGCAATGACATCCCCTCGATCAAAGGGAATCTTGAGGCTCAGGGCTATCGAGGGCTTGGGAAGCGCCGCATCAATGGCTGCCATGAGCAGATCAAGACCTTCGCCGGTCTGGGCGGAGACAAAAACTGCTCCCGGTGCTAAACCCCGTAATTGAAGGGATGTGCCCGCATCGATGAGATCGCACTTATTGAAGACAATAATTTCTGGAATGTCTCGCGCGCCGACCTCGCTCAACACGTCGCGAACGGTCGCCAGTTGCGCCCCAGGATCTGGGTGCGAGGCATCGACCACGTGGACAATGACATCAGCACTCCCTACCTCCTCCAAAGTGGAGCGAAACGCTTCCACCAATTGGTGCGGTAGGGCTCGCACAAAACCGACGGTGTCGGTGAGGGTGAAAGGGTGACCCGAGGGAGTAATCGCTTTGCGCACAGTCGCATCCAGCGTGGCAAAGAGGGCGTTTTCGACTAACACGCCCGCTTTGGTTAGGCGATTGAGTAACGAAGACTTCCCGGCGTTGGTATACCCAGCAATGGCCACATTGGGGATGCCGGTGCGCTTGCGATTGGCGCGCTTGGTCTCCCGCGATGGGGCAAAACCTTTGATTTGGGTGCGAAGCTTGGCCATCCTGGTGTTGATGCGTCGGCGATCCAGTTCAATCTTCGTTTCACCAGGGCCTCTGCTGCCCATTCCCGAGCTGGCGCCACCCACTTGGCCACCGGCTTGCCGGCTCATGGATTCACCCCATCCTCGAAGCCTGGGGAGCAAATATTGCAGCTGAGCCAATTCGACTTGGGCTTTACCCTCGCGGGTTTTGGCGTGTTGGGAAAAAATATCCAAAATTACTGCGGTGCGATCAATCACCTTGACTTTGACCACATCTTCTAAAGCGCGACGTTGCGAAGGAGCTAATTCGGTATCGGCGACCACCGTGTCGGCGCCGAGGTCCCAGACCAACTCCTTGAGCTCTTGAGCCTTGCCCTTGCCCAGGTAGGTGGACGCATCGGGGTGAGGTAACCGTTGAAGGACACCATCGAGAACCTGAGCTCCCGCTGTTTCACACAGTGCGGCAAGCTCCTTGAGAGAATTTTCGGCATCGCGCGTGGGGCCTTGGGAATACACCCCAATCAAAATGACCTTCTCCAGCCTCAGCTCGCGATACTCAACCTCGGTGACATCCTCGAGCTCGGTGGAAAGTCCACTGACTCGGCGCAACGCTTGACGTTCTTCTAAGTCCATCTCCCCCGTGGTGTAGAGGGTTCGCGGTGAGGGGGGTCCTCCGACGTCACCGGAAAATAAGCTCACCGATGCTGCTGGAGCGTCCTGGCGCGCAAGAATGCGGTCAATAGGGTCTGAGTCGTGAGCCATGTAGTCACCAGAATAGCGATGCTCTTTCTGAATTGCCTGGTGGGTGCGCTACGCTCCCGGCATGACCAACCCCGTGAGTTTCGCTCGAGGCGTGGCGCATCCCGAAGCGTTTCATGGCACGGGAAAGACGACGAAGTTTTTCGAAGGGTGGTACAACAAACTCGTCTCCGCGGACACTGCGCAACGGTGGGCTGTGATTCCCGGCATTTTTCGCGGCCTGGATGGACATACCCATGAAGCTTTCGTTCAAGTCCTCGATGGCGCCACAGGTCGGTCCTGGTACCACCGTTTCGATATCGACGATTTCGAAGCGAGTCAGAGTGACTATCGAGTTCGCGTGGGAGACAACCATTTTTCTCACGAAGGCGTCACCCTCGCTCTGCCCCAACTTCAGGGCACCCTGAGCTACACCACCCCCCTTGTGCCGTGGCCTGTGACCTGGCGCGAGCCCGGCATCATGGGTTGGTATGGTCTGGTGCCGTTTATGGAGTGCTTCCACGGCATCGTGTCCTTTGGACACGAGCTCACTGGATCTCTCCACGTCGAAGGGTCCGCTACAGATTTCTCGAGCGGTCGAGGCTACATAGAAAAAGACTGGGGACAAGCCTTCCCTGAAAGCTACGTGTGGTTGCATTCCAACCACATTGAGGATCACCCTGACGCATCCCTGATTGGTTCCGTGGCGATTATCCCCTGGATCGGAAGACCCTTTAGAGGGTTTATTGCCGGGCTGCACCATTCAGGACGCCTTCACCGGTGGACGACGTATAACAAGACCACCGAGCTCAAGCTCCACATTGATAGCTCCCACGTGCGGTGGGAGCTTGAAGGACCCGATGGAATCCTGCGCTTAGAGGCAGAGCGTGTGGGCGGTGGAGCGCTTCACGCTCCCCTTCGAGAGGCCATGCATCAAAGGGTGGAAGAGACACTCAACGCCACGATTGCCATTACCCATATATCTCCCCAAGGGACCACAGTGATGGACTCTCTGGGTCGCGTGGGAGCCATGGAGGTCTATGGCGACACCACGCGCTTGTTAGCTCTTTAGTTACAACACGTCGAATCAGACTGAATCACGGGCAAAGCGACCCGGTGGGAATCGCTAGCGTTTACTCTCTCCACAGCGGTTGCATCAGGGTAATACCCCTCCGGATACGTCGGACACACGGCCGTGAAGGTTCCATCGGATCGAGCCAATATAGTTCCGTCAAAATTCTTGCTCACCATAAATTCTCGCGCTTGATCCTGCGAAAGAAAAGGTTTGGCACACTTCGTGTAGTTGAACTCACTCATTCTCATCCCCTCCACCACTGCTAACGCCTCGGTACCCCAGGTTATTCCCCCCTCGATGGCCTGTGCAGATTTGCACAGACGTGCAGGGGTGAATTCGGCTCTCGCGCGTAGGCTTAACTCTGAGAATACGACTAAAAACCACGGAGTGACACTGATGTCCCGATATGTAGTGGCCCTAGATCAAGGCACCACCAGCACCCGAGCGATTGTTTTTGACCACGCTGGGTCGATTGTCTCTACTGGCCAACTAGAGCACCAGCAGATCATGCCGCAGGCAGGCTGGGTTGAACACGACCCCATGGAGATTTGGTCCAATGCCCGGGAAGTCATCGGGCAAGCACTGTCCCGAGCCCAACTGACCCGCCACGATATCGAAGCGCTCGGCATCACCAATCAGCGTGAAACGGCCATCCTCTGGGACCGCCGCACGGGTGAGCCCGTGTATAACGCCATTGTGTGGCAAGACACCAGAACCCAGGACCTCATTGACTCTTTAGCGGGTGATGTCGGAACGCAGCGTTTTCAACATAAAACTGGTTTACCTCTAGCTACCTACTTCTCAGCCAGCAAGATCGCATGGATTTTGGACAATGTGGACAACGCCCGAGAACTTGCCGATCAAGGCCACCTCGCTTTTGGCACGCCCGACACGTGGATGCTGTGGAACCTCACCGGCGGAATAGACGGCGGAGTCCACGCCACCGACGTCACTAACGCGTCACGAACCCTGTTGATGGATTTAGAAACCCTGAACTGGGACGCTGAATTGTGCGAAGCCTTTGGCGTTCCGATGTCGGTGTTACCCGAGATTCGAAGCTCTTCTGAGGTCTATGGCACGGTTGCCTCCAGTGGGCTACTTCGAGAAGTTCCGGTTGCGGGCATTCTCGGGGATCAGCAAGCCGCGACGTTTGGCCAAGCAGCCTTTTCCGCAGGTGAATCCAAAAACACCTATGGCACCGGAAACTTCCTCATCGTCAACACCGGGGAAGAGATTATCCGCTCGCGCAATGGCCTACTGACCACACCGGCCTATCAACTCGGTGATGCTCCCCCCGTGTTTGCCCTCGAAGGCTCCATTGCCGTCACCGGCTCGTTAATTCAGTGGTTGCGGGACAATCTCGGCATCATCTCTGATGCCAGCGAGATTGAAGCATTAGCGACCAGTGTGCCCGACAACGGTGGGGCGTATTTTGTGCCGGCCTTTTCGGGATTATTTGCCCCCTACTGGCGAAGCGACGCTCGGGGTGCGCTGGTGGGCCTGACTCGTTTTGTCACCAAAGCGCATATCGCCAGAGCAGTGCTCGAAGCGACAGCTTTCCAAACCCGCGAAGTCCTCGATGCCGTCAATGCTGATTTCGGGGGCTCCTTGAGTGAGCTCAAAGTCGATGGCGGGATGACCAAAAACAACCTTCTGATGCAGTTCCAGGCCGACATTCTCGGTATCCCCGTGGTGCGGCCCGCGATCGCTGAAACAACCGCCCTCGGCGCCGCTTATGCGGCAGGTCTGGCGGTGGGTTTCTGGAAAGATCTGGAGGAACTAAGGGCGAAATGGCAAGAGGATGCCAAGTTCCTGCCAGAAATGAAGGAACCAGAGCGCGAAAAACTCCTCACCACATGGAAAAAGGCCGTGACGAAGACCTTTGACTGGGTGGACTAGTCCTGCTTGACCGTCTACTCCACTGTGATTGATCCGATTTGCCGGGCTACCTCTGAACTAGACCATCCCCGTCGAGAAGCCATGAGGTGTGCTAATTCCTTCAGCAGTTTTTTATTCACGTGACCGCTGAAGGCCATGCTGGTGCGACGATGAACGATGTCACTCAGGGTGACCACCCATTCATTGTCTATCAAGGATTCAATTTCTCCCACTGAATAATGTGGGTTGTGCTCGAGCGGTTGATCACCGACGGAACCTAAATGGTTGATGATGGCCTCGGCGTGGGTCCCGTACCGCGCCAGGAGCTCACGCGCTCGATCCTCCCCCACACTTGTTCCGTGACGTTGCACCCAGGCGGCGGTGTCAGCTTCCGTTCGAGGAAAATCTTTGCCGCCACCGATTGGCAACGCCTGGGTGGAAACCTGACGCGGCCGGGACAACAAGGCCAAGACTTCATCAGCAAGGTGCTCCCCCAGGGCGCGGAAAGTGGTCCATTTTCCGCCCACAAGTGACACCAGAGGGGTGGCTTGGCCCAACTCACTGTGCACGATTCGGTAATCCCTCGAGACAAAACCTGGATTGGTGTCTTCACTCGCGGGTAAAGGGCGCACCCCGGCATACCGATACACAATTTGCCCATGCTCAGTCTTGATTGTGGGGAAGACCAGCCGAACCAATTGGAAGAAGTAGTCGACTTCCTCATCCGTGCACACGATGTCTTCTGACATCTTGACCGGGATATCGGTGGTTCCCACCAGAACGCGGTTCATGATCGGGTACATCAAGACGATGCGTCCATCGCTGTTTTCAAAGAAAATTTCTCTGCCATCGCACGCTTCGAAGAGCTCGGGGTTATCCAGCACAATGTGGGAGCCCTTGGTGCCCCCCATGAACTGTGTGCCTTGGCCAAAAGCCTCATTGGTGAGATCGGTCCAGGGCCCCGTGGCATTGACCACAACTTTCGCCATAAACGGGAACTCATCCCCAGAAAGCTCATCACGCAGAATCACACTGCCCTGGTCAAAACCGACAGCGCTGACGTAATTCGCGACTACCGCGTGGTCACCCGCTGCCAAACCGTCTTTCATCACATCGAGAGCTAACCTCTCGGGATTATCCATGGCGGCGTCGTAATAGGTCGCGGTGAATTTCACTTCGGGATGCAGATGGGGCATCTGGGCTAAGGATTTCTTCCGGCCCAGGAAACTATGCCGTGGCATTTTCCCGCCGTCTCGACCAAACAGGTCGTACATCATCAAGCCCACTTTGATCAGCAGCGCGCCTCGTTCTTTGGGCGTTCCTTGCGTGTGGGTAATCAGCCGCAACGGCGCTGCCAACAGGCCTGAGACCAGCGAGAAGATGGGAATGGTGGTCTTGAGAGGTCTGACGTAGTGGGGCGCTGCGGAGAGAAGTCGATTTCTTTCTTGCAGTGACTCCTTGACCAAGCGCAACTCGCCGTTTTCGAGATACCGCACTCCGCCGTGGATCATGTGGGATGAGGCTGCCGAGGCGCCAGAGCAGAAATCGCCCCGATCTACAACCGCGACAGAAACCCCTTGGAGGGCGAGGTCACGGAACGTGGCGAGACCATTGATACCGGCCCCCACAATCAGGACGTCAGCAGAGCCCATTGTCCGAAGACGCGCTAAGCGCGAACCGGAATCAGCTACCGACGATGTTGTTGTCATTGTGCGCTTAAGCTCCTGCTGCCTCGTTGCAGTCCAATACGTGTTGGGACAATATTTGACCCGGTAGCACATTCGCGCAACTTTGATGCACAAACGTGCAAGACTAGATTTCATGGCAATCTCCGAAAAAGATGGATCCCGGTTCCGCGACGCGTGGCGCGCGGCGCAGCTTTATTACATGCAAGACCTCACGATGGAAGCGATTGGTGACGAGCTCAACGTCTCCCGATCTTCCGTGTCTCGCCTGCTAGACCTGGCCAGGAGCCGGGGGATCGTGGAGATCAAGGTCATCTCCCCGACCGAAGCGCCCCAACGCATTGAGCGTGAAATCAAGAGACGCTTTGGGATTTCCGCAAGCCTGGTTCCCGTCCCCGACCAGACGTCTCATATCGACCGTCTGGACAGAGTTGCCTTGAGCGCCGCACGAATGCTCGGGGATTTCGTGAGCTCAAATATGACGATGGGCATCGCCTGGGGATCCACTACGAGCGCTGTGGGCAGGCACCTAGTGAAGAAACCGCTATCAAAATTTGACGTCGTTCAGCTCAACGGAGCCGGCAACGACCACACCACCGGTGTGACCTATTCGAGTGAAATTCTCCGCCGATTCGGTGAAGCCTACGGAGCCCAAGTGACCCACTTCCCGGTTCCAGCATTTTTTGATGACCCCAACACGAAAGCCGCCCTATGGCGAGAACGTAGCGCCGCCCGGATAGTCGATATGCAGAAAAAGGTGGATATCGCGCTATTTGGACTGGGCTCAATCTATGCGGCCGTTCCCTCCCAGGTATACACGGGAGGATATTTGAGCGACTCAGACGTTGCTGAACTGACTGCCGAGGGAGTTGTGGGCGACGTAGCGACCGTGTTCTATCGGGCAGATGGCAGCTGGGAAGACATCGCCATCAATCTTCGCTCCAGTGGCCCCGGGTTGGACGTGATCAGACACATTCCCCGGCGCTTATGCGTCGTCTCGGGCGAGTCGCGCTTAGCAAGCCTCCGAGGCGCACTAGCAGCCGAGCTGATCACAGATTTGATCATTGATTACCCCACCGCAAGGGCTTTAGTCCAGGACTAGCCTCTGGTGCACTCAGGGGTTAACGCACTCTGGCCCCCTCGTAAGGGAGCCAGAGTGATCACAAGTTGTTCTACTGCATCACCATTCCGCCATCAATCATGATGAGCTGACCGGTCATGTAGTCGCTTTCGGGGCTAGCCAAGAATGAGGCTGTGCCTTGAACGTCTTCTGGGTAGGAGTAGCGCTTCATCAGAATCATGTTCTCAGCCAGGGAGTCCATGGACTGACCCTGCTTTTCAAACATTCCAATGTCGACCAAGTCCTTGTCGAGCTGCTTCCACAATTCAGTAGCCACGACACCGGGGCCATAGCCATTGACGGTGATGTTGTGCTGGACCAAAGCCTTGGCGCCACCCTTGATCAGACCCAACACAGCGTGCTTAGCCATGGAATAGGGAATCACGTCGAGGAAGGCTTCGCGGGACAGAATAGAACCCACGTTGATGATCTTGTAGGGGTAGTCCTTGCGGGCACCCTGAGCAATCATCTGCTTGGATACCTGCTTCATGACGTTGAAAGATCCCCAGGCGTTGACGTTCATGATGAAGTCATAGTTTTCTTTGGGGGTATCGGGGAAAATCGTGGGCTTGTTCACGCCTGCGTTGTTGAGAAGCAGGTTGATTTCGCCAAATTCCTTGACCACGTGAGTAACAGCGGCAATCGCTTGATCTTCGTCGGTCACATCGAGCTTGAAGTGCGTAGCCTGCCCACCTGCATCACGAATCTCTTGGGCAACCTTGGCGATGCCCTCTTCGTTGATGTCGGCGACACACACAGCAGCGCCCTGTGCAGCCCAGTGCTTAGCAATGGCGGCGCCCATACCCTGTGCACCACCGGTGATGAGAGCTTTCTTCCCTGAAAGACGTTCGGTATCCATATTGTGGTCATCCCTCCTGAGACTATTAATTAACCCAGACTTACGGGGACGAGCCAGTGACCAACGTCCTTGTCCGTGTGGGTGTCAACTCTCACACTACACTCACGAGGTGCTGTAATGCCACACAGACCACGCCTGGCGAGAGTTTCCCTGATTCTGCCCTAAATCAGCATCCCCAGGGGGTTTTCGATGTGTCGTTGGAATGCAGCAAGCCATTGCGCCGCCAACGCTCCATCCACCGCGCGGTGATCCGCTGAGAGGGTCACAGTCATGACCATCCCGGCGACCACTTCGCCATTCTCGACAACCGGTGCGGCCGTAGCAGCCCCTACCGCCAGGATTCCCGATTGCGGTGGGTTGATAATCGCCGAGAATTCCCGGGTGCCATACATTCCCAGATTCGTGACCGCAAAACTGCCGCCTTCGATCTCTTCCTGCTTGATTTTTCCCGAACGAGCTCGGCTGGCAGCATCCGCAATGGCCGCGTTGAGTTCGATCAACGAGAGCTTCTCCACTCCCCTAATGACCGGAGTGAGCAAACCGCCCTCGGTGGCGACTGCCACAGCAATATCCGCTGAATCAAATTTACTCATCGCGGAATCGCCCCAGATCACATTGGCATCGGGGACATCCATCAGCGCCAAAGCCACAGCCTTGACCACCCAGTCATTGACCGAGATTTTGACGCCCTTGGCGTCGTTGACATCTTTTCTCGCGGCCAAAAGCTTCTCCACGCGGCAATCAGCGCTGAGATAGAAGTGAGGAACGGTGGATTTTGACTCGGTAAGCCGTCTAGCGATGGCCTTGCGCATTCCCGTGTGCGGAATTTCGAGCACTCCTGCAGCAGCGTGTGCCACCGGGGTAGCTGGCGCTGCGCTGGAAGCCGCGACAGGTGCGCCCGAAGCAACATAGGCCTCAAAATCAGCACGCACGATGCGACCATCCGGTCCCGTGCCGGTGATGCGGGTGAGATCAACACCGTGTTCTCGCGCCATCTTGCGCACCAGAGGGCTGACAAACAAACGACCACCCGCCGGTGCCGGCGGGGCCTGGGTGTCCACCGCAGGAGCCGCAACGGGCTCGCTCGGTGCTGGAGGAGCACTCGCCGCAGCTGATTCCTCCACCGACGCCGGGGCGGCGGTGTCAGCGCTCGCAGCGCCTGCATCAGCAAGCGCTTGAGCTATTTCTGCCTCACCTTCGCCCGCTGCGGTGAAAATGGCGATGGGGGTCCCCACATCGGCCAGGTCACCGGGCTTGATCAGCATTTTGGCAACGATCCCAGCTTCTTCCGCCTGATATTCGACGGTAGCCTTTTCGGTTTCAATTTCTGCGAGCACGTCGCCCACCGCGATCTCAGCACCTTCCGTGACCAGCCAGTTCGAGAGAACTGCTTCACTGGCACCGGCGAGTACTTCAGGCATCCGAATAATGATGGCCATTAGCGGGTCCCCTTCGCACTCATCACGCGCTTCAAGCCGGCTTCCACTTCTTCGGTGCGCGCAATAGCAGCGCGCTCTAAGACCTTGGAAATGCTCGGTGAGGCCACAGATCCTGTGACACGTTCGACGGGCTGGTCGAGGTAGTCGAAGAAGCGCCGCTGGATTTCATCAGCGAGCCAACCCCCGTACGACGTTCCTTGAGCGCCCTGTTCCACAATCAGAACATTGTTGGTCTTGCGGATACTCTCACCCACCGTGTCCCAATCGAGACTGGCGCGGTCTAAAAATCGCAGGTCCACCAATTCGGCATCGATGCCGGTGCTCTCAATTGCTTCCTGCGAGTGATTCACCATCGACATATAGGTCAGCACCGTCATCTCAGTACCGGGGCGCACAATATTCGCTGTGCCATAGGGAATCTGGTAATCCAGGTCCCCCACCGGAATCTCGCCCTTAGTGAGATAGAGGTCGACATGCTCGATCATCAATACCGGGTCATCACAGGCCAACGCAGCGTTCATCATGCCGACGTAGTCATAAGGATTAGACGCCGCCATAATTCGCCATCCGGGTGCGGTGGCAAATATTCCGGCAGGATCCATCAAGTGTTGTGAACCGTATCCACTGCCCATCGCTACCTTGGTGCGAAGCACAAGGGGTACCGCAGATTCTCCACCAAACATGTGCCGGGCTTTTCCGATCTGGTTGAACACCTGATCCGCAGCCACCCACATGAAATCGGGATACATGAATTCCACGACGGGACGGTAGCGGCCATCGAGGGCTAAGCCACCACCAAGACCGGTAAAGGCGTTTTCGGAAATAGGAGTTCCCAAGATGCGTTCGGGATACTTCTCGCTCAAACCCTTGGTCGCACCGTTGGTACCACCCTTGAGATTGTGAATGTCTTCACCCAAAATCAAGATTCTGGAATCCTGCTCCATATTGCGATCCATCACCGCGGCAACGGCATCGACAAAACGCACGTCTTCGAGCTCGCCCTGGTACTGAGCGCGCTCTTGAAGCCGAGCCCCCGCTAGTTCACTCAGGTCACCTCGCACACCCACATCCACGAATCCAGGTTCAGGCCACAGAGCTGGCTTGATGCGTCGAACCCCAGGTTTGGCCTCGGGGTCTTGTTCCACGAGCTCGGCCGCCGCACGCGCCATAGCTTCTTGAGCCTGGCTGCGCACCAGAGCCTCCACCTCGTCGTTGATCAATCCCAACGACTTCATTTGGTTGGCGACCAGAGTCAGCGGGTCGCGTGCTCGCCAGGATTCTTCCTCTTCCTTCGAGCGGTAGCCAAAAGCAGACCCGGGGAAGGCGCCGTTTTGGTGGAAGAAGCGATACACCTCGGCTTCGATCACGACAGGGCCCTTACCTGCACGGGTATAAGCCTCGGCTTTTTGCATCGTGAGATACACCGCGAGAGGATCCATGCCATCCACTCGGAATGAGGGGATACCAAAACCGACACCGCGACCGGAGAGTCGAGATTCTCGGGTGGCTTCCTCCACCGTGGTGGACACCGCATAGAGGTTGTTTTCAATAAAGAAAATTAGGGGAATGTCCCACGCGGCCGTGAGGTTCATGCTCTCCAACACCGAGCCGATGTTGACGGCACCATCACCGAAGTACGTCACGGTCATATCGGTCGTTCCCGAAAGCGACTGGGCGTACGCATTACCGGCGGCGAGAGGAACACCACCACCGACGATGGCATTCGTGCCGAGAGCACCTGCCTCATGCCACTGCAAGTGCATGGACCCACCGCGACCTTTACAGAATCCTTGGGCCAAACCAAGAATCTCGGCCATGGTGCGCTGGAGAACATTTTGAATATCGGCGTTGACTAGAGTCTGCAAATCCAAACCATCCGGGGCGACGTATCCCAGTGCCTTTGCTAGGAACTGGTGGTGGCCTCGGTGAGAGCCATTCACGGCGTCGGTGGGGCGAAGGCTCAGCCCGGAGCCGACCGCGCCACCTTCTTGACCGACGGACGAGTGCGCCGGACCGTGAACGAGACCTTCACCGGCTAGTTCTAATACGGTCTCTTCAAACGCGCGAATTAGGTGCAGTTGGCCCAGCATGGTGGCCAGAAGAGCAGGATCTGCCTTTTCCCAATCAGATTTGGTGGTGGTGACCTCTACCCACGGCTCGAGGGGGATCAGGAGGTTTTCTTTCGCCACGATGCTTCTTCTCTCTGCGCTGAGTTCTGAATGGCCTGTGCCAAATCAGGTGTGATGTTCCCGCCACGCTACACCAGATTGTATCCAATGTCACGAAATATGTGGGAATTTGGTAGAAAAACCGAATCAAATGGGCCATACTGTATTCAATCGAAACATAAGGGCGTGATGAGATGGCACTTCCAGGTCTACGAGGAACCGAGCACATCGGCTTTACGGTGCCGGATCTTGATCAAGCCGAACGTTTTTTTGTGGACGTGATCGGCTGCGAAAAGGTCTATAGCCTGGGTCCGTTTATCAAAGACGACGATTGGCTCGCTCAGCAACTCCACGTCCACCCTCGCGCCATCATGCGCGAGCTGCGATTCTTCCGCTGCAAAAATGGCCCCAATTTTGAGATCTTCCAATGGGAAACACCCGAGCCCCAAGCTCCCCAGCCTTCCAATTCTGATCTGGGTGGGCACCACCTCGCTTTTTACGTAGACGATCTGGATGTGGCGGTGGACTATTTGGCCCGTCACGGTGTGGAGCTCATGGGAGAGGTTGTGGCCTCTCAAAACGCTAGCTTCGGTCAGCGCTGGCAATACTTCCTGACCCCCTGGGGCATGCAGTGCGAACTCGTCAGCTTCCCCGAGGGCAAAGCCTATGAAAAGGACTCCCCTGTTATCCTGTGGCATCCCGCTAGGCCCAGCGAATAGGTTTGCCGATGTCTGCCCCCGATACTCTCCGCGATGGCAATGCCAGCACCCGTATTGCCGATGGCTTGCGTGAAGCCATCCTGCGCGGCGAGTACCTACCCGGAGATCGGATTATTCAAGAAGACCTCTCGGCCCGCTATGGCGGATCCCGCATTCCCGTGAGAGAAGCTCTGCGCCAATTGGAATCTGATGGTTTAGTCCGACTCGTAGCCAATACCGGTGCGTGGGTGGCAAGCCTGACCATGGCTGAGTGCTCCGAGGTGTACCAAACCCGTGAGCGCTTAGAGCCGCTGTTGTTACGTTTTTCTGCGGAGCACCTCACCACTGAAACCCTGGCCACTTTGGATCGCTTGGCCCATCAGATGGAGGATGCACCGGGGGTAGAAGAGTTTCTTGAACTTGATCGCCGCTTCCACTTCGCCACCTATGACAGCTCCCACACCCACACTCTGGGGCCACTCGTGACCAGGCTGTGGAATACCACTCAGCCTTATCGACGCGCGTACACCACCTTGGTGGGCTCGCGTAATCGGCGCATTTTTCATGATGAGCACCACATGTTGGTCACCGCTTTATACGATGGTGATTTAGAGCTTGCCGAACAAATTCTTGCCCTGCATATTCGACGCACCAGATTGCACTTAGAGCGTCATCCCGAGCTTTTTGACCCCACCACTCCCCCACAGTAAGGAAACACATCACCCTCATGACAATGGCCGTAACGAACCCCACCACCGGAATGATCGAAAAGGAATACCCCGAGCACACTGAGGCTGACATCGATTCCAAGCTGGCAATCGCTCAAAGCGCCCACGAGACGCTGCGTCGCACCTCCTTTGATCAGCGTGCTGCGTGGATGCGCGCCACCGCTGACCTGATGGAATCCGAAGTGGATTCCCTCGCACCGATGATGGTGCGCGAAATGGGAAAGCCCATCGCTCAGGCGCAAGCCGAGGTCCACAAATGCGTGAAAAATATGCGCTTCTATGCGGACAAGGCCGAGGAGTTTCTTGCCGATGAGCCCCTAGCAGACCCCAGCTCGGTCAACGCCAGTGCCGCATGGGCCAGGTATGAGCCACTGGGTGTTGTCCTGGCTGTAATGCCCTGGAACTACCCACTGTGGCAGGTGATGCGTTTCGCGGCCCCGGCTTTGATGGCGGGCAATGCGGGAATCCTCAAGCACGCTTCCAATGTGCCTGAATCGGCGCTTTATCTCGACACCCTCTTCACTCGAGGCGGCTTCCCCGAGGGTTCGTTCAGCACCCTGATGATTGGTGTGAAGTTAGTCAACACCGTTATTGACGACTGGAGAGTCAAAGCCATCACGCTGACCGGCTCAGAACCCGCCGGTCGCGCTGTTGCCGAACGTGCTGGTCGTCAGATTAAGAAATCCGTGCTGGAATTGGGCGGATCCGATGCGTTCGTCGTGATGCCCTCGGCTGATATCGAAAAGTCAGCGAAGACGGGTGTGCTCGCTCGGGTCAACAACAATGGCCAATCCTGCATCGCCGGAAAGCGCTTCATCATTCACGAGGACATTTACGACGCGTGGGTGGAACACTTTGTCGCTGAAATGGCGTCCCTGGTTGTAGGTGACCCCATGGATCCCGCGACCAATATTGGCCCACTCGCCACCCAAAACGGCCAGCGCGATATTGCGCAACTAGTCGATGACGCCAAAGACAAGGGTGCTCGCATCCTGCTCGGTGGTGAACTTCCCGAGGGACCTGGTTTCTATTACCCCCCGACCATCATCGATAACATCACCCCCGAGATGCGCATCACCATGGAGGAGGCTTTCGGGCCCCTGGCGAGCGTCTATAAAGTCAGCTCCCGCGAAGAAGCCATCTCGATTGCGAATCAGACCACCTTTGGTTTGAGTTCTGCGATCTGGAGTGGCGATGCGACTGAGCAAGAATTCTTCTTGAAAGAACTCGATGCAGGCGCAGTCTTCATCAACGGCATGACCATCTCGTTCCCTGAACTCGCTTTTGGTGGCATCAAGGATTCGGGCTTTGGCCGTGAATTGGGCGCCCCCGGAATCCGTGAGTTCACCAACATGAAGACCATCTGGCAGGGCTAAACAGATGGCTGATGTGGGCTTCTTGGGCCTGGGGAGCATGGGTATGGGTATGGCCCGGCGGCTTATCGCCGCTGGGCACACCGTGCACGTGTGGAACAGGTCCAAGGGCCCGGTAGAAGCCTTAGTTGCCCAGGGCGCTACAGAAGCGACCACTCCAGCCGAGGCGCTGGCCACCAAGGCTTCGTTCTCGATGCTGGCTAACGACAGCGTGGCTGAGATGGTCTTGAGTGAAGACAACCTCAGAGCCGCTGAGGGTGGCTTCCACGCCAATATGGCCTCGGTGAGCCCTGAGTGTGGGCGCAGGTTGTCAGACCTGGCTCTGCGCGTGGGCGTGTCCTACCTGGCTAGCCCGGTGCTGGGCCGTCCTGCCGTGGCTGCGGAGGGTAACCTCAACATCTTGGCCGCCGGATCCCCAGACGCCATCGCTGCGGCTCAGCCGTTTTTTGAGGTGATGGGAAAAAAGACCTGGCCGATGGGTGACTCTGCTGAGGTAGCCAACCTGGTCAAAGTGGCCGTGAATTACAACATTATTCACGCGATTCAAGCCTTGGGAGAATCAATTGCTCTGGTGGAAACAGCGGGCGTTGACGCTAGCGATTTTGTCGAGCTCTTGAGCAACACCCTTTTTGGTGGCGTGGTCTACCAGGGCTATGGAAATCTGATTGCCCAGAAGGAATACCTCCCCCAAGGCTTCTCGTTAGAGCTTGGACTCAAAGACTTGTCCCTTGCCGAAGGGGCCGCTCAAGACGCAGGAATTACCTTGCCCACCTCCGGGGTGTTGCGCTCACTCTTCGAGGCAGCACTGGCCTCACCCGAGCTCGTTGACTATGACTGGGCTGCCTTAGCGGAGATAACTAGGCAGCAACACTTCGACGCTTCCTAACCCGGGCGCGGGGCTAATACCGCCCTACTGGGCCGTCGACCCGCCATCGATCACGAGTTCGGTGCCGGTGATATAGGACGCATCATCAGAAGCTAAGAACAGCGCTGCGTGAGCAACCTCCCTCGGTGTACCCAGGCGACCCAGCGGAGTCTTATCCACAAGATCCTGGGTGAGGGATTCATCCTGAGCCATGACCATGGGAGTTCCGATGATCCCCGGGTGAATCGAATTGGATCGAATGTTGAACTGCGCATACGTGAGTGCAACGTTTTTACTCAGCGAGCGCACCGCCGCTTTGGAGGCGGTGTAGGCAGATACTCCCGAGGCCCCGACATATCCCCACATGGAAGAGGTGTGCACCATGGCACCTGCGTGTGCCTTCTTCATCACAGGAAGGACTGCCCGGGTGCCATAAAACACGCCGTTGAGGTTGAGATCAATGATTCGGTGCCAGTCCTCGAGCTCAATAGTCTCGATTCCTTCATAGGAACCCACCGCACCAGCATTGTTAAACAAGATGTCGATAGTGCCCTGTTCACCAACCACACGCTCCACCAGCGCATTCCACTGCTCGAGCTGTGTCACATCCATGTCCACGCTGTGGATTCTCTCCTGGGCAAACTCATCCTCGTGAGAGAGGTCAAGGGAATAGACCGTGGCGCCTTCCTCGGCAAACAGCTCCACAGCTGCCCTGCCAATTCCCCGAGCGCCACCGGAAATGATCGCCACCTTGTTGGCTAGTCGCATGAGGATGTTCCTTCCTGTCTTTCACACACCACCTTGTGTGCATCTATAGAGAACATCTAAGCGAAAATACGCCCCAAAATCTAGCGAAGTCAGCACGCAGGCGTTATCTTAGAGAGAACACTCAACGCGGAGAGGAAAAAATGGTTAATTCCATCATTGTTTCAGATACGGGTAGCCCGTCTCAGGTGATCGGTGTTCATGGCGGCAAAGGCCTCATGCACTGGAAGAGGTTTGTCACCGGATTGATGATGCACGCAGCGTGGGATTCCTTTGAGCACAATCGCTTAGAGCCTGGCGCTGCGGTCGGCGAACACGTTCATTCACGCACCGAAGAGATCTATTTCATCGTTTCCGGTAAAGGAATGATGAAATACAACGGCGAAGAATTCGAGGTTGTCGCGGGCGACCTCATCATGACTCCCCTCGATGGCCGACACGGTATTACCAATCACGGCGACGAGGTCATGGAATTCGTGGTGGTCGAGGCTCTGCCGCCCTCGATCGTCAACGCACTGCCCGATTACACGCCATCCCTCGAAGCTGCCTAAGGAGACCGTCATGACCAACCCTCGTGTGAATCTTTTCACGACGAAAGAATCTGGAATCACCGAAATCATGGCGGGCCCGTGGAAAAACATCGAAGTGGTGACCCTGGGAGCCGGGGAATCCGTCGACCTTCACGCCCAGGGCGATGAGCACTGTGTCTTCACCATTGACGGCACAGCCCACGTGAGCGAGCCAGATGGCCGCAGCTGGGACTTCGTCGCGGGTAATACGGTAACGCTCCCCGAAGGCGGCAGGTGCACGATTACTGCCGGAGCTGAGGGCATGCGCTACCTCATCATCACCCTGCGAGTCGATCACTAACCACTCGTCACCGACACAACAGCGCCGGAGGCAAAAGCCTCCGGCGCTGTGTTTTCAGGACTGCGATTTGTGACTAATAGGGGTTGGCCACAAAGAGTTCCTGAGCTGGGAATCGAGTCAGAACCTGGGCACCAGTTTCGGTGATGACCACTTCTTCTTCGATACGCGCCGCCGAAATGCCATCAGGTGCCGGGCAGTAGGTTTCTAGAGCGAAAACCATACCTGCCTGGATTTCTACCGGATTAGTCATCGAATTCAAACGAGAAATAATGGGTCGCTCGTGAAGACCTAGGCCAAGGCCGTGGCCAAATTGAAGGCCAAAGGCCTCCATCTCATTGGCAAAGCCAAATTCTTGAGCCTTTGGCCACAACGCAGCCACTTCATCCGTTCCCACACCGGGACGAACCTTGTCGATGGCCAAGTCCATCCACTCGCGAGCCTTGCGATAGGCATCATGCTGAGCAGGAGTAGAGCTCCCCACCGAGAACGTGCGGTAATAACAGGTCCGATAGCCGTTATACGAGTGAATAATGTCAAAGAACGCCTGATCGCCCGGGCGAATAATCTTGTCCGTGAAGTTATGCGGATGCGGGTTACACCGCTCCCCCGACACCGCATTAATTGCTTCTACCTGGTCAGAACCCATCTCATACAAACGCTTCGCAGCCAACGCCACGATCTCGTTTTCCCTAATACCAGGCTTCAGCACATCCACGATGTCTTGGTAGACCCCATCCACCATCGCGGCGGCTTGGGAGAGCAACATGATCTCATCTACAGACTTAATCGCCCGCGCATCCAACATGCTTTGCTGAATATCGACAACCTTCAGCCCTTGCGCTTGCATCTCAAACAAGAACGAAGGCTCCACCAGGTCCACACCAATGGGGTCATTGACCACACCCGCGTCGGTGAGCATGCCCTTAATGGTCGCTACAGCCTCTTTCATCAACCCCACCTCAGGGTGGATAGCGCCACGAAGACCCAACATGCCCGCGTGAGAGTGATCCTCACCCAACCACGGCGCAAACAACCGGTGGTGCTTAGCAGCAGAACCAAAATCCCACAGGTGTGGCTTGCCATCTGGCATCAACAGCGCATAGCGCGACATCTTGTCACCCAAGGCACCACCGATCCAGGTCTGGGTGGTGTAGCGGATGTTATAAAAATCAAAAAGTAGGAAAGCGCCACATTCGCTGGCTTCCAACGACTTCATAGCCCGACCCAAGCGGTATTCACGAAGACGGTGGAAATCTACACGTGCTTCGTAATCCACACCCATGGAACCGTGCGCCGGGATTTGGCGACGAGAGAAGTCCAGGGCTGGAATCAGGGGGGCGGGGGTGAATTCGGTGGTCATCACGTTTCTTTCACAGTGTGGTTGAGCCCGAAGAGGTCATCTCTGCGGCCCAAGCGAAGGCAAGTATCTAATCAAGCGAAGCTGCCGAGGGCATGGGGAGGGCATAAAGCCCTCCCCACACACACGGGGTTACTGATTTAGTGGGTTACCACTCAGGTGTTACGTCTGCTGCATCCCAGTTGTCAATGGTGACAGTGGGGTTAGGCATGTAGAGCACCGAAGCGTCATCGTCACGACCGAGGCTGGTGTCACCGGTCATCGCACGGTAGATACCAACAACAGCGTTCTCGCCATCCCATGAGGAGGACTGGAACACAGTTCCCATGAGCTCGCCACTCGCAACGAGAGGGTTACCCAAGAAAGTGTTACCGATCGAGGTGATGATGTAGTCCTTGGGGTCGAGGCCACGAGCCTTGAAGGCATCGATTCCACCGGCAACCATGGAGTCGTCAGCAGCGTACATTCCGCCAACGTTCTCAACACCGACAGCGGTCAGCATCTCGGATGCTGCAATCTGAGACTCATCCTTGTTCCAGTTACCTGGCTGCTCGGCGAGGATCTCAACATTGTCAGGGCAGGTCGAGGCAATGGTCTCTTTGAAACCGTTTCCACGAAGCGTTGCCACAGAGTTACCGGTCAGACCGTTGATCTGAATGATTCCGATGGAGTTGTCTCCCACGAACTCACACATCATCTCTGCAGAAGCGGCACCCTGGCCATAGCTGTCGGTACCGGAGTAACCGTAGGTGAGTTCCGTGTCTTCGGGGTTCACGTCAGCGTTGGTGATCCACACGGGGATACCAGCAGCGTTAGCGGCCTCGAGGCAGGGACGAATGGTGTCAGCAAGTGCTGGCCACAGAATGATGCCATCTGGCTGAGCTGCAACAGCAACTTCACACTCAGAAGCCTGCTTGTCACCGTCGTACTCAGAGTTGGTGATGGTCAGGTTGATGCCCAGTTCGGCAGCCTTAGCTTCCATGGGGGGCAGGTAGGTGGTTCCATAAGGCTGGTCGTTACCCTGAGGAAGAAGTGCGTATACCTCGTAGGTGTCGCCAGCGGTGGTAGCTGTTGATGCTGCGCTATCCGTCGAAACAGCTTCTGTTTCGTCAGCAGCAGCACAGCCAGAGAGTGTCAGCCCTGCAACCGCGATCAAACTTGCGGTGGCGAGCCCAATGCGAGAGTTTCGCATAATTTTGCCTCTTTCCGTTGTATTACATGGACAGCCACCTGTTGGTGGCTTTTTCTCAAACCCTTAGGTTTGAGATTTCAAGCGGCCCTGGCGAACCGATCTAATGCTTCCCAGGACTGCTCGAAGATTGGCGGGGTCGGTCGTGACCGCAAGGAGCAAAATCAGACCGATAAAGATTTGCTGAACCGGAACTTGCACACCGGTCAGGGTGAGGGCCACCTGCAAAACGCCCAGTGCGGTCGCTCCGATCAGAGTTCCCACAATCGAACCGCGACCACCCTTGAGGTAGTTACCTCCGATAATTGCGGCTGCGAAGCTCGCCAACAGCACAGTGGATCCCGCTGTCGGGTCAGCCGCAGTGCGCTCCAAAGTGTTGATCGCACCTGCCAGCGAAGCGACAAAGCCAGAGATCAAAAATCCAGTGAAAATGCGGCGCTTGACGGGAATACCAGCGTCATAGGCCGCCTGGCGGTTACCGCCCACCGCAAAGAATTCGCGGCCGGCCTTCACCCGCGAGACAAAGATTTGCAAAGCGATAAAAGCAACAATGAAGATGAGCACCCGCGGTGTCAGGGGGCCTAGCAGTGGGAGACCAAAGGCAATTCCCGCATCTGTGTTCGCCATCCGCACGGGTGCTTCATTCGAGAGCACAAAGCCTAGGCCGCGAAGGGCAAACAACATACCCAGGGTGGCAATAAAGGAGTTGATTCCCACGATGGCCACCAGGAAGGCGTTAATCATACCCACCACGAGGCCTACCGCTAAGGCAGCAATAACGCCGAGCGCCACATCAGGAATCATGGCCATCACCACACCCGAGAGAGCCAAAGTACTGGCAACGCTCAGGTCTAGCTCGCCCATCAAGATCACCGCGGTGAGACCCAAGGCCACCAAGCCAATCAGGGCTATACGGCCAAGGCTCACAGGGTAGGCAGTGAACACCAGTGGCTCGGTGAACGCTACGACGACCAGGACCACGGCAAGCAACGCCACGCCACGGCCTTCGGTGCGGCGCGCCAGTGTGAGACGAAGACGGCCCCAGAAACTGGTCTCTTGCTGACCAATCTGAATACTGTTGGTGGAACTCATCGCTTGCCTGCCTTCCGCGAGAGCGCATCAATTGCGACGGCAGCCACAATCAATACGCCGAGGGCCATTTGCTGGTAACCGAACGTGATTCCCGAGAGCACCAGAATGTTGGTCAAAACACTGACGAAGATCACTCCGAGCAGGGTACGAAGCACGCTCCCCTTGCCTCCGAAGACGCTGGTTCCCCCCACGATGATGGCGGCCAGTGCCCGGAAGTCGTAACCAGAGGACATCGCTGAGACTGCCGTGTTAGAAAACGCCGCCAAGACCCAACCAGCCACCATGGCCGCAAGAGCAGTAACTAAGAATGCCCCGATGACCACCAGCGCTGTGTTGGTTCCTCCCAGGCGAGTTGCCGACTCATTGACGCCAAAGGAGCGAATCAAGAAACCAAAGTTGGTGCGGTTGAGCACAAACGCCAGCACCAAGGTCATCAACACAAGCACCACGGCCGAATAGGGCACTGCGCCCAGTTTGCCGAGGCCAAATTCACGGATGAGCCCATCCTGGGGGCCAAAGAAAATACTTCCCCCGGAGAACAATCGAAGCAGGCCAAGCCCGATATACGTTGTCGCCAGCGTCACAATCACGGCATTGGCCTTGAAATAACCCACTGCGACGCCATTGACAACGCCGAACACGGCCGCTGCCAGCAGTGCTGCCAACATCGCCAGCGGAATTCCGTAGGAATTGCTGACAGCAATCAAAATCACCGCAGAGGTCGCAACCTGCGCAACGACCGAGAGGTCAAGATAGTTTCCGCTGATCACCACAAAGGTCATTCCGACCGCCACAATGCCAATCGGCGCCGCACGGTGGAAGACGTCGGTGATGTTCACCCACGACGCAAAACCATCAACAAATACCAGCGCTACGACAATCAGCAACGCGGTGAAGACGAAGATTCCGTTTTCCGCAATCCAGCCCACAATGCTGCGCTCTTTCGGCGCCACCGTGGTCTTAGAGGTGTCGGAGTCTGCGACCGTGATTACCTCGGTCAGTGTTTCCTTAGCCATTATGCGTCCACCATCTTTTCTCCTGCAGCGAGCGACATGACGCTCTTCTCACTGGCTTCGGCGCCGTGAAGAGTTCCCGTGATTTTTCCGTCCCGAACGACGTGAATCACGTCTGAGAGCTCCAATAGTTCGGGGAGATCCGAGCTCACAACCAACACAGCGGTTCCTGCGTCAGCAAGCTCTTTCACCAACCGGTGGATTTCCGCCTTCGCGCCGACATCGACACCTCGGGTTGGCTCATCCAACACAATGAAGTCTGGACGGCGGCCCAACCACTTAGCGATAACAATCTTCTGCTGGTTTCCACCACTGTATTGACCGGCTTCCCGGCGAATCTCTGGTGGGCGAAGACCGACTTTGTCCGCTAGATCTTGCGAAAACTTAGCGATTTTCGATCGAGTCTGGACCCCGTAGCGAGAAAGTTCCTTGCGGTTGGTCAACGTGATGTTCTCTGCCACCGTCATGCCCAAGGCAAGGCCGTCGGTGCGACGCTCTTCTGGGACGTAAGCGACACCGTTACGCACCGCCGACTGATAGCTCGTCAGAGTCACCGTCTTGCCCTCTCGGGTGATGGTGACACGACCCGCAGTGCGATTATCGGCGCCAATAATGGCACGCACCAATTCGGTGCGACCGGCACCCACGAGACCGCCCAGTCCCACAATTTCGCCTGCACGAACCTCGAGGTCAATTCCCTCCACACCGGGAGCCCTAATTCCTTGGGCAGAAAGCACCACATCGCCGGCGGCGGCAGTGCGCTTGGTCTGCAGGTCAAGTTTCAGTTCACGACCGACCATTTGATCAACAATTTGTTCTGGAGTGGTCTTCTCGATCGAGGATTCCATGACGCGCTGACCGTCTCGGACGATAGTCACCGAATCACAAATGCGGAAGACCTCGGGAATACGGTGCGAGATATAGATAATCGCCATGCCGTTTTTAGCCAAGCGCTGCAACATATCGAGCAGGTAATCGGTTTCCGCTGGTGTCAGCGTTGCCGTGGGCTCATCCAGGATCAGCACCTTGGGCTTACGGGCGACCGCACGAGCAATTTCGACGAATTGGCGCAGGGCTACCGAAAGACGAGAAATACGTTCATTGACATCAACACTCACACCGATTTCATCGAGTGCCGAAGTGGCGATCGCGTTAAGTTCCTGTGACTTGGTAAACCCGACACGAGTGGGGGCATAGCCGAGCATGATGTTCTCAGCGACCGTCATCTCGGGGACCAAACTCAGTTCCTGGTGCACCAGAGCGATTCCCGCATCAAGAGAGTTCTTGGCGCCTGTCTCGAGGACTGTGCCATTCATGACCACTTGACCGCTGTCCTGCTCGATGATGCCAGCGAGGATGCGCATGAGCGTGGACTTACCCGCTCCGTTTTCTCCGACCACAGCGTGGATCTCGCCCTCGCGCACAGCGAGTGAGACGTTTTCTACGGCGAGAGCTCCACCAAAGCGTTTGACAATGTCGCGGGCCTCAATGATGACCTCGCCAATGTGGCTCGAAGCTTTAGTCATTCCTGTGGCTCCTTTGCCTCGGATTGATGTACACAGATAAGTGACAACGTTCTGGTTAGTGTAAACACACAGAACACACTATGTCCAATAGGCAGGCCAAATTTACCGAAACGTTATCTTTGGGAGAACGCTCAGGGATTGCTGTGGTGATGGCCAGCGGAATCGGCCCCAGGGAAATCCTGGTCCTGATCCGCTGCGGCATCGGAGACGAACCACACCGCAACAACTTCTTCAGCGGTCTGGTTCCAGAAACGATGCGGAATGCTTGAATCGAAAGCAATCGAGTCGCCAGCGGTCATTTCCGCACGGCCAAAGCCGACCTGCACGCTCAGAGCGCCTCGGATAATGACGCCGTACTCTCGTCCCGCGTGACGGATGAAATCCTCAGGAGGGGCCGCGCCCGGTGCGGGTGCATAGATAACTTCAATAAATTCTGCGCCCACTTCGGGCTTTGCTGTGAGCCGCTCCCACCGGGGGCCCGACTGCAACTGCATCGAAGGACGAGCACCGCGACGCATGACAATACCGGCGTCATCCAAGGGGCCATCGTGTGCGGTAGCGACTACTTCCTCTTCCTTCGTGGAGGGAAGGGTCGCACCATTGGACTCGTCAAAGAGAGAGTCCATCGAAATACCCAGAATGCTCACCACGTTATACAGGGCTCGCACGCTAAAGGAGGCAAGACCTCTCTCGACCTGGGAGACATGACTGGCGGAAACATCGATACGCCTAGCAAGCTCACGAACACTAATTCCGGACTGATCCCGGGCAGCCCGGATTCGTTCGCCGACCTTGGCCCATTCAGTTTCGATATTTTCGGTAGTCATGATTTCCTCGCCATAACGGTACTACCAAAATGGAATTTTGTACGCTGCCACAGAACGTTGAGCTCTGTGTCGCTAGTTGAGCTCCGTGTCGCCAGAGGGGACTTAGGCCTCGCCTTCAACGCTCCCGGCCATTTTGGAAGGCTGAACCCACAAGACAATGACCACGATGGTGCCCACAAACGGAACCAGACCTAAGAAGATGAGCCCCCAGGGGAAGCCAGCATCGCGCAGGCGTCGCACGCCAACACCCAAGTAGGGCAACAAGGTGGCCAGGAACCACGCCACTTGCAATCCATCCCAGATAGCGCCCGCACCAAAACTCACCAGTACAAGGAATAAGTTGAACCACCAAAACTCTGAGCGCGAAGCCGTCCCGGTGAAATCGGCGTATTTGCGGAAACCGGTAGCAATAGCTGTTCCAAAATTCATGGTGATCTCATCCCTCTCGTCGATTCCCCCAGCCTAACGGGGTTCTGGTCGGGAGAGACTACGGTGGTGTCTGTGAGCGGCGAACACTACTTTTCTCAAAACCCGGAAAGTGCTTTGCGCACCACGCCGCTTCAGCTCACCCTGCGTGGCCACCAGGTCACCCTCCGAAGCGCCAGTGGAACATTTAGTCCCGGCAGCTTGGATGCAGGGTCGGCAATGTTGCTCAAATACGCGCCCCAGGTGCCCGCCAAGGGAACTTTCTTGGATATTGGATGCGGCTGGGGCCCCCTGGCTATTTCCTTGGCTCTCGAGGCCCCTGATGCCGCTGTGGTGGGCATTGATGTCAACGATCGAGCCCTGGAGACTGCCCGAGCTAACGCTGAGCACTTGGGCCTGAACAACACCCATTTTTCGCAGCCAGAAGGGGTGGACCCTGCCCTGAGCTTTGACCTGATCTGGTCTAATCCACCGATCCGTGTGGGCAAGGCCGAATTGCATCAGATTCTCGCAACCTGGTTACCGAGGCTTTCCCCAAAGGGCCAAGCGTGGCTCGTCGTGGCCAAACACCTGGGTGCTGATTCTTTGATTACCTGGTTGAACTCTGGCGAACCGGGAGATTTCGATGCCGAACGTGTCGAAACGTCTAAGGGCTATCGCCTTATTCGGGTTACTAAATCTCTACCGTTGTCGTAAAGACTAATTCGGCAGGGCCCGACAAGGTGATGTGTTCACCTTCTTCAGTGGCAAACATGCGAACACCCAAACTGCCGCCCGGCACGGAGACTTTCCAGTGGTGTGGCGCACCCTCACCAGCCCAGTGCCGGGTAGCCAAAGCTGCGGCCATAGCGCCAGTTCCACACGAGAGTGTCTCCCCCACACCTCGCTCAAATACCCGCATAGAAATCATCCCCACGCCATCGACGACCATCGGATCCGCAGGGACAACAAACTCCACATTGGCCCCCTCGGGTGCGGGAGGGTCCAAAACCGGAGCGCTCGAGAGATCTAAGGCAGCAAGCTCTTCCATCGAAGCCAAGGCCACCACCACGTGGGGGTTGGGCACAGTAATCGCCAAGGACGGACGTGCCACGTCAAGGCCGCGGGCGGTAACAAGGAATTCACCGGGAGAAAAACTCCACCGGCCCATATCGGCATGAAATTGACCTGAAGCGCTCTTCGTGACATCAACAATGCCGGCTCTGGTAGCCACCGGTAAAGTATCGCCTGGCTCTAGGGTGACCAGTCCGGTGTCGAGCAGGTATTTCGCGAAAACGCGTACTCCGTTGCCGCACATTTCTGAGAGCGAACCATCGGCATTGCGGTAATCCATAAACCACACTGCATCGGGTTCCACCTCGAGCAACGCTGCGACCTCCGGTGAACTAGCCGTGTGGGCAGCCCGGATAACGCCATCCGCTCCCACCCCGGTGTGCCGATTCGCGAGAAAACGGTAGGCCTCAGTGCCCAGGTCATACGAGTCATCGGGATCGGTAAACAACACGAAATTGTTTCCGGTCCCATGCCCCTTGGTGACCACCACACTCTGGGTCTTTTTCGCTCCTGCCACGACTACAGCTTACGCACTCAGAATCGTGCGAACCGATGCGGCGAAAGCGCCATCATCGAAGGGATTAATCCAGGTAATGCTGTCATCGCGACGGAACCAGGACACTTGTCTCCTGGCAAAACGCCTCGTCAACGCTTGTGTTTGCTCCACCGCTTCCTTCTGCTCCATCTCACCACGCAACACAGAAAGCGCTTGGTGATAACCAATAGCTTTCGACGCTGTGACACCGGATTCAATTCCCTGGGGAATCAGGCCCCGAACCTCGTCTAAGAGTCCCGTCTCCCACATGGTGACTACGCGCTGGTCCAAATCCACGACCAATTCGTCCCGGGGCCGCTCTAATCCAAAAATACGAGTGGATTCCTGCCATGAACGACGCTCGGCATCCAGACCTGCACCAAATGGTTTGCCCGTGATTTCGATTACTTCCAGGGCTCTAATTAGGCGCCGGGAGTTCTTAGGATCGATCGCTGCTGCGGCAAGTGGGTCTTTGGCGGCAAGCTCTGCTTGCAACGCTTGGGGGCCTTCAGTGGCCAAGCGAGCCTCTAACCCCGCTCTAATCGCGGGGTTGGTTCCGGGAAATTCAAACTCATAGAGCACAGAGGAGATATAGAGGCCTGAACCTCCCACCAGAATGGGAATCACCCCACGGCTTCGGATTTCCCTGATACACGCTCGAGCAAGAGCCTGATAACTCGCGACCGTGGCTTCAACGCTCACCTCCCACACATCAAAGAGGTGATGCACTATCCCCCGGCGATCCTGAACCGATAATTTGGCCGTTCCAATATCCATGCCTCGATAGAGCTGCATGGCATCGGCATTGACGATTTCGGCAGAAACTGACTCTTCAGCCAGCTTTTCCACCAGGGAGAGCGCCCAGGCGCTTTTTCCTGTGCCGGTGGCGCCCACCACGGCCACCACAGGGACCTGGGTGGCGGGTTGGGTGGCCAGGGCTTCGCCCGAAGCGCCTATGAGGGGCCTACTTTGAGTGTGGGCATGCCCAGATTCACCGCTCCCCCGGTTCCCCCAGGAGCGGTAGCGTCCGAAACGCCCGAGGGAACTCCGCAGCTCTCTTCTTGCCACCGATCCCAGGCATCCCCCGCCGGCGTGGCCCGAATGGTGAGATCCGGGTAATCGGCCAGGAGGAAGAACGGTTTGGCATCGGTGACTCGCGTGGTCACCACATCGCCTGGACGAGGTGTTGTCATGCCCTGAGGAAGCGAGAAGTGCACGAGACGGCTGTCTTTGGCTCGGCCTGAGAGCCTGTTACTGGCCTCGTCTTTGCGACCCTCATTAGTGGCTACGAGAACCTCGACCTCAGTACCAATCTGGGCTTTGTTTTCTTCCCACGAAATGCCATCTTGCAGGTTCATCAAACGCACATAGCGTTCAGAAACAACATCCTGAGGTACTTGGTCAGCCATCGTTGCCGCTGGCGTGCCGGGGCGAATTGAATACTGGTAGGTGAAGGCCATCGCAAACCGCGCCTGGGACACCAGGTCAAGCGTGTCCTGGAAGTCTTGCTCTGTTTCACCGGGGAAACCCACAATGATGTCGGTGGTAATCGCCGCATGAGGAATCGCTTCCCGCACACGATCAAGAATCCCGAGGTATTTGTCCCTGCGATAACTGCGCTTCATGGCCTTGAGGATCGCGTTGGAGCCAGACTGCAACGGCATGTGCAATTGGGGCATGACCTGGGGGGTTTCGGCCATCGCTTCGATGACGTCATCAGTGAAGGCCGCCGGATGCGGCGACATGAAACGGATTCGCTCCAGACCTGAAATGGTGCCCGCAGCTCGCAAAAGCTTTCCAAACGCGAGACGATCGCCAAATTCAATGCCGTAGGTATTGACGTTTTGACCCAGCAGCGTCACTTCCACCACACCATCGGCGACCAAGGCTTCTATTTCCGCAAGAATCTCTCCGGGGCGACGGTCTTTTTCTTTCCCTCGAAGGCTTGGGACAATACAAAACGTGCAGGTGTTATTACACCCCACCGAAATCGACACTAAACCGGAGTAGCTCGAATCGCGCTTGGTAGGAAGCGCTGAAGGGAAAGTCTCCAACGCCTCGAGAATCTCCACTTCAGCTTCGCCGTTGTGGCGAGAACGCTCGAGCAAGGCGGGCAGGGAACCCATGTTGTGGGTTCCAAAGACGACATCCACCCAGGGTGCCTTGTCGATAATCGTCGACTTGTCTTTCTGGGCAAGACATCCCCCTACCGCAATCTGCATCCCGGGCTGGGTGCGCTTAATTGCGGCGAGCTGACCGAGGTTTCCATAGAGCTTGTTATCGGCGTTTTCTCGCACGGCACACGTGTTGATCACGACAACGTCCGCAGGATGTCCCGGCTCCGCTTTGACATAGCCCGCTGCTTCGAGCGAACCCGTCATGCGCTGCGAATCATGAACATTCATCTGACAGCCAAAGGTGCGCACTTCGAATGTCCGCCCGTGGCTGGTATCCAGGGCAGCAATCATCGAGGCAACGTCGTTCCTCGTGTCCGCTTCGCTGGTCATGCTCACACCTCCATCCTAGGAGGACCGGCATGAGCAGGAAATGTGCCCTGAAAGCCAGGCTCCTCGCTCGGATAGAATTGGATGGCGCTCCAAGGCTTTAAGAAGAGAGGGGGAAACGTGTCCGAGCACAGCGAAATTCCCCGCTCCGTGTCGCGAACGCTCAGGAAGATCGAATCCCGTCCTGGAGTCCACAAACCCAGAGCCTTGATTCTCGCGGGTGACGCAACTCCCCTGCTCGACTGGGGGGACACCACGCTTCCCGTTGCTGTGGGAGGACTCACCAAACTTTTCACCATGGCGATGGTGCTTCGGGAGCTAGACCGAGGGGCCTTGACGCTCGAGACCCGAATAGGCGATGTGTTGCCAGAAGAAGCGATGTCGGGGCTGTGCGTCCTGGGTGGAATCGACCACAGTTCATCAATAACGATCGCCCACTTGCTCTCGCATCGCTCCGGTATTACTGATTACTTCACACCACCGGGCAAAAATACCCTCAGCCTCATGCAACAAGTAACCCGCCAGGATCGGGCATGGTCTCTCGACCAAGCGCTAGAAATTTCCCGCCACTATTCCGGGAGGTTCATTCCTTCGGCGGACCGGGCGCCAGAATACTCCGCGACGAATTACCTACTTCTCGGGGCAATCCTGACCGAAACAACGGGCATGAATTTCCCAGCACTGGTCAACTTGCGGATTGTGGGGTCCCTCAATCTCACCGGAACCTACGCGTTTAGCCACGACAGCTACGAAAAGTACTTCTCAATATCGCCGATTTATCAGGCAACCGAAGTGCTGAGGGCGCCCCAGGCTCTGGCTAGTTCAGCAGCGCACGGGTCGATGATTTCCACCGCCTACGACGTCGCTACTTTTGTGAGCGCGCTCTGGGCAGGAAAACTGTGTGAACCCACCTGGCTGGGCGTCAGCGCCGATGAAGACGCCAAAACACGGCGAGCAGGCCTTGCTTCACTGGGGCTCACCGTAGCTAAGGGCACCCCGCCGCTGGTAGGAATGGGTAGCGATAATGGCGCCGCAACAGCCCTGAATCTCGACACCGGGGCCATCGGTTTTGCGACATCCAACCAACTCACCACCGCACGAGGATCGTTCGATGACCTCGCCGCCATCATGAGCGGCGTTTTAGCCTAAAACCCTCGCTATGACCTCGCGCACTTCGGAGCCGCGATAACCCTTGCGGGCCAGAAAAGCCTCTAGACGACGCTTGGCCACCGCGTGGGTGAGACCCTGGAGCTTACGGGCTCGATCCGCCGCAACCTCTTCTAAGCGTTCGCTTTCTTCTTCCTGCCCTAAGGCAGCCAGTGCGGTCTCGATGACCTCACCCGAGAAAAGACGTTGACGTAGCTTGGAGGCCACCGCGTGACGCCCCATTCCCTCTCTCACCGCCCATTTTTCAACCAAATCGGCGGCGAGGGCATCATCATCAATGAGACCAGCTCGCATCAACCGGTCCATTTCCTCCTCAATGACATCCTGGGACAATTCCTTGCCCGCTAAGCGTTTCTCAATCTCTGCCCGGGATTGCCCTCGAGTTGCTAGGGCATGCAGGGACACATTGTGCGCTTTTCTGAGGGCTTTGGGCGCCACCGGAGCTTCGGCAGGCGCGTCTGAGCTCTCGCGTGCCGGAGGCACCACAGGAGCATTCACCACCTCCTCTGTTGCGGCACGAAGCGCCGTCACTACGGCGTGGGTGTCTGGCTCGGGTGTGACATCAGCGCTACCGGAGGTTTCTCCCGTGCTGTGGCGGGCCACGGGGAACGCGATGATTTCCGCATCGCGTTCCCCGTTAGCGAAGGCCTGTGTCATGACCTAGGCGCCCACTACTTTGCGTTCATTGATCTTGTCTTCCAGGGATTCCACTGGAGCACTGACCTCACCGGTAGTTTCCGCTGCTACTTCCTCGGCGGGTACCGCTGCGAGTTGTCCCACACCGAGGGCGGCAAGAATCTTGCGTTCAATGTCGGCAGCGGTATCTGGGTTGTCCAAAAGATACTTCCGTGCGTTTTCTTTACCCTGGCCCAGCTGATCGCTGTCGTAGGTGTACCACGCACCGGACTTCTTGACGATGTCGTGCTCGACTCCAAAGTCAATCAAGCTTCCCTCGCGAGAAATACCGTGGCCATAGAGAATGTCGAATTCCGCTTGCTTGAAGGGCGGAGCCATCTTGTTCTTGACGACCTTGACCCTGGTGCGGTTACCCACCGCATCGGTGCCCTCTTTCAAGGTTTCAATACGGCGAATGTCCAAACGCACCGAGGCGTAGAACTTGAGCGCCTTGCCACCGGAGGTGGTCTCGGGGCTGCCGAAGAAGACACCAATCTTTTCGCGCAACTGGTTGATGAAAATCATGGTGGTTCCCGTTTGGTTAAGCCCACCGGTGAGCTTACGAAGCGCCTGAGACATCAAGCGGGCTTGCAAACCAACGTGGGTATCACCCATGTCGCCCTCGATTTCAGCACGGGGCACCAACGCGGCTACGGAGTCGATGACCACTAAGTCAACAGAACCCGAGCGGACCAACATGTCGGCAATTTCGAGAGCCTGCTCACCTGTGTCGGGCTGAGATACCAGCAGCTGGTCGATATCAACACCGAGTGCCTTGGCGTATTCGGGGTCAAGAGCGTGCTCGGCATCAATAAAGGCGGCGATTCCACCGGACGCCTGCACATTGGCAATGGCGTGAAGCGTGACCGTGGTCTTACCGGAAGATTCAGGACCATAGATTTCAATAATGCGACCGCGAGGCAGTCCCCCTATACCCAGGGCAACATCCAATGCAATCGATCCTGTGGGAATTACGGCGACCGGAGCGCGTTCATCAGATCCCAGTCGCATGACTGACCCTTTTCCGAACTGGCGGTCAATTTGAGCTAAGGCAGCTTCTAGGGCCTTTTCTCTATCTGCAGATGTACTCATTGCGGTCTCCTCATTCTTGTTGTTTCCGGCTGCCTATCGGCTGTCGTCCTCCACCACGCCCCGTAAGGCCTGGGGTCTCTCGACAAGGCGGTGGATGCGGGTAGCGGGGCTGAGCCTAGGTGGCACCGGGGACAACCCCTTCGGGTTATCGGTGCCACTGTGGAAAAGACCCACTCACCTCATCTCTGTGGACGAGCGTAGCGCTATTCGAACGAATATTCGAATGATTAGCGTGGCGTGTCGCCGGGGGCCACGGGAAGCCCGGCACCGTGCCACCGGGCCGAGGGAACATCCATAGCCGAACACAGCGCAAACCACACCTCGCGTGGGGCAACGCCCTGGGCAAGCGCTTCATTAGCGCTTTTGTTACCCAGTTGAACCATGACCAGATCGCGCAAGAGAGAACGGCCCTGGCTAGCTCCGAATTCTTCATCTACGGCGATAAAGAATTCGCTTCGGGTCACACCAAGAACCTAGCGAACCGCCAAGTCAGAATCGAATTGGGCTACCAATTCATCAGGCAAGGTATCGGGAACCGTGGAACTGGGTCCCATCTGCTCGAAGACCGACAACCGATCTCCTACCTCGTGAAGAATGTCCGACAGGGGCATATCGAGAGCCTCGGCGATAGAAGCAAGAATTTCACTCGATGCCTCTTTTTGTCCGCGCTCTACTTCACTCAAGTAACCCAGCGCAACATTGGCGCGGGACGAAATTTGGCGCAGCGTGGCACCCTTTTGCTGGCGGAAGTCGCGAAGAACATCGCCTATTTCGTGTCTCATTAACACCATGGGGCACCTCCTCTATCTGTCGTTACTACTAACTAATGACTATTACCTTATCCACAACTACCCCCACGTGAGCAGAGAAAATGCTGTGGTTGTGCTGAATGTAACGACGCTGCCTCGGTTTTTATTCCCGAGCTCGCTTAGTCATCAATGGCAATACCATCGGCTAAGGCTTGGAGGGCGGCCCTGGTCGCTTTCGCCCGAATCTCTGCGCGATCACCCGTGAGGGACAACTCTCGCACCAACGTTCCTAGTGCGGTTCCGGCTACAGCGATAAACACGGTTCCAGGTTTCTGTCCTGAGACCGGCTCGGGATCGGGGCCCGCAACACCCGTGGTTGCTACCGCAAAATCAGACGATAGGCGCTTAGCTACCCCTTCTGCCATCTGGGTAGCCACCAGGGCCGTGACCGCACCGCCTGAAGCCAGGGCAGCAGCATCCACCTCCAAGAGATCATGCTTAATTACCGGGTCATAGGCTACAATCCCGCCGCGAAAAACTGCCGAAGCACCAGGAATCGACACTAAATCTGCTGCGACCGCTCCCCCGGTGAGGGATTCGGCCACGGCCAAGGAAATCCCCTTGGCTACTGCCTGGGCAATGACGGCGCTGGCTTCCTCACTCATCTAACGCCGGTGCCCGAAACGCTGTGACCAGGTACTCAAGGCCGGTCACCACCGTCACCAGGATGGTGATGCCCATCAGCACCAGGTTCATGCCCAGTACCCAGTCGCCCAGAATGACCCAGGCCGGAACAAGCCACGATGACAGGGTGATGGCTTGAATGATGGTTTTGAGCTTGCCTCCACGAGAAGCGGGAATCACCCGATTGGCTAAGACCAAGAATCTCAATAAGGTAATGCCAATTTCTCGAACCAAAATCACGACCACTACCCACCATGGCAGGTCTTGCACCAGGGCAAGAGCGACCAGTGCTCCACCGATGAGAACCTTGTCCGCGATCGGATCCAACAAAATTCCCGACGTCGTTACCAGGTTGCGTTTGCGCGCTAGAGCACCATCTAATCCATCGGTAGCGATAGCGGCGATAAACAAGGCTGCCGCGACCCACCGCAGCACACCGTCGTCTCCTCCATCAGCAACAACGAGCCACACAAACAGCGGTGCCACCACGATGCGAACGATCGTGATGATATTGGCAATGTTGCCGTTGCTAACCTGCGACGTGCCAGGAGCTAAGACTCGACCACGAAAGCCGCTGGGGGGCGTCGCTGGCGTATCGCCCGCATCATTACTGGCCACTGGTTACTCCCTACCGGTCAGACCCCAGGCGTCCTCGTCGGGCTCGCTGGTGACTTCAGGATAACCCTCCGTCATGCGGTCAATGGGATCCTCAGAAGCGTGCACAGAATGGTCGATGGCTGGCTTGGGTGCTGGCTCTATTCCTCGAGGAATTTCCTGGGTGAGTTGATCCTCGGCGGGAGGGCTGGCTTCGGGTGGTGGCGCAGGTGTGTCCCCGCGCAACGTGGCTAAGACACCGGCTAGTTGATCAGGGGAAACCAAGACCTCGCGAGCTTTCGACCCTTCAGAAGGTCCGACAATCTGACGCGATTCCAACAGATCCATCAAGCGTCCCGCTTTGGCAAAACCCACGCGCAGCTTGCGCTGCAACATCGAAGTAGAGCCAAACTGTGTTCCCACCACAAGCTCGGCGGCTTGGAGTAAGACATCGAGATCGTCGCCGATATCAGCATCGATCACCCGGCCACCAGACGCGGCTTCGGCCACATCGGAGCGATATTCGGGGTTCGCTTGTTTTTTCACATGGGCTACCACAGTGGCGACTTCTGCTTCGGATACCCAAGCACCCTGGACTCGTCGCGGTTTGGCAGCCCCTTGGGGAAGGAACAAGGCGTCGCCCTGGCCAATGAGTTTCTCGGCGCCTGGCTGATCCAAAATCACGCGCGAATCGGTCATGCTCGAAACGGCAAAAGCCATCCGCGAGGGGATGTTGGCCTTAATCAAACCGGTCACCACATCCACACTGGGGCGCTGGGTGGCCAAGACCAGGTGAATTCCCGACGCGCGAGCCAGTTGCGTAATACGCACAATCGAATCTTCCACATCGCGAGGAGCCACCATCATCAAATCCGCCAGCTCATCCACGACAACCAGAAGGTAGGGATAGGGGCGCAAGACGCGCTCGCTTCCCACCGGAAGCACAATTTCTTTAGCCAAGACGGCGCGGTTGAATTCGTCAATGTGTTTGAAGCCAAAGCTTGCGAGATCGTCGTAGCGAAGGTCCATTTCCTTGACCACCCACTGCAAGGCTTCGGCCGCACGTTTGGGGTTGGTGATAATCGGGGTGATCAAATGGGGCACACCCTGATACGCCGAAAGTTCAACGCGCTTGGGATCGACCAAGACCATCCGCACTTCAGCGGGCGTTGCTCGCATCAAGATCGAGGTGATCATTGAATTGATAAAACTGGATTTTCCGCTACCGGTAGCTCCCGCCACCAAGAGGTGGGGCATCTTGGCCAAATTGGCAGCGACAAAGCCGCCTTCGACGTCCTTCCCCACTCCCATCACCATGGGGTGGATTTCCGCTGTGGCGGTTTTGGACCCCAACACATCACCGAGAGTGACAATTTCACGATCCGAATTCGGTATTTCCACACCAATCGCTGATTTGCCAGGAATCGGGCTCAAGATATTGACCTCGTTGGAGGCCACAGCATAGGAAATATTCTTGGCCAACGCAGTGACGCGCTCCACCTTGGTTCCGGTACCCAACTCCACTTCGTATCGAGTCACCGAAGGGCCCCGGGTGAAGTCGACAACTGTGGCGTTGACTTCGAATTGCTCAAATACACCGGTAATGGCGGCCACCACCTGGTCGTTCGCTTCGCTGCGTGCTTTAGGGGGTGTCCCCGGCACCAACACGGAGCCACTGGGCAATTGATACGGCCGGTTTGAAGGAATCGGCACCCGAGGTGCTTCCGGTGCTGCGGCTGACGCCTCTGCCGGGGCGGGGGCAGGCGCGGGAACGACCGCCGTGGCCTGCGCCAAGGCCTCCTCGGCCTTGCGCAATTGTTCTAAGAGATCCTCTTGTGTGGCTACTTCACCGGTTTCTGGATCCACCTCACTGACAATGGGCGAATCAAAAGCGTCCTTTTTTTCCTTCTTACCCCGGCGCCACCACGGCATGGAATCAGCGTTATCCATGTCCAGACCGAGGTCACTGAGCGTGCCAAATTCTTCACCCGGAGACGTGTTCTGCGTTGCTGCACGGGAAGGAAACTCCAGCTCCACCCCAAAAAGGTAGGCATAGGCCTCTTGCACGCGAGCCACTATCCGGTTGGGGGGCGTTTTGGTCATGATCAAGACAGAAATTAGGAAAAAGACCACCATGACCGGCCAAGCCAAAAACACCGTGGAATTGGCCAAGAAAACAAAAGGCTCGGCCACAACCCAGCCCAGTAGCCCACCGCCTGAAGCAAGCTGTTCAAAAGTTGCCTCGCCCGGGGCCGGTCGCCCTGACGCCAAATGGGTCATCCCGCTGACCGAGGTCAGCAATAACCCCAGCCCCACACCCACACGGCCATTGGGATACACACTCGAAGGGTTTCGAAACAGCCACGCGGCAAACACCAGGACAATCACGGGCAAAGCAAACGCGAGACGGCCGAAGAAACCACCCACCGTGTAATGATCCAGCGCGCGAGCCCACGCCTGGTTGTAATTGAACCATTCCACGATGACCCCGATGAGGGCAAAAAGAACGAGGGCAAAAGGCACACCGTCGCGGCGGTCTTCTTTGGGAAGTTCGCGAGAGCTCAGGAATCGAAAAGCGGATCCCACCCATCCTGCAACCACAAGCCACCCAGTCGTCATCGCTGACGGGCCCCCCGTTGCTTGGGGCGCCACTACCTGGCTTCTGGGAACTCGTTTCGTTGGCGCCTGGGCGCTAGGGGAACGCTTCGTCGGCGCGGGTTTGCGGGCGCCCGAAGCGGGGCTTTTCGTAGCCATACCCTCACGCTACCGGCCCTGTTGGCGGGGAGCGGGCAACGAAACACATGTGGCCAACGTTGTCCACAAGCCAAGAAATGCCACGCTTATCCACCAGATGAGCTGGACATTAGTGGTATCACTTTGATACCGTTACGCTATGGCCATGACACTAAGACTTTCTGACGAACTCGATAAGAAACTCAGCGACCTGTCGCAGCGCACGGGTACTTCCAAACAAAAAATTGCCATCGCAGCAATCGAGGCACACCTTGCTCGCGAAGGGCAGTCGTCGATCGCGACGGCCGTTTTTGACAAGGTGATGACTCGGGACAAGGATCTACTCGAGCGCTTGGCTGACGCGTGACGCTCTACCCCGACCCGGAAATTGTTATCGCCCAGCTAACCCGGGTTGGCTTCTTTGTCCGAGACTCAGGGTTGTTGTTATCTTCCCTCGCCAGGCCAGCCACAAGCCTGTTTGGGGAGGATGCCTACGCCACTCTGGCTCTCAAAACTGCCGCGCTGATGGACTCCATTGTCAATAACCATCCGATGATGGATGGCAACAAACGTTCCTCTTGGTTCGTAGCAAACTTTTTTGTTGAGCTAAACGGCTACGAGATTGTGGCTACCGAGGACGAAGCTTTTGCCTTTATTCTTTCGATCGCT
>Ga0209251_1000420_pt1 | contig 38387 bp, 41 predicted proteins | sample SaaInlV_100m_DNA_6_FD_184665 | JGI IMG/M metagenome (GOLD analysis project Ga0209251, IMG submission 184665) | Marine microbial communities from expanding oxygen minimum zones in the Saanich Inlet - Saanich Inlet SI073_LV_10m_DNA (SPAdes) (version 2) | ecosystem: Environmental > Aquatic > Marine... | reverse complement strand
TAACTATATCGGAAAAATTTCTGAAGAAAATCTGCCGGCAATATTTGTCCCTTATTTTCTTGAGTCTGTGCATGCAGGGTTCCCCAGCCCTGCAAGCGACTATATTGAAAGCCCAATAGACTTAAACAAACATCTTATAAAAAATGGTGCTGCAACTTTTTTAGTAAGAGCTCAAGGACAATCTATGCTTGGCTCTGGAATAACTGATCAAGCGGTTTTGGTTGTTGATAGAAGTATTAAGCCAACTCATAACAGCATTGTTGTTGCCTCTATAGACGGTGAGTTTGTATGTAAAAGACTGAAGTTGAAACCGAAGATGTGCCTAATGCCAGATAACCCAGATTATCCTCCCATCTTTATAAACCATGGCCAAGAACTAGAAATAGTAGGCACTGTTACAGCAGCGATTAATAAGTTTTAATGGCGTTAGCTTTGGTAGATTGCGATAGCTTCTATGCTTCGTGTGAAAGAATTTTTCGACCTGATTTAAAAAATGTTCCTATAGTTGTTCTGTCCAATAATGATGGTTGCGTTATTGCTAGAAGTGCAGAAGCAAAAAAAATGGGAATTGGTATGGGCGTACCTTGGTTTAAAGTGAAAGATTCATTTCTATCTCATGGTGGCAAAGTATTCTCGTCCAACTTCACTTTTTATGGGGACATGTCAGCTCGGGTCATGAACATACTGGAAGGCTTTGTTCCAGAGATTGAGGTCTATAGTATTGATGAGGCCTTTTTGGGACTAGACTCACTAGATAAAAACTATAATTTATATGATTTTAGTTGCCATATGAGAGCTCTGATTAAGCAATGGACTGGGGTGCCAGTAAGAATAGGAATAGCGCCAACAAAAACACTAACCAAGATAGCTTTAAATGAAGTGAAAAGATTAAAAATACCAACGAAAGTTCATAGAATATCTACAACAAGAGAGATAAAAGAAGCTTTGCGCAATACTCCAGTGAATGAAGTATGGGGTGTTGGAAGAAGACTTACAGAGCATTTGAATAGAGCAAAGATAACCAATGCTCTTCAACTGGCGAGCATCGATCCGCAACATGTTAAGCGTAAATTTAGCGTGGTACTAGAGAGAACCGTTAGGGAGCTTAGAGGGCAAAAATGTTTGAATATAGAAGATAGCATATCAGCAAAAAAACAAATTGTTGTTAGTAGAAGTTTTGGTGCTAGAGTGACTGATTTAAAAACTCTTAGGCCTATAGTTAGCAACTTCGCTGTTAGGGCTGCCGAAAAATTAAGGGATGAAAAGCAAAAATGCTCTCAAGTTTCAGTCTTCGTAAGAACAAGCCCTTTTAGTGATCACAAACCTCAACATAGAGGCTATAAAGTAATTGAACTTACAACTCCAACAAATGACACAAGAGATATTTTGGTGGCTGCAAAAAAAGCATTGTTACCTATCTATAGATCTGGTTATGACTATGCAAAAGCGGGGATATTACTAAGTAGATTTTCTAATGAATCGACAAAACAGTATTCACTGTTTAAAGACTCAAATGAACCAAAAGAAGATTCAAGATTTATGAAATATATTGATAAATTGAATGCTTATGAAACACAGATTTATTACGCATCACAGAACACAAGCCAATGGTCGCCTATGAAACAAAATATGACTTCACCTAAATACACAACCAACTGGTATGAGTTACCAATTGCAAGGTAGCAAAGGTCTAATTAATATCTACTGCAAATCGTTTTAATATCTCAATATCTATAACGGTAAGAGCTTTTTTATTTGTCTTTTTTAAATACACCTTTGGCGCAAACCCATGCTCATAGGCCTCTTTCCACCTTTCAGCACAGACACACCATGAATCACCCTCTTTTAAACCTGGAAAATTAAATTCAGGCCTAGGTGTAGACAAATCATTGCCTCGTACCTTTGAAAAGCCAAGAAAGTCTTCAGTCATTAATGAACATACGATATGAAGCCCCCTGTCATGCTTGTCTGTATGACAAAAGCCATCCCTAAAATAACCTGTAATAGGATTAAAGCAGCATTCCTCTATCGGCTCGTTAAAAATATTAGTTTGATTCATCATTATCCATTTCCTTTTTATATTTCTCATAGTCTTCCCAGTCATGAGGGGTCCCTACATTTTGAATTCCATTAACAGCTCTAAATAAACTCTTAGATCTTAATTTGGTCCTGTCCTGTTTTTTACCAAGAATCTTATTCCAGCCTTCTTTGAAATATTTGAAAAAATCTTTTTCTTTTGTCATGTATATTTATTTTGGCATAAGTTATTGGTATTAAAAAATATATTAAATGGATATTTGGTAAAATATTAAAATGAAGGAAGGAAAAGTTTTATTCAATGAGCAGTGCTCCATATGTAATTATGAAATAAAGCACTACAAAAAAAGATCAGAATTATCTTTTGATGACTGCAGCCAAATGGATGATAAATATTTAAAAAAACTGCATGTAGTTTTTGAGGATGGACAAGAGTTAACGGGTGTAGATGCTTTTATTTATGTTTGGAAAAGGACAGATGGTTACATGTGGCTGGCTAAATTTACCAGTTTGCCAGTAGTGTATCACTGCGCAAAAATTGCTTATGCACTTATAGCCTTTCTATTATTTTGGCGTTTTAAGCTAGCTCTAGCTATCAGTGGGAATAAAGGTAAATGAGAATAGTTATCTAAACGATTACCATTAAAAAAATACCTAATATCAGTGCTTTACATATTATACTAAATCTATTATATTAGCTTTTTATTCACTATTTAAAGGGAGTTTTTCATGGAAATGAAAGAAATAAATTCAGAATTAGTATGTAATATCTTAAATGAAATTATGGAATATGAGCTGGCTGGTGTTGTGAGGTATACCCATTCAGCAATGATGGTAAGTGGCCCATATAGACTGCCTATAGTTACGTTTTTAAAAGAGCAGGCAGCTGAATCATTGTTGCATGCTCAACAAGCTGGTGAATTAATTGTTGGTTTAGATGGTCACCCAAGCCAAAAAATAGCAAAGATAAAAGAAACACACAGACACTCAATTGAAGATATTTTAGGTGAGAGTTTAGACCACGAAATACATGCACTAAATCTTTATAAAAAGCTTTTAGAACATGTTGCTGACAGATCTATCTATCTTGAAGAATATGCAAGAGGATTGATTGGTGAGGAGGAGCAACACTCTTTAGAACTCAAAGCTATGTTAAAGGACTTTGGTTAAAACCAGTTATAGTTTTTTAAAATATCTCTGATGATGGGCTTCTGAAAGATTTAGAAGCTCATCATTAATTTCATCTTTGATCTTTCCCGGGTCATATTCAGCTAGAACTTTTATACCAAACTGACTTAGATCTAGATGTTGAGAGCCTGCTGCTCTTAATAAATCAAAAACCCATGTTAATGGATCTAAGGCATTATTAAAATTTATAGCGTTTTCATTTAACTTGAGCTTAAACGCATCAGGATCCTCAATTAAAAACCTTTCTTTTAAAATGAGAACTTTGAACTCTTCTAGACGAGAATTAACTACCTCTTTTTCAGATGAGGAGTATTTATTCCAGTTTATTACTTCATGCACAAACCTTTTGCATCCCTTACAAACATCATCACCATATGTTGTTGAACATATTCCGAGGCATGGTGTTGTTGATCTTGTTTTAAACATTATATGTAAAAGATTTTAACCTATTTTTTAGAAAATTTATTTTAGATATTTTGTAGATAGCAACTACATAGAAGAGTAAAATAGCAGCCGGAGACAATCTTATGCTAAACGAATACAAAAAACACGAACAAGAAAGAGCCGAACAGAATATCCCTCCTCTTCCACTTGACCCAGATCAAACATCTCAACTTGTTGATTTGCTTAAATCTAGCCATGATGAATCAGAGTTACTACTCCATCTTTTAAAAGAAAGAGTACCTGCTGGAGTTGATCAATCAGCTTATGTCAAAGCAGCATTCTTAGCAGATATTACAACCGGAGAGTCTTCAAGCCCGCATTTAACAAAACTTGAGGCAGTAAATATTCTAGGAACAATGCTAGGTGGTTATAACATCCAGCCGCTTATTGAGTGTCTAAAAATAGATGAGCTAGGTGATGCAGCAGCAGATGCTTTGAGTAAAACTCTTTTAATATTTGATGCCTTTAATGAAATCTTTGAATTATCGCAAACTAACCAGCATGCCAAAAAAGTAATTAATGCATGGGCGGAAGGAAAATGGTTTACAAGTAAACAGGATATTCCAGAGCAAGTTAAGCTTACTGTATACAAGGTGCCTGGTGAGATAAATACAGATGACTTATCACCTGCAACAGATGCATGGTCAAGGCCTGATATACCATTGCATGCTCTAGCGATGTTTAAAATGCCAAGAGAAGGTTTAGATAAGCCATTGGAAACCATTGAAGAGTTAAAGAAAAAGGGAAATCCCTTGGTGTTTGTTGGTGATGTTGTTGGAACTGGTTCATCAAGGAAATCTGCTACCAATTCAGTCTTATGGCATATGGGTGATGAAATTCCATGCATTCCAAACAAGAAAGAAGGTGGTTTTTGCTTTGGAAGTAAAATTGCTCCAATCTTCTTTAATACTCTAGAGGACTCAGGAGCATTTCCTATCGAATTAGATGTTTCAAATATGGAAATGGGCCAAGAAATTATCTTAGAGCCTCATAATGGTAAGGTTTTAGATGCCAATACAAATGAAGTTGTTTCAACCTTCGAATTAAAAACTGAAGTTCTACTTGATGAGGTAAGAGCCAATGGAAGGATTCCTTTAATTATTGGAAGACAGTTAACTGATAAAACTAGAGAAGCCTTAGACTTAGAACCTACTACTATTTTTAGAAGGCCTGATAGCCAAGATGAATCTGATAAAGGATATACATTAGCTCAAAAAATGGTTGGTAAAGCTTGTGGTGTTTCTGGTATTAGACCTGGTACATATTGTGAGCCTAGAATGAGTACCGTTGGGTCTCAAGACACTACCGGTCCAATGACAAGGGATGAGCTAAAAGAATTAGCATGTCTTGGGTTCTCTGCAGATTTAGTTATGCAATCATTTTGTCATACAGCCGCTTACCCTAAGCCAGTTGATATAGAGACACAGCATAATCTTCCTGACTTTATTATGAATCGTGGTGGAGTCTCGTTAAGACCAGGTGATGGAATTATCCACTCATGGCTAAATAGAATGCTTTTACCTGATGGTGTTGGTACAGGTGGAGATAGTCACACAAGATTCCCTATTGGCATTAGCTTTCCTGCAGGTTCTGGACTAGTCGCTTTTGCTGCAACGTTAGGCGTTATGCCACTTGATATGCCTGAATCTGTATTAGTTAGATTTAAAGGGGAGATGCAACCAGGCATTACTCTTCGAGATCTTGTTAATGCAATACCATACGCAGCTATACAAAAAGGATTACTTACAGTCGCCAAAGAAGGTAAAAAGAATATCTTCTCTGGAAGATGTCTTGAAATCGAAGGGTTACCCGATATGAAGATTGAGCAAGCCTTTGAATTATCAGATGCTTCAGCAGAAAGATCAGCCTCAGGTTGTACGGTAAGACTTAATAAAGAGCCTATTATTGAGTACCTTAAATCAAATATTGTCATGCTCAGATGGATGATTGCCAGCGGATATGGTGATGCAAAAACATTAGAAAGAAGAGCACAGGCTATGGAAGAATGGATAGAAAATCCAGAGCTCCTAGAACCAGATGAAAATGCAGAATATGCTGAGATTATAGAAATAGATTTAAATGAAATCACTGAACCTCTTCTTGCCTGCCCTAACGACCCTGATGATATTAAACCGTTATCAGAAGTTGCTAATACGGATATTCAAGAAGTGTTTATTGGCTCATGCATGACTAATATAGGTCACTTTAGAGCTGCTGGAACCTTGCTTAATAAATACAATGAAACTAAAGCAAGATTGTGGGTTGTGCCTCCAACAAAAATGGATGAGAAGCAACTCATGGAAGAAGGAATTTATAACGTCTTTGGAACATCAGGGGCAAGAACCGAACTTCCTGGCTGCTCACTATGTATGGGTAACCAAGCAAGGGTGCTTGCAAACTCTACAGTTGTTTCGACTTCTACAAGGAACTTCCCAAATAGACTTGGTGACGGTGCAAATGTTTTCTTAGCTTCAGCAGAGCTTGCTGCAATATCTTCAATTATTGGAAGACTTCCAACACCTGATGAGTATCAAAAGTATATGGAAGACATAAATCCTTTATCTGATGATATATACAAATATCTTAATTTTAATGAGATAGAGACTTATGTGGAAAGTGCTAATTCAGCTGAGATTCCTGCAGTAAATATAGTAAACCCTAGTTAACTATATTAACCTCTCGACCTTGCTTGGCTTGATCTTGCCTTGAGCTTTCAAGGTCGGATAAGTAGGTTTCACCTAACGGTGTAATGTAGTGACCTGTAAATATTGAAGTTTCAAATTCTTCAATGCCTGGATTGCCCTCTTTAACTGATTCAATTAAATCATCAAGTGACTGATATATTAGCCAGTCTGCTCCAATAGCATTTGCTATTTCATCATGTGATTTATTTGCAGCAACAAGCTCTTTTGTTGCTGGCATATCTATGCCATATAAATTTTGATACTTAATCTGTGGAGCTGCTGAAGCAAAATATACATTTTTAGCACCCGCGTCTTTAGCCATTTCAATAATCTTAGAACTTGTAGTCCCTCTTACTATTGAGTCATCCACTAAGAGTACATTTTTACCCTTAAATTCTAGCTCAAGTATATTAAGCTTTCTCCTAACAGATTTTTTTCTTTCTTCTTGATAGGGCATTATAAATGTCCTTCCAATATATCTATTTTTTACAAAACCTTCTTTATATTGAACCTTAAGGTCTGCGGCAAGTTGAAGCGCTGCAGTTGTGGAGCTGTCAGGTATTGGTATTACTACATCAATATCATGATCGGGTCTTTGGTTAAGAATATTTGCTGCGAGCTTTGAACCCATTCGCATTCTAGATTTATGAACTGATATTTGATCAATCTTAGAGTCAGGTCTTGCAAAATAAACCTGTTCAAATATGCACGGTCTTAGCTGAGGGTCATCAGCACATTGTTGAGAGCTCAAGACTCCATTTTTATCAATAAAAACTGCCTCTCCTGGATCTATATCTCTTAATTTACTGAAGCCTTGAGAGCTAAATAAGGCATCTTCTGAAGCAACTATATATTCATCTCTACTTTTACCTTTTCTGATACCAAGAGATAGAGGTCTAATGCCGTTATTATCTCTAAATGCTAAAACTCCATGGCCAGTAATGACAGCGATTACTGCATAGGCACCATCACATCTCCTATGAGTTTTTGTAACAGCTTTAAACATATGTTCTGGCTTTGGGTAAATTTGTCTTTGCTTGCCTAGCTCATGAGCAAATATATTTAATAGAACCTCAGAATCAGAGTCTGTATTTAAATGCCTCATTTCTGCATGAAAAAGTTGTATAGCTAATTCCTTTGAATTTGTTAGATTTCCATTGTGAGCAAGGCTAATTCCATAGGGTGAATTGACATACATAGGCTGAGCAAACTCTTTCCCAGCACCGCCTGCAGTTGGATATCTAACATGCCCTATTCCATAATTACCATGGAGTTTTTCCATGTGGTTTTGCCTAAAGACATCTCTCACATACCCCATTGATTTTCTGCTATTCAAATTATCATTGCTGTCACAAACAACCATGCCTGCAGCATCTTGACCTCTGTGCTGGAGCATAAGCAAGGAATCATAAATTTCGCTAGCAACATTGTTTTCAGCAACTATGCCAACTATACCGCACATTATGTATTGCCTTCTTCCAATTCTGGAGAGTTATTCTGAACTTCTTCGATGATTGGTTCAATTATATTTGTAGCTTCCTCAACCAAATCTTTATTAGCTAAAAGATCTCTAAAATAGGTCTCAACTCGGGGAGCATATTCTTCAATTAATGGAGAAATTTTTGAATTAACAAATAAATCACTTTGCTTTACGCTGCTTGGAAGCAAAAGAAATACAATAAAAACAAGTATCAAACCTCTTGTAAAACCAAATAGAACTCCCAAAAATCTGTCAAAACCTGAAGCCCCAGACCATTTAACAAGGCTGCTAATAAATTTAATGAAAAAGCCTCCAGCTATGAGGCAGACTATAAAAATTAGTATGTAGGAAATAATTTTAGAAATCTCTTCGTTTCCAATTACTGCTGAAACTTGCGGCGTTGCAAGATGCTCAAGTGATAGAGCAGCTATAAAAGAAAAAACCCAAAGAAAGAGTGATAAAAACTCGCGAGTAAAACCTCTAGCTAAGGACATTAAGCCTGATGCTACAAGAACAACAAGTATTGCCCAGTCAGTAATGTTTAAACCTAGAGCTTCCATCTTGTAACCTCTCCCTGGCTGCTTTGAGAAACTTCTTCAATCTTTTCTATATTACTACTAATTTCACTTTCAGATAAGAAAGGTCCTATATATATTGCATATAAATTTTTATTAATCCCAAACGGTTCTACAAATGATGGAAAGCCGCCCTGTTTTATTTTATTTGATAGCTTTTTTGCATTTTCTTCTGATGAAAGAACATGAGCTCTATAAACAAATAAATCAAAATCTGACTTTTCAAAAAATATATTCTCAGGCTCGTTGCTTATGGGATTGATAATATTTAGGTCTGGAGTCTCTTCTATTTTAATCTCTTGTGTCTTATCCTGATTGACGTCTTCAAAACTCATAGATGTCTCTTGAGGTAATGAAATTTGTATATTGTTTTTATATTGACTTTGAGGTTCTGAAAAAATACCTATTAATAAAATTATGCTAACTAAAAAAATAAATCCTATAGATCTTTCTAGGTTCATTTTTGCTTATATAGCTTAGATAAGAGGGCATGCACTTTTGATCTTAAATTTTTTCGATGAACGATCATATCAACAGCACCCTTTTCAAGGAGAAATTCTGATTTTTGAAAGTCATCAGGAAGATCAACGCGAACTGTTTGTTCTATAACTCTTCTTCCAGCAAAGCCAACCAAAGCATCTGGTTCTGCGATGTTGATATCACCAAGCATAGCTAAACTTGCAGATACGCCGCCATAGATAGGATCAATCATAACTGAGATATATGGAAGATTTTGTGCCTTTAGCTTCTGAAGTGCTGCAGAAGTTTTAGCCATCTGCATCAATGAAATCATAGACTCTTGCATTCTAGCGCCACCGGATGTTGCAAAGCATACAAATGGCCTTTTTGTTTTTATTGCTTCCTCTACACCCATTACAAACTTTTCTCCAACAACCCCTCCCATTGAGCCACCCATAAACCTAAATTCAAATGCAGCAACTATTACAGGTAAAGATTCCAGCTTACCTGAAGCAATTACAATTGCCTCATTTTCACCACTTGCTGCAATTGCATCTTTCACTCTATTGGTATAATTTTTTGTATCTTTAAATTTTAAAGGATCTTTGGTAATTAAATCTGCAGCTATTTCTTTATAGGCCCCTCCATCCAAGAACATCTCTAGCCTTTTTCTAGCACCAATTCTTAAATGATGATCACATTTTGGACAAACAAATAATGATTTTTCTAATTCTGGAGCATACAGAACAGATTCACATGCAGGGCAAGAACTCCATAAGCCATCAGGAACTGTGCTCTTAGATTTAGAAGTGCCAATGGTAGGTATTAGTCTTGTTAACCAATTCATGATATTGCGGTTTTAAGCTCCCTTAAATACTTTCCTATTATATCAAAATCTTTTGAGTCTGATTGCTTATCAATCATATCAACAATACTTGATCCTACAATAATACCATCAGAATATTCTGAAAGAAGTTTTGCATCCTCGTTTGATTTAATGCCAAAGCCTGCAAGTGTAGGTATATCTGAGTAAGATCTTATTTTTTGAATGTTTGTATTTATTTCTTTTACATCCAAATTAGAAGACCCTGTTACTCCTCTTAGAGTGACATAGTAAATAAACCCAGAGCCATTTTTAGCAATTTTTTCAATCCTTTCTTCTGAAGTTGTGGGAGAGATTAATGAAATTGAATCTATATTTGGATTTGATATTCCATAACTAGCAATGCTTAATTCTCCAGGGATATCAACAACTAATACTGCATCAACGCCATGCTGGTCCGAATTATCAATTAAGTTTTTGTAGTAACTAAACGTATTGAGATACCCCATCAAAATAATAGGCGTTGAATTATCATTTTTTCTAAAGTCTTCTACTAACTTGATAATCTTTGGAAGAGAAATATTGTTTTTTAAAGCCCTGTCGTGTGCTTTTTGAATGACTGGCCCCTCTGCAATAGGATCTGTAAAAGGAACACCAACCTCTATAATATCTACACCTGATTCTACAAATAAATGCATTAAATCAAGAGTGGAATCAAGATCAGGGTCACCTGCTACAAGATAGGCAACTAATGCTTTTTCTTTGATTGATAGAAGATGATCTAATTTTTTTCTTAATCTATTCAAAATTTTATTCCATCAATTTCTGCAACCGTATTTATGTCCTTGTCGCCTCTTCCGGAGACATTAACGATAATGTTTGTTGATTCGTCTAGTTCTTTTGAAAGTTGATCTAGATATGCAAATGCATGAGCCGTTTCGAGAGCAGGCATTATTCCTTCAAGTTTTGTAACAACATGAAACGCATCAAGAGCCTCTTGATCATTAATAGCTACATATTCAGCCCTTCCAATATCTTTTAACCATGAATGTTCAGGCCCCACTCCCGGGTAGTCCAATCCAGCAGACACGGATTTCGTATCTTTTACTTGCCCAACCTCATCTTGCATTAAGTAACTTCGAGCTCCATGAAGTACTCCAGGACTTCCATCATTTAAAGGTGCCGCATGCTCTCCAGTACTTACTCCATTCCCACCAGCTTCTACACCAATAAGCCTTGTTTCTTTCTTATCTATAAATGGATAAAAAGCTCCCATTGCATTTGAGCCGCCGCCTACACAGGCAACTATTGCATCTGGCATTTTTCCAAACATAGCCTTCGATTGGTCTATAAGCTCAAAACCAACTACAGAGTTAAAATCTCTTACTATCATAGGGTATGGATGAGGCCCTGTAACACTTCCAATAATGTAATAAGTATCATCAACATTAGTAACCCAGTCTCTTAAGGCCTCATTGAGCGCATCTTTTAAAGTTGCTGTGCCTGAATCGACAGCATGAACTTGAGCCCCAAGTAACTTTATTCTGTAAACATTAAGAGATTGGCGTTTTACATCTTCAGCACCCATGTATATATGGCATTCCAAGCCAAGTCGCGCTGCTACTGTTGCTGTCGCAACTCCATGCTGTCCAGCTCCTGTTTCGGCTATAATTCTTTTTTTACCCATATATTTAGCCAAGAGTATTTGTCCGACAGTATTATTTATTTTATGGGCTCCGGTATGGTTTAGGTCTTCTCTTTTTAACCAAATTTTTCCTGATTTATAATGTTTGGTTAGCCTATCTGCATAATATAAAGGTGATGGTCTTCCAACAAAATTTGATAAATCGGCATAGAATTCTTTTTTAAAATCCTCGCTATCTTTTAACTTAGAATAAGTATCTTCGAGCTCTTCAAGGGCATACATTAAAGTTTCTGGAACAAATTTTCCCCCATATTCACCAAAAAAGCCGTCAATGTCTGGAAAGTTTTGTTTAATAGTCATTTTTTATATTATTTAAAATATTAGTTATCAATTTTATATCTTTTTTGCCCTCAGACGACTCAACACCTGAATTTAAATCAATACACCATGGTAGTGTATCTTTAGCATTATCGACATTTTCTATATTAATTCCACCAGAGAGTATGATTTTTTTATTTTGATGATCATGACCCTTTATTAATGACCAATCAAAAGCTTCGCCTGTACCACCATAGAGCCCATCTTTATGGTTCTCTAAGAGAATAGCTTTAGCTGATTGATAGGAAAGAATTTCTGCAAACGAACTTGAGTTTTTTACTCTTATTGCTTTCCAATATTCTAAATTAAATGAATTACAGAAACTTTCAGGCTCTTCACCATGAAATTGAAGAATTGGATTATCAAAATATGAAGATGTTTCTAAAACATAATCTTTCGTAGGGTTTACATAAACACAAACAGGTCTTGTATTACTAAAATCAATATTCAAAAGATTTTTAGCTATTTGATTTGAGACATATCTAGGACTTTTTTTATAGAAAATAAAGCCTATAAAGTCTAGTTCTAACTTTACTAACTGCTTAACCATTTCAGGATTCGATATACCACAAACCTTAACTTTTACATTGCTCATATCTGAAACTTATCCATAACACTATTTAAAGGTTTAGTTATTTTATAAAGATCATCATATTTAGGGCCAAGAAAAAAAAGACCTTTGGCTGAAAGTGTTCTACCTGCAAAGTTTCTATTTTTAGCATCAATAATATCTTTAATAGTCATCTTGTTTTCATTTTTAGAAATATCCACCAAAGTTCCCATGATAATTCTAACCATGTTATGGAGGAAGGCATTTGCTGTAATATGCAAAACAATAAAATTGTTCAATTTCTCTGCTTTAAAACTCGTTATATCTTTTATGGGATTTCTTGCTGAGCAGCTTGAGGACCTAAACGAGGAGAAATCATGAGTTCCAAGAAGCTTTTTTCCTTCATTCTTAAGGATTTCAAAGTCCAAAGGAGCTTTCTCCCAATGAACATAATTATTAAAAAATAAAGGCTTTGATCTAGAATTATAAATTACATATCCATAAGTTCTATTTTTTGCTAAAAACCGTGAATGAAATTCTTCAGGCACATTAATTACATCTTTTACTTGAATAGATTTTGGTAAATTTGAGTTAATACCATTTACCCAATCACTCTCACTTCTATTAATCTCAGTGCTAAAATCAAAAACCTGAGAAAGCGCATGAACCCCCGCGTCAGTTCTTCCAGCATAATTAATGGAGACTTTTTGTTTGGTTATTACCTCAATAGCATCTTCAATTTTTTCTTGAATAGTAATCGCATTGATTTGGCGCTGAAAACCTGAGAAATCTCCACCATCGTACTCAACGGTAAATGCTAATTTCACTTTAATTGAATTAGAGAGATCAGCTCACTTGCTTTTTCTTTAGCTGCCTTATTTTCAGATTTTTTTACTATATTTCGGAGTATTATATGCGCCTGCTCAAGCTCTCCCATTTCAATATATGTTGAGGCAAGATCTAGCTCCTGCTCATCTTTATTGTTTTTAATACTTAGTCCTGATGGCAATGCTTGCGTTTCTGGGCCGGATGAAGGAGCTTCCTCAAAATCATATACTACTGTTTTTCTTCTATTCTTGTTTAATTGGATGAAAATTAGAGATAGCAATACGCCACAAAGAACTGATATGCCTGCAACAAAGAGAAGGTCTATAAAATTAAACTCTGTGCTCTTTTCCTCTTCTTCGGCGACAGAAATTTCAACCAAGTCGTCAATAGTTTGGTTGTTGGTTTTAATGACTAAAGTTGAGGTGTTTTGTGAAATAATATCTTTAGGTGAATTTGAGAGTGGCTCTATTGATACTAAATCAACTTTTCCATCTTCATTATCTTTTACTAAATCTAGTTCATTTTTTTTAATAACTTTTGGTGCAGTCAAAGTTAATAATGACTTTGCTGGGGTTTTGAAGTCTAGGTTGAATGACTTATTCATCCTTAAAATAGCTGCTTTTGAATCAGATGAAGAATTTCTAGACATCACTTCATAGCTAGGAACAATAATATCTATATCGTCTCTTACTAAATTTATGTTTTCGTTAATGAATGCTGATGGGTTCCCTAAATATATTGACCACATTATTTGATAAATAGATAAATCATCTGAGGATTTAGCAATATCCGTTGCAAGACTCCACATGGTTTTAATATCACCAGCAGGTATAGTTTTTCCAGAAAAAGAAGGGTCTTCTATTGGTTTTTGTATTTTAGGTTTAATACCTACCGTTGGCCTAACCTCATCATCATCAAGTACTTTTGACAAAGGATTGATAGAAGTAACTGTTGTACTCTTTTTTCTATCATCAAATGAACTTCTATTTATAGATGGAAGAAAAATAAAAATATCTTTTGAGAAATCATCTTTGATTTTAATCTTAAAGTTAAAGTAATCAGAGCTATAGCTGCCAGATAAAGCAATTAGAAACTCATAATACGTATCGTTATCTTTAAGAATAGTGTATTCAATTTTTTCGGCATCGATACCCTCTTCAGACCTATACTCTAGTAGCTTTATATCTTTATCATTTAAGTTATTGTCTTTAATCTTTAACTCAATTACCCTCAGCCCTGTTTCGTTTGTGGTTATTTTAGGAGAAGAAATTAGACTATCTGCACTAATTGTTGAAATAACAAAAAATAAAGATGCTAATAGGTATTTCATTTAATTTTATTTCTCCTTAGTAAATTTTCTGCAATTTGGACAGCATTTAGAGCGGCACCCTTCCCATAAACATTATCTGCAACAATCCATAATGATACCCAAGTCTCTCCTTGGATAGCCTGGCTTCTAATTCTACCAACATAAACATCTTCAGAATCATTTGCCTGCTCAAGAGGTGTTGGGTAAATAAGATTGCTAGGATCATCCATTACACAAACACCGCTGATTCCAGTAAGTGAATTTATAATATCTTCTCTAGACGCATCATGCTCTAATTTAAGAAATACTGCCTCAGAATGCCCATTTAGAACAGGGACACGAACACAAGTAGCCTGAACATCAATTTTTTCATCTAGTATTTTTTTGGTTTCCCAAACTAACTTCATCTCTTCTTTGGTGAAATTGTTATCTAGAAATACATCGCATTGAGGTAAAGCATTAAAACCTATTTTTTTTGGATAAACTTTTGCTTCAGAATTTGGATTAGCTATTTGCTCTTTTAATTCCTCTACAGCTTCTTTTCCGGTTCCAGAGACTGCCTGGTATGTGGCTATATTTAAGAAATGAATATTAAACTTATCATGGATGGGCTTTAAAGCCATTAGTAGTTGAGATGTTGAGCAATTGGGGTTAGCTATTAAGGTTGGCTCCTTAAGACTTTCTAATATGCTTCCATTAATTTCAGGTATAACAAGCGGAATATCATCATGATATCTAAACTCTGATGATAGATCTATTACATAACAACCCTTTTCTACATAGGACTCAGCATGTCTTTTTGCTACAGAGGATCCAGCTGCAAAAATAGTTAGATTTGCATTTGATACATCAAAAGAATCGACATCGCCAATCACATAATCATTACCCAAAAGACTCACACTCTCACCGACTGAGGATTTACCCAATGGATAAAAATTATTTACAAGAAAATTCTTTCTTTCAAGAAGCTGAATGATTTTTTGACCGACTACGCCTGATGCTCCAACTAAAGCAAGATTTAATACTTTATCCATTTTTCATTATCTCTATTAATTTTGATGAAACATCTGATGTATTAATAAATTCATTAGATGTGCTTATATCTTTAGTTCTATTTCCATTTTCGACAAATACTTTTATGGCGTTTTCTATTTTATCAGCCAAATCTGGCTGACTAAGAGAATACCTTAATGCCATCGCTAAAGAAGCAATCATGGCGATAGGGTTTGCAATATTCTGGCCAGCTATATCAGGGGCGCTGCCATGACAAGGCTCATACATCCCTTGGGATGAGCTGTTTAAAGAAGCTGAAGGAAGCATTCCAATAGATCCTGATAAAGTTGCAGCAATATCTGAAAGAATATCTCCAAAAAGATTGCTTGATACGATGACATCATATTGATTTGGATTAAGTACTAGCTGCATGGCAGTATTGTCAGCTAGCTGATGAGATAACTCCACATCAGGGTAATCTTTTGACATATCTGTAACTATTTCTCTCCAAAATTTTGAGACCTCTAAAACATTAGCCTTTTCAACCGAGCAGAGCTTGCCTTTTCTCTTTCTTGCAGACTCAAAACCAATTTTTGCAATACGCCTGATCTCATTCTCATTATAAATCATGGTATTAAATGCATAATTTGGGATTTCATCCTTAACTATTGCCCTCGGCTCACCGAAATAAACTCCACCGGTTAGTTCTCTTACTATAAGTATGTCTAGACCCTCAATAATATTATTTTTAATAGGAGATGCTGAAGCTAGTTCATTAAACAAAAAAGCTGGTCTAAGGTTTGCGAAAAGTTCAAGCTCTTTTCTAAGAGTAAGCAATGCTTGCTCTGGTCTATCATCCCAACTAAGATTTTCCCACTTTGGCCCTCCCACGGCACCAAATAAAATAGCATCTGAGTCTTTAGCACAACTTAAAACATCAGCAGGTATCGGTGATCCATGAAGATCATAAGCAGTGCCACCAACGTCCATTGCCTTAATTTCAAAATCTAGAGAATATTCTGCAATAAGATAATCTAAAATTTCATTTGAAGATTTAGTTACCTCTTGCCCAATTCCGTCTCCCGGAAGAATAAGTATTTTTTTAGTCATTTTTATATATCCAAGGTTTTTCTATCATTCGCTTTTCTTCATAAACAGATATAGCCTCTTTATTCCTAAGTGTTATATCGACATCATCTAGGCCAAAAATAATTCTTTCAAGAAGATTATTATCTACTTCAAAATTTATTTCTCTATCATTGGATTTTATAAGTTTTTTTTCTAAAAAAATTTCAATATCTAATGGTGAGCCCTTAAACTCTTGGAACAAATTTTCCACATCGACTTTTGATAAAATTATTGGTAAAACTCCATTCTTGAAACAGTTATTATAAAAAATATCCCCAAACGACGATGCTATGACTGCTCTTATTCCAAAGTCCCTTAGAGCCCATACTGCATGCTCCCTGGATGAACCACAGCCAAAGTTATCTCTCGTTAGGAGGACAGATGCATTGTCGTATGGTGAGTTATTAAGAATAAATTTTTTATTTTTTTCTCTTTCCTTTGAAGAAATACCAAGCTTACCTTTATCTAAATACCTCCACCCATCAAAAAGATAATCTTCATAACCAAATTTTTTAATAGATTTAAGATATTCTGTAGGAATTATTTGATCAGTATCTATGTTATCTCTATCAATGGTCGCAACCACTCCATGAATTAATTTTGGATTGATTTGTTTCATGAAAAATCACCCACTTTTCCATTGATAGCAATGTGAGCTGCCATAGCTGGGCTCATTAAGTGTGTTCGTCCCAAATTACCTTGCCTGCCTTCAAAATTTCTATTAGACGTAGATGCACATCTTTCGTATGGTTTTAGCTGATCTGGATTCATGCCAAGACACATCGAGCATCCAGGATCTCTCCATACAAAACCAGCTTCAATAAAAATTTTATCTAAGCCCTCAGATTCAGCCTCAGACTTGACCGTACCAGAGCCAGGCACAACAATAGCTTCAATAATATCGTTGCTCACCTTTTTTCCTTCTATAACATTTGCTGCTTCTCTTAAATCCTCAATCCTTGAATTAGTACATGAACCAATAAAAACCTTGTCAAACTTAAGATCAGAAAGCTTTTGGTTATCCTCAACACCCATATATTCTTTAGCAAGCTCAATATTCTTACTATTTTCTGATAATTTCTTTGCTGAAGGTATTGTTTCATCAAAATCTATAACCATTTCAGGAGATGTTCCCCAGGTTATTTGTGGCTTGATATCTGAAACATCGATCCTTATTTGTTTGCTATAAACTGCATCTTTGTCTGATTTGAGTGTCTTCCAATAATGGATAGCTTCAACCAGCATATCTTTATCTAAAAAAGAATGTTCCTTAACATAGCTAAAGGTAGTTTCATCAGGAGCAACTAATCCAACCTTTGCTCCAGCTTCAATAGCCATATTACAAATAGTCATTCTTGCTTCCATAGAAATTGAATCAATGTATGAGCCAGAGAATTCTATTGCATGACCATTACCACCAGCGGTTCCAATTTTTTTAATCATAAATAAGACTACATCTTTAGAGGAAACACCAGGCTTCGGCTCTCCATCAAATATGACCTGCATATTATTTAATTTTGATATTTTTAATGTTTGAGTAGCCAGAACATGCTCAACTTCTGAGGTCCCAATACCCATTGCAAGACAACCAAAAGCACCATGTGTTGACGTATGAGAGTCTCCGCATACAATCGTCATTCCTGGGATTGTATAGCCTAGTTCTGGACCAATTACATGAACAATGCCTTGATTTGAAGATCTTATGTCAAACTGCTTGATTCCAAATTTATTACAATTCTTGTCTAACTCTACAACTTGTATTTTTGATATTTCATCAAGAATACTATCTGTATTAAAAGAATTGCCTCTTGTAGTAGGAACATTATGATCTGGTGTTGCAATATTTGCACCCAGTCTCCATGGCACTAAGTTTTTTTGCTCCAAACCCTCAAAAGCTTGAGGTGATGTGACTTCATGAAGAAAATGCCTATCTATATATATGAGAGATTCACCTGAATCTAATCTGCAAATGTGATGCTCTTCCCAAAGTTTGTCATATAAGGTCTTTGACATATCATTCAACAAAAGGGAGATCTTGGGTAATTTCGCCGCATTGTGCTCTATTCCTAAGCAGATGATCAATAAGCACCAAGTTCACCATAGCCTCAGCAATTGGTACAGCTCTAATTCCTACACAAGGATCATGTCTTCCAGTTACATTGATATCAACTTCATTGCCTTTTGCATCTAGCGTCTTTCCCGAGGCTTTGATACTTGAAGTTGGCTTTATAAGAAAGTCTAGATTAATCTCATCTCCATTTGATATGCCGCCAAGAATACCACCAGCATTATTTGAAGAGAAACCTGTTTTTCGAATCTCATCTCTAATTTCAGAACCCTTAAGGGCTAAGATATCTTCTGCGTTTCCAATAGAAACAGATTTTACAGCATTGATGCTCATGATAGCCTTGGCCAAATCTGCATCAAGCTTGTCAAATACAGGCTCACCTAATCCTATTGGGCAATTTTTAACACTAACTCCAAGTTTAGCTCCAACAGAATTGCCTTCAGAGATTAATTCTGAAAACATTTTATTTAAATCATCTAACTTGGTTTCGTCTGCAAAAAAATACTTATTTGTTTTTGGGGAATTTAGGTTGATCTGATCAGCTTTGATATTACCTATTTGACTTACGTAACCCCTAGTAGCTACGCCAATACTTTCTAAGTATTTTTTAGCAACAGCTCCAGCAGCAACTCGCATTGCAGTTTCTCGAGCACTTGACCTTCCTCCGCCTCGATAATCTCTATGCCCATATTTTGCATGATATGTAATATCAGCATGATTGGGTCTAAAAGTATCCTTTATATTTGAGTAGTCCTGAGATCTTTGATCATTATTGTAAATAATAAGCCCTATAGGTGTGCCGAGGGTCTTACCCTCAAATACACCTGAAAGTATTTGCACGGTATCATCTTCTTTTCTTTGTGTTGTGACGTCTGATTGACCGGGCTTTCTTCTATTAAGCTCTTCTTGAATATCTGCTTCGTTAAGCTCTATTTGAGGCGGACAACCGTCAATAATACAGCCAAGCGCAGTACCATGACTTTCTCCAAAGGTCGTAACTTTAAAAATTTTTCCGAAAGAATTCCCTGACATGACAAAATTATAGTCTAAAAATGCGATTCCTATATATTGTAAGGGGTTTTAAGATTTATTAGAACTAATTTTAAGATAATGAAAGCATTTGTTGGAAGTCTATAACGCTCATATTTTCTAATTCGTTTTGATTGATACATATATTAAAAATATCATCAGCTTTTTCTTTCTTATAAGTTAACTCAAGGTTTTTTCTAAATTTCTTTTCAAGAACAGGGATGCCCTCCTCTCTTCTTCTTTTATGGCCAATTGGATACTCTACTTCGATTGCTTCCGTTGCGGAGCCGTCAGTAAAATGAATTTGTATTTTATTAGCAATCGATCTTTTGTCTGCTTCATGGTATTCAGCTGAATATCTCTTGTCTTCGCTAATAACCATTTTTGATCTTAGCTTATCTATTCTTGGATCCGCTGCAACATCATCCTCATAATCTTCTGCAACTAAATCGCCTTTGAGGAGACCAATAGCTACCATATATTGTAGACAATGATCTCTATCAGCGGGATTATTAAGGTCGCCAACTTTTGAAATAATTCTAATTGCTGATTCATGCGTTGTGATATTTACAGTTTCTATTTCCTCAAGCCTGTCTATTATTTCAGGATGAAGTTTTACTGCGGCTTCTACAGCAGTTTGTGCATGAAATTCTGCTGGAAAGCTTATTTTAAAAAGAACATTCTCCATAACATAGCTATCTAACTTTTGATGTAATGTGAGTTGTTTTTTATTAAAAGATATATCTTCAAAACCCCAAGTTGGAGCAGATAGTACGCCTGGATAACCCATCTCTCCTTGCATTACTATCATTGCTAACCTAACAGCTCTGCTAGTTGCATCTCCTGCAGCCCAGCTCTTTCTAGAACCTGCATTTGGAGCATGTCTATATGTTCTCAAGCTCTGGCCATCAACCCAAGCATGAGAGATAGCATCTTTTATTTGGTTTAAATCACCTCCTAATAGCTTTGTAGCTATAGCTGTTGAAGCTACTTTTACTAAGACAACGTGATCAAGACCTACTCTATTAAAACTGTTTTTAAGTGCAAGGATTCCTTGAATTTCATGAGCAATTATCATGCAATGCAAGACATCCCTTACAAGAAGAGGCTCGCCACCTTCTTCAACTCTTTTTTGCGAGACATAGTCAGATACAGATAAAATAGCACCTAAATTATCAGAGGGATGACCCCATTCTGCAGCTAACCAAGTATCGTTAAAATCTAACCACCTTATAGTACAACCTATATCAAAGGCACCTTTTATAGGATCAAGTTTATAGTTTGTGCCAGGAACTCTTACTCCAAAAGGAACAGAGGTGCCCTCTACGACAGGGCCTAACATTTTTGTGCAGGCTGGAAATTGAAGAGCGAGAAGCCCGCAACCAACAGTATCAATAAGGCAATTTTTTGCAGTTTCTAAGGCTAACTTGGATTCAACCTTATAAGAGTAAACGTACTCAGCTATATCTGAAATTAATTTGTCATAATCAGGTCTGACATTAAGGTCTACATTTAATGACATAATTTTATGATCTATCTTTTATATCAATCCATTCAGAATGCTCAACACCAATGTAATCTGCGCTTGGTCTAATGATTCTATTATTTGCTCTTTGCTCCATGCAATGAGCAGTCCATCCTGAAACTCGAGACATTACAAATATTGGGGTAAATAGCTTGGTTGGTATGCCCATATAAAAATATGCTGGTGCGTGGAAAAAATCAGCATTAGCAAACATTTTTTTCTCATCAGCCATTACTTTTTCAACTTCTTCTGCGACTTGATATAAAGAGTCATTAGGAGCTAACTTGGATAGTTCCTTAGCAAACTCTTTAATTACAGCATTTCTTGGATCTCTAATTGAGTAAACTGCATGACCAAAGCCCATTATTTTTTCTTTTCTTTCAAGCATGGATAGAATGTTTTCTTTTGCCTCTTCTCTTGATGTCCAATTTTCAATTAATTCCATAGCTTTTTCGTTAGCACCCCCATGAAGAGGCCCTCTTAATGAACCAATTGCAGCAACTACACACGAGTGAATATCTGACATTGTTGATGCGCAGACTCTAGATGTAAAAGTAGATGCATTGAACTCGTGCTCTGCATACAAGACTAATGAAACATCCATAACTCTTCTATGTAAATCAGATGGTGTTTTACCATGAAGGATATGAAGAAAGTGACCGGCCATACTATCTTCATTATTAACTAAATTTATATCTAAACCCTCATGAGAAAATTTATACCAGTAAGTAACAATCGAGGGCATGGTTGCAATCATTCTGTTAATTGAATTAAGCTGATTTGAGAAATCGCCCTCAGGCTCTAAATTTCCCAACATTGATGTTCCAGTTCTCATCACATCCATTGGATGAGCGTCTGCTGGAATCTTTTTCAATACATCTTTTAAATCTTGAGGAAGGTCTCTTAGACCTTTTAGCAATGTCTTGTATGTATCAAGTTCGTCTTGATTAGGTAATTTGTTATAAAGAAGAAGGTATGCAACCTCTTCAAATGTTGCCTTTTCAGCTAGCGTTTCAATTTTATGGCCTCTATATGCAAGCCCTTCAATCTGCCCAACTGTGGATAATGATGTTTCTCCAGCAACCTGACCTCTTAGACCAGCTCCTTCAAGTTTTTTTACCATTTCTTTCGTCCTCTAGTTATTTTTGTTGAAAAAAAGCTCATCCAGCTTATTTTCGTATTCATGATAATTAAGCCTTTCGTATAGCTCATTACGGGTCTGCATTATATCTAACAGAGGCTCTTGTGTCCCGTCTTTGGATAGTGAAATGTAAACTTTTTCCGCAATTTGGCTCATTGCCCTAAAAGCAGATAAGGGGAAAAGCACCATATCAACTCCCACAGAACTTAACTCCTCAGCAGTAAATAAGGGAGTTTTACCAAACTCTGTAATATTAGCTAAAACTGGTGCTGAGATAGACTCTTTAAGTATTTTATAGTCATCGAGATTTGAGACTGCTTCAAGAAAGATGCCATCTGCACCCTGCTCAATATAACTTTCTGCCCTTTCTATCGCACCACTCATACCCTCACTAGCAAATGAATCAGTTCTTGCCATTATAAAAAACGACTCATCTGTTCGCCCATCAACAGCTGCTTTTATTCTATCTTCCATTTCAGCTGATGATACAAGTGATTTATTTGGCCTATGTCCGCATCTTTTCTGCGAGATTTGATCTTCTATATGCACTGCTGCTACGCCAGCTTGGATCATCTCTTTGATTGTTCTTGATATATTAAATGCCCCACCCCAACCCGTATCAATATCTACTAGCAATGGTAGAGAAGAAGCATTTGTAATTCTCCTTGCATCAATAAGAACATCCTCCAGCGAAGTAATGCCTAAATCTGGCAAACCATAAGATGCTGCTGCCACTCCACCGCCTGATAGATATAGTGCTTGGTGCCCTGATTTTTCAGCCAAAATAGCTGAGTATGCATTTATAGCTCCTGGAATTATAAGGGGGCTATTCTCTTTAAGAGCATTTCTAAATTTTGCGCCTGATGACATGGTCAAAAATTATAAAGCACAAACATGCTAATTCCCAAATGGTAATTTAAGAGTAAAATTTGATACCTCTAATAATCCTGTCTCTATTATTCTCTTTTCGCCATTTATTAGTATCTCGAAGACTATAAACACAACCACAATATTCTTGTTGGTAAAATTCTTCTTTTTTTGATATTTCAATCATTCTAGATGAGCCACCTTTTTTTCTCCAGTTAAAATCCCAATACATAACATCTTCATATCTTTCAGCAGATCTATGGCCAGAATCATTAATTTGATCCATATTTTTCCACCGCGATATACCAAGAGTAGTAGCATAAACTTTATAATCATTTTCTTGAGCATATAGCGCAGATCTTTCAAATCGCATGTCAAAACATTCAGTGCATCTTTTACCTCTTTCTGGCTCTTCCTCAAGACCCTTAACTCTTTCAAACCAATTATCTTTGTCATAATCAGCATCAATGAAACCAAAACCAAGCTTGTCACAAAATCTTTTATTTTCATCCTTTCTTATTTCATACTCTTCCTTCGGATGAATATTTGGATTATAAAAATAAACAGTGGTGTCAATTTTTGAAGCAGCAACTGCTTCCATAATCTCACCAGCACAAGGGGCGCAACAACTATGAAGCAATAATTTTGAATCTTTAATTGGAAGCTCTAACTCTGGTCTTTCGTAGTTATTATGTTTTAAATGTTCGCTCATTTTACAAAAATTGAGTTTTCTATAAATGCATTTTCTAAATCATTATAGTTATCAAATGCTTCTATATGAGGTTGAGAAGATGAAATTTTTTCTGGTGAGTTTATAAAAAACCCTTTTTCTGCAACATCAAACATTTGAATATCATTATAAGAATCTCCGGCAGCAAAACATCTATATCCCATAGACTGAAAGCCCAAGATAGCTTGTTTTTTTGCTGTTTCATGTCTCAAATTATATGCAGATATGCTTCCATCATTTTGAACCTCTAAGTTATGACAAAGCAATAATGGAAAGCCTAGTTTCTTCATTAGTGGCTGAGCAATTTCATGAAAAGTATCTGACAGAATAACAACTTGAAAGTTAGACCTTACTTTTTCTATAAATTCTTCAGCTCCTGGGAGAAGATCTAGCTGATTCGCAGCACTTTGAATATCAGATAGTTTTACTCCATGTTTTTTCATAACATTTAGTCGAAAATCCATAAGCCCCGCATAACTTGGAATATCACGAGTTGTCTTATTAAAATCTTCAATGCCAGTATTTAAAGCAACCTGCTCCCAAATTTCAGGGGTTAAAGTTCCCTCCATATCAAAACAAACTATTTCCATTTACTATCCCTTATTTTTAATACCGTATGGTACATGTCCAGATGTTAATTCTCTAGAGGCCTCTATAATATTGTTCTTTTGGTCGTCAAAAAATATATCTGCATCAAAAGATTTTAAAAAATCACTTTTAGGCATGCCTCCTAAGAATAAAGATTCGTCTATTCTTACACCCCATTCTCTCAATGTCTTGATAACCCTCTTGTCTGACGGTGCAGATCTAGCTGTAACAAGAGCTGTGCGTATAGGACAATTGTCTTGATCAAAATCATTTTGGATCTTGTTGAGCTCTAAAAGAAAGTTCTTAAAAGGGCCAGCTTTTAAAGGACTTTTAGCATTTTTTTCATTATCTATAAAAGCATCTAAACCTTTTTCATGATAGATTCTTTCTGATTCATCTGAAAAGATAACAGCATCTCCGTCAAATGCTATTCGCAATTGTTCTTTAGTTGAATCACTATTTCTAGATTTAGAATCAGAAGAGATGATTGTTGCAGCGGCAACCTCTGAATCTATAGCTAATTTCACATCTTCAATACTGCTAGATAGGAATAAATGAACTCCAAAGTCCTTTACATACCTATGAGGACTTTCACCTCCGCAAAATGCGGCTCTGCTAATATCTAAATTATGCTCTTCAATCGAATTCCTTATTCTTAAACCTGTATCAGAAGAATTTCTAGACAAAAGTATTACTTCAATTCTTTTTTCACCATCATAGAATTTATTTAAATTTAATATTTTTTTTACTAGAGGAAAGGCCTCTCCGGGCTCAAGAATATTTTCTTCATTTTCTATTTGGTATTGTTTATACGATTCAACACCGCTTTTTTTATAGATATCATGACTAGCATCTAAATTAAATAAGGCTCTTGAAGAAATTCCAATAATTAGTTTAGATTTGCTTTTGTTCATATTTCTTGAAAAATAGTCCTATTTATTATACTGTATATATATTCAGTATAATAAAATGAATTATGAAAGATATTACACCTCAACAAAATAAAGTACTTAATTGTATAAAAGTTTACATTAAAGAAACAGGCTTTCCTCCAACTAGATCAGATATATGCAAAGAGATGGGGTTTAAGTCCCCTAACTCTGCTGAAACTCACTTAAGAGCTCTTGAAAAGAAAGGTTTTATATCAATTGCAAGTGGTGCATCAAGAGGAATTCTAGTAATAGGTGAAGAAAAAGAATTGCATGAAGAAACTATAAAGGCGGATAACTACCCCATAATTGGTCTCGTTGCGGCAGGCTCGCCAACGCTTGCATCCGAGAATATTGAAAAACAAGTGCCATGCCCATCTAATTTCTTTGGATCTTCATTTGATTATTTTTTAAGGGTGAAAGGTCTAAGTATGAAAGACGCTGGCATTATGGAGGATGATCTTATAGCTGTTCAGAAAACACATGATGTAAAAAATGGAGACATAGTGGTTGCTAGAATTGATGACGAAGTCACCGTAAAGTATTTTACAAAACCTTCCAACGATAAAATAGTTTTAGAGCCTGCAAATGATGATTTTAGTGATATTGAAGTTGATCTGAGATCTGAAGAGTTTTTTCTTGAAGGGAAGTATATAGGCCTAATAAGAGAGAATTAGACACTTTAATGAAGGATAGCGGGCTTCTTCTGCTTTGTATCTTTCACATTTTCTAAGAAGTCATCAAAGTCGCCAACATTCATACTCACCGACTCAATTCCAGCCTTGATCATCTCTTTAGCAACAGATAATTCCTGACCTTGCAAAAAATCTTTTGATTCACCAGAAAATTCAATTTTCACAATAGGATTAGAAGGATCATCAGATCGTCTAAGTACAATTGTTCCATCTGGTAGTTGTGCAAGTTCAAGATAGTTTGACATATTTTCTCCGAGTTAAATTAGCTTAACACTCATGATGAATTTTTCTAAAAGAAGATATCCATTCACTATACTTATTTAGTAATAAATTAAATTTTTTCAAGGTGTTATTGTTAGAAGAAATAATTAAATCTGCATTTGGTGGGTCAATTTCTTTTTCGAATATATCTTTGAATTCCTCAATAAGACCATCTGATTTTAGCTCTTTGGATATTAGCGCAATGTTATTTTGGTGATTAGAGATATTTTTTAGCTTAATGTAAGTATTCATACCCATAAAACTATTTATATTAATATTTTGCTGAGCACAAATTTCGTTTGCGAAAGCGTCTAAGCTTTTTTCTAATGCCATACAAAAGAATAGCCTTAGATTATTATCATCTGGTGAATTATCAAATTTAATCTTATGTAATGTTTCTTTAGATAGGTCAAGATATTGATTAACTGATTCTGTATAGTCCACTAATCTTTAAGTCTTTGCTTCCAGCCGTCGTCTGAATAAACTGCGGTCCACTTAGTTTTCTTTCCATTTTTTTCAGATGCAAGATAATGAATGTCTTCAGCTTTGTTGTACCTGACCACATATGGATTCCCTTTCTTGTCATGGGTTGGCGCTGAGGCTAGGTAAGCATGTTTTTCTTTATCTTCTAAAAACCTACATGCCTCATTTAACTCATTCAATAAGGTATTGATTTCACCTACCTTAGGTGCCCTTGTTTCTCTATTTTTAGGAAATTTACTTGCAGCTAAAAATAATCCTTTCATGCTGTCGCGCAATAAATAATGATCTTCGCACTTAAGACATTTTAAATCTGGCAGAGGAATTGGCTCCATCATTAATGGTTTTGGCTCCCCATTTCTTTGAAGCTGTCTAGTAGTTCCACAGTTGTCATTAAGGCATCCAAAATACTTACCAAATCGACCTGTCTTTAATTGCATTTCTGAACCACACTTATGACACTCTATAACTGGGCCATCATAACCTTTAATCTTGAATTGACCTTCTTCAATCTCATAACCATTACAATCTGGATTTTTACCACATATATGGAGTTTTCTATCTTCATCAATAAGAAAGTTATCCATACTTGTTGAGCATATAGAGCATCTTCTTTTAATCATTAAATTAGAGGCTTCCTCAGCATCATCCACACTTACAGCCTCATCTCCAGAAATTAAATTAAGTGTTGATTTGCATTTATCATCGCCTTCATTGTTATAACCAGAGCAACCTAAAAATACTCCGTTACTTGAGTTTCTAATAACCATAGTGCTTGAAGAACAATCTGGGCAGGTAATATCTGTTTCTACTGGGAGATTGGATTTCATACCTCCGTCATCTGACGAGGCAAGAACAAGATCATTTTGAAAAGCACTATAAAAATTGTTTAAAACACTTTTCCATTCAAGATCACCATCTGCAACTTTATCTAATGAATTTTCAAGGTTAGCAGTAAAATCATAATCCATAATGTCTGTAAAACTATCTAGTAGTCTTTCAGCAACAATGTGACCAATTTTTTTTACAAAAAATCTTCTATTTTCAATTTCAACATACCCTCTATCTTGAATAGTAGATATTATTGATGCGTATGTTGAAGGTCTTCCAATACCTTTTTTTTCAAGCTCTTTTACCAAAGCTGCTTCTGAAAATCTTGCTGGTGGTTTGGTAAATTTTTGATCAAGATTAACTTTATCAAGACCTAGAATGTCTCCCTCTTCTAAAGCTGGAAGAATATCATCTTCTGAATCCTTGCTTGCAGTATTTGAAACTTTTGTATGCCCATCAAAAACAACCTCTCTGCCTTTCGCAGTAAAAGTATAATTTTCTAAATCAATTTTTGCAGAAGTTGATAAGTACTGTGCATCTGGCAACTGAGATGCGATATATTGCTGCCATATAAGGCTGTAAAGCCTCTTCTCTTCCTCAGAAACATTAATCAATTGACTTGATTCCATAAAAGCATTTGTTGGTCTTATGGCTTCATGCGCCTCTTGGGCATTTTCAGTGCTTGAATATATTCTTGGTGCGTTAGTTAAGTATTTTTCACCAAGATTTTCACTGACATAGTTTCTGGCGTCTTGAATAGATTCTTTGCTTAAACTTGGGGCATCAGTTCTCATGTAAGTGATATGCCCAGCTTCATATAGCTTTTGTGCAACTCGCATTGTTCTCTTAACATTAAAGCTTAATTTTGTGCTTGCTGCCTGTTGAAGTGTTGATGTTATAAATGGTGGCTTCGGCTTTACTGATACAGGTTTTTTTACAACACTAGATATTTTAAGTGGTGAATTATTAATAAGATCAACAATTTCTTTTGCTTCATTTTCAGGAAGCAATGGATCAGATTTTTTTCTAAGCAATGCGAAGTTAATATTATTATTTATTTTATCAATAGCATTTAGTGATATTTCCCAAAACTCTTCTGGGACAAACTTCTGAATAAGCCTTTCTCTTTCAACGAGAACCCTCAATGCTACAGATTGCACTCTTCCTGCAGATAAGCCTCTAGCAATTTTTTTCCACAATAATGGAGATAGTTCAAAGCCGACAACCCTATCAAGAAATCTTCTAGCCTGTTGTGCTTTAACCAAATCTAAATCGATGTCTTTAGGATCAGAAAAGGAGTCAATAATTGCATCTTTTGTTATTTGGTTAAACCTAACTCTGGAGAATTCATATTTATTTGGCCCTAGAGCTTCTTTAAGATGCCATGCAATAGCCTCACCCTCTCTATCTAAGTCTGTTGCAAGATAGATATGGTCGACGCCCTTGGCAGCTTTTCTTAAATCTTTTATAACCTTTTCTTTATCTGGGATAATTTGATAGTCCGCTTTCCACCCATTGTCTGGGTCAACACCCATTCTTCGCACAAGCCTTGCTCTATCGTTTTTAGCTTTTAGTTTTATCTTCTGTGCTGGAGATATATCTTTTGGTAACGTTAACCTTTTTGCAGGTGATTTGGATTTACCCTTAGGCAAGTCTCTGATATGCCCTACGCTAGATTTGACTACATAATCTTTTCCCAGATATTTGGAAATTGTTTTTGCCTTTGCTGGCGACTCAACTATTACTAACGAACTAGGCATATTATAAAAACTTATTTAAAAAATTTAATTCAACACTCTAATTTTTCAATGACATTAGGAACTTCATCTAATACTTCCATTCCACCTTTTTCATTCCACAAAAATAAAACATGTGTAGAAGAGAAAATGATTTCAGACACCTCGTTTGGAAGTTTAGATAACACTTTTCTAATACCATCGTAGTCATCAGAATACTTTAACTTGAGTGGAGAATACAAAATTAATTCGTCTTTGTCTCTAATAAAATGTGCTTCTTTCAGATTTACTGTATTTCTTAACTGGTAAACCATTAGTGAAAAATCTTTAGATTTGAAGTTAAAATTAGAGATTTTTAGTGCAGTTATCTTAAAGCCTTTTTTCATTGCATCTAATCTTAGTTTAGAGATAATCCTAGTGTTCTTTGACGGCATTGCCATGCTTATCGAACCAAAAAGGAAAAGAATTACTAGGATAATTACTAAAACTTGCATTTATAACTAGTCAAGTAACTCATTAATAATTGAAGGTCCTTTTAAAATAAATCCAGTATAAACTTGGATTAAATTAGCTCCAGAATTTAATTTATCATCAAAGTCATCTTTGGTCATAACTCCACCAACCCCAATTAGCGGTACTTTTTCATCAATAGATCTAATGCATTTAATGGTCTCATTAGACTTTGCTAATAATGGAGCGCCTGAGAGACCGCCTTTATAGCTGTGATAATGAGAGTTCTTGAGAAGCTTCTTATCAATAGTTGTATTTGTTGCAATTAATCCGGAAAAGTTAAATTCCTTAATCTCTCCGACTATTCTTTCAATAGTTTCATTGGTTTCATCTGGAGATACCTTTAAAAAAATAGGTTTGGTGTTGCCCAGGTCTGAAGAAAGGTAGGCAATCTGCCTAAGTAGGTCTGATAAATTATCTTCATCATGCAGTTCTCTTAAACTGTGAGTGTTGGGAGATGAAATGTTAATTACTATATAGTCTGCAAGATTAAAAACTTTCTTAAAACAGAAAAGATAATCATCTATTCTTTTTTGGCCTTTAGAATTTTTATTAGCACCAATATTTACACCAACGACACCATCATAATTAATACTGTTTAGGTTTTTGACAAGGTGGTCTACTCCTTTATTATTGAAACCCATTCTATTGATGATGGCCTTTTCATCGAAAAGCCTAAAAAGCCTAGGCCTGTCATTCCCAGGTTGAGGCAAGGGCGTGACTGTTCCGACCTCTAGAAATCCAAAACCAAGGGCTCCTAAGGAGTCTATATAGTCACCATTTTTATCAAGCCCAGCAGCTGTTCCTAGTTTATTTTTGAAATTCATACCTAATAAATGAAATTCATTATTTTTAGGTTTTTTTATAAATAAATTTAAGACTCTGAGCTTATAAAGAAATTTTAGCCCACTAAGCGCAAGAGAATGAGCGAGCTCTTCAGGTAGTTTTTTTAGTAATAATAATGCTAACTTCAAGGTTTGTCTGTGATAATTTTTTTGATCTTATCAGAAAAACCAGGCTCTTTCATTGCCACAGCAATTGTTGCTTCAAGATAGCCCTCTTTACTTCCACAATCATACTTATTACCTTCAAAAATCTTAGCCTGAACATTTTCTGTTTGAATCAAAAGCTTGATGGCATCAGTAATTTGAATTTCCCCTGAGCCATCTGCTTCTACTTTTTTAATGCAATCAAATATTGATGGATTAAAAATATACCTTCCTACGACTGCTATATCTGATGGAGCATCTTCGGCGTCAGGCTTTTCAACAATATCACTTACTATGACTGTATTATCTTCATCTAACTCATAATCTCCTGGATCGATAACCCCATACTTATGTATATTTTCTTTATCAATCTTATTCACTGCAATGACTGACTGAAAATTCTTTGAATAGGAATTAAGAATTTGTTGGAGACATGTTGGTGTTGATAGGAAGAGGTCATCAGGTAATAAGACAGAAAAAACATCATTACCTACTGCTTTTTCGGCAAGCAAGATAGCATGGCCAAGTCCTTTTTGCTCTGCCTGGTCAATGTAAGTAAATTTAATATTTGTAAATATTTCAGGTTTAATTTTTTTAAGTAAATCAATCTTTCCACTATCAATAAGTTTCTTCTCAAGCTCTGGGGCTTCTGAAAAATGTTTTTTAATTGCAGGTTTTGTATGGCTTGTAATAAAAATTATTTCCTCTGCGCCAGCTGAAATTGCTTCTTCTACAGCATACTCAATTAGGGGCTTATCTATAATTGCTAGCATCTCTTTGGGTATGGCTTTAGTTGCTGGAAGAAATCTTGTTCCAAATCCTGCAACTGGCAGGACAGCTTTTTTTATTTTTATCATCGTAATAGTGTGGTTTTTTTATACATAACTAATATCATAGCAAAGAATATACCAGAGGCTAATCCACCCAGATGGGCAAAATTTGCAATTTCACCAAAACCAAATAGCTTAAGAATTCCCATGAAACCCATCACAAGCCAAGCTAGCATGAATATATACATAGAGGGCGGCAGCCCATATCTAATTTTTTGTTCTTGAAATTCAACTACCATTGCATATCCAAATAATCCATACACACAGCCGGATAAACCTCCAAATAGATGAGCTCCTTGATCAAGATACTGAGAATAATTACCTACAGCAGCAGAAATTAGCATCAATAAAATAAAAACTAATTTTCCGTCTTTCAACTCAATCTGCTGGCCAAGCACAAAAACCCATAAGCAGTTGAATATTAGATGGGTAAGTGAAAAATGTATAAATATTGGCGTAATAAGTCGCCACCACTCATTGCCTTGAATATATGTATCGCTAAAAGAACCAAATACAAGATATTTCGAATAAGCGCCGGTTAATTCAGCTTTTAGAAATAATAGTGGTTCTATAAAAGTCATTATTGGAGTAATAAGATAAAGACAAGTAACAACTACTGCTAAAAATATAAAACCTAAATGTATTTTATTATTTTTCAATTATTATCTAGGGTTAGAAATATCTAAACTCCACCCAAGCTTCTCTCTGCATGCTTCAAAAAAATCATTATTCTGTAAATGAATCAATTTGAGTGGTTTATGTATCTTAGAAATTTTTATGTCGCTCATATACGAAACATCAATATCTTCTTGGCCATCTGCGCATATTTTACCTTGTTTTGAAGATCCTTCTAAAATATTTACACTTAATAATTCGTCTGATGAGATTACAAATGGCCTTGAAGAAAGACTTTGTGACAGCATCGGAAGAACTGTCCAAACATCTAAATTTGGATGAATGATAGGGCCTCCAGCTGACAAAGCATATGCAGTTGATCCAGTTGTAGTAGATATAATTAGTCCATCAGATCTTTTTTCATAAACAATTTTGTTGTTAATATTTAATTTATATCTCATTAACTGTGTGTATGAGCCAGAATGAATGACGATCTCATTAACAGCTTGAATTTCTTTGTTATCAAAAGTTGCTTTAATCAAGCTTCTTTCTTCAATTTTATAATCTCCTTTTAAAATTGAAACTATCGCTTCCTCAAAATTTGTAACTGTTACCTCTGTTAAAAAACCAACAGTGCCCATATTGATTCCCAATATTGGTAGGTCATACTTATGATATCTTCTTGCAGCTCCAAGCAAAGTTCCATCACCACCCATTACAACAATTAAGTCAGCAGAGGACGAAAAATCAGAGTAACTAACATCTAAATCAGAAGCAAAAGTGCTTTTTGATTGATCTAAGGAAACCTTTGAAAAATGCTTGGTTAATATGCAAATTAAATCATGCACAGAAGCCACGACCTCTTTTGACGGGTTATCGAAATCCTTTATTACCAAACCAACTTCATTAAACATTGCTGAATTATACTCTCTATATATAAATTCAAAAAATTTCTTTATCTCTTGTATTTACAAATATTTACCTGCTCGAAAAAAAATTAATTATCTTTATAATGGTCACACAAAGTACAAAAGGAAATATATATGGAAAATTTAGATAATTTTAGAAGTGAGGTAAAGGCATGGCTTGATAATAATTGCCCTCCCTCAATGCGAACTGGAGCTGACCCAAAAACTCCTCACGACGAAGTTTGGGGAGGAAGAAAAGCAGAGTATAAAAACCCTGAATCAAAAATTTGGCTCGATAGAATGGGTGAGAAAGGCTGGACTATGCCCACAGTTCCTAAGGAATATGGTGGCGGTGGATTATCTAAAGAAGAAGTTAAGGTTTTAAATGAAGAAATGTTTTTAATAGGTGCTAAAACTCCATTACTAAGTTTTGGTATTTGGATGCTTGCACCTGTATTGCTGGAATATGGAACTGAGGAGCAAAAAAAGGAACACCTACCTAAAATCATTAAAGGGCAGATTAGGTGGTGCCAGGGATACTCTGAACCTGGATCTGGGTCTGATTTAGCTAGTTTAGCAACAAAGGCTGAGGATAAAGGAGATCATTTTCTTGTTAACGGGCAAAAAGTTTGGACATCATATGCTGATAAGGCTGATTGGATATTTGCGCTAGTTAGAACCGGTCCTCTTGAGCCAAAGCATGATGGTATTAGTTTTCTTCTCATTGATATGGAGACGCAAGGCGTTTCTACCAAGCCAATAACGTTAATTAGTGGTAAATCTCCATTTTGTGAGACATTTTTTGACGATGTTGAAGTTCCAAAAGAAAACATAGTTGGTGAATTAAATGCGGGCTGGACAATTGCAAAAAAACTTCTACAACATGAAAGAACATTCATATCTAATTTTGGACTTGCTGCCGCAGCAGGAAGCAAAAAAGATTTAGTGACAATTGCTAAAAAACACTTTGGAGAAGAAGCAGGAAAGATTAGTAATTCTTTCTTTAGAACCGAAGTTGCAGATCATAAAATAAAAGAGCATGCATTTGGCCTGACTTTAAAAAGAGCAGGTGATGAAGGCGGCAAGGCAAGCGCTGTTGCGTCTATGTTCAAATATTACGGAACAGAGCACAATAAGAAAAGACATGAATTAATGATCTCTGCAATGGGTAAAGATGGTGTTGCATGGGATGGTGATGAATTTGATCAAGAAGATAAAAACCTTACTAGATCATGGTTAAGAACAAAAGGTAACTCCTTGGAAGGTGGCACATCAGAAGTTCAGCTAAATGTCATTTCTAAAAGAGTATTAGGACTTCCTAGTTAAACCCACTATAAAGAGAAATATTATGAAATTAGTTTTAAATGAAGAGCAACAATTTTTAAAAGATACTGCTAAAAATTTTGCTGAAGAAAGAACTCCAATCAACCACTTCAGAAATCTGAGAGATGCTAAAGACTCTTTATTATGGGATAAAGAAATATGGGGTGAGATGGTAAAACTTGGTTGGGCAGGAATACTGATTCCAGAAGAGTATGGTGGTTCTGATTTTGGCATAACTGGAATGAGTGTAGTTCTTCAAGAATGTGGCAAAACATTAACGCCCTCTCCTCTTTTAGCAACAGCTGTATTGGGTGCATATGCTATTAAAGAATTTGGGACAGATAAGCAAAAATCTAAATACCTTCCATTAATAGCTGATGGTGAAATAACGACAGCTATAGCTTTTGATGAATCAAGTCATCACGATATATCAAATACTGAATTAAGTGCTGTTGAAGCTGACGGTAGTTTTGTTTTAAATGGATCAAAAAAACTAGTCGTAGACGGCTCAAGTGCTGATGTTCTTATTGTATTGGGAAGAACATCAGGCGCAAAAGGTGAGATGGCTGGTCTCAGCTTGTTTATACTAGAAAGTCACACAGATGGAGTTTCAAGAGCAAAACTTGATATGGCTGACAGTAGAAACTATGCAAACATAGAATTCAATGATGTGGTTGTTTCTCCAGATGCATTGCTGGGAAGCCAGGAAGCAGGTGGTGAAGCAATGGATCATATATTAGATATTGGGAGAATAGCTTTATCTGCTGAGATGCTTGGCAATTCTGAGGCTGCTTTTTCAACCACTATAGATTACCTTAAAGAAAGAAAACAATTCGGAGTGCTAATTGGTACTTTTCAAGCTCTTCAACATAGAGCAGCAGAAATGTTTTGTGAAATAGAGCTTACAAAATCCTCAGTAATGGCTGCAATGCAAGGAGCCGATGAAAATTCAAACCAACTTCAAGTGCTAGCTAGTCTTGCTAAATCCATTTCAGGTGACACACTTCATCTTGTTTCAAACGAAGCAATTCAAATGCATGGTGGAATTGGTGTCACTGATGAATATGATTTAGGTTTTTTCTTAAAAAGAGCGCGAGTGACTGAGCAGATATTTGGAAGTGTTAATTTTCATAAAGAACGTTACGCTAATTTGAGCGGGTTCTAATATTTTTACAATATTTTGATGTGGTTATTAGATAGTTTAAAAAAAATAATTGTAGGGACTGTTACTTTTATATTAATTGTTACAGTTCTTTTCTTCGGGTTTGGCTCTCTTGCCATTATAAATTTTCCTCGGGTATTAATACCCTTTAAGTCATTTAAGATTCTGCTCAGTAAAATCTCTAATTTTATAGGAGATATTATTGTTTATTGTTGCAGAGTAATTATGTTTGTGATGCATCAAAATTCTATACAAATCATTGATGACAACCACTTTGATAGATCAAAGTGGTACTTGGCGATGTCAAACCATCAATCATGGGCTGATATATTTATTATTCTTGCAGCAGGCAACTTTAGAATACCTTTAATAAAGTTTTTTATGAAAAAGGAGCTAGCCTGGATACCGTTTATATACCTAGCAAATAAGACACTTAATATGCCTTTTGTAAGCAGACATAGCAAAGAGGCTTTGCAAAAAAACCCCTCTTTAAGGCAAGAAGATTATAGAAATACCTTAGATGCATGCAGAAGATTCAAGAGATCTCCGTCAACTGTTTTTAGTTATGCAGAAGGAACGAGAAATAGCCCTGAAAAATTTAAATTACAAAAATCTCCATATAAGCATCTTTTAAAACCGAAATCAGGGGGAATGGCAACGGCTATATCAGCAATTGATAACATAGATACACTAGTCGACTTTTCATTAATTTATAAATCAAACAAACGAAGTGCTTGGTCTTTTTTAAATGGAGAAATGAAAGATGTAAAAGTTCTTATTAAGAAATATAAGATTCCTGAGCATTTAAAAAATAAGAACTATTCTATTGACGAAAAATACAGAGATGATTTTAAAGATTGGATTGAAGTTATTTGGGAACAGAAAGATAATGAAATTGAAAAGTTAAAATATTAATTCTTTATCGCTCACAATCCAGCCATTTGAATCAGCATAGATCCAATCTCCAGGGCTTATACTCACAGAATCAAACAATAAATCAATCGAACGGCTTCCCAATCCTCTCTTAACTGTTTTTCTCGGAACAGAGCCTTTTGCGAGGATGCCAATTTGAATATCTTTAAGGATTTCCACATCTCTAACATAACCATTAACTATTATTCCTACCCACTCATTCTTAGCTGCGTTGCTTGCAATCTGATCGCCTATCATTGATGCATGATTAATATTTCCTGCGTCTATAACTAAAATTCTTTTGCTGCCTCTTTCGGCAAGTACCTCTTTTACAATTGAATTATCATCAGGACATTTAACAGTATCAACTTGCCCGTAAAACTTTCCAATGGCTCCATATGACAGGTAGTTTGCAAGAGAAACTTGAATAGAGTCCCCGTGTTCATCACATAGGTCTGGTGTAGTAAATTCTTTCATTGATCTATTCTATTACAAATTATCTAGATTTTTAAAATTTAGACATCTCAAGTACTATCTATAGATAATAAAAATTTTGTAGGATAGAAAATGAAATCACCAATATGTGAAATGTTTGAAATAGAGTTTCCTCTAGTTGCATTTAGTCACTGTAGAGATGTTGTTGTTGCAGTTTCAAAAGCAGGTGGAATGGGTGTCCTTGGAGCTGTAGGGCACACTCCAGAAATGCTTGAGCAAGACTTAAAATGGATAGATGAAAATATCGATGGAAAACCATATGGAGTGGATGTCTTAGTTCCAAATAATTTTGAGGGCAAGGGATCCTCTATGACGTCTGAAGATTTAAGGAATATGATTCCTCAAGAATACAGAGATTTTAGGGCAGATGTCTTAAAACAATATGATATTGATGGTGAATCTCTTAGAGGTGGAGGAGATTCAAAGGAAAAAGAGATTCGATCTGATTCAAGATTTGGAAAAAATTTAAAAGAAAAAGGTGCTAAAAAACTTTTAGATGTAGCTTTCTCCCATCCGATTAAACTTATTGCGAATGCCCTTGGAGTTCCGCCGAAATGGATGTTAGATATGGGTAAAGAAAAAGGTGTGAAAGTTGCTGCTTTACTTGGAGCTAAAGAGCATGCAATCAGGCAAGTACAGGCAGGCGTAGACATTCTAGTTGTTTCGGGTACAGAGGGAGGCGGACATTGTGGCAGTGTTTCTACAATGGTTCTAATACCTGAAGTTAAGAGAGCCATTAAGGGTTATAGGGATATCCCTATTTTAGCTGCCGGTGGTATTGCAACTGGCGAACAAATGGCAGGAATAATGGCAATGGGTGCAGATGGGGCGTGGTGTGCTTCAGTATTTTTACCAACTACCGAGGCAGAAACATCTGAGAATATTAAAGAAAAAATGGTTAATGCTTCTTCTAGTCAAACTGTTAGATCTAAAAGCAGAACTGGTAAACACTCAAGGCAGCTCAAGTCTGCTTGGACTGATGCATGGGAAGCTAAAGATGCTCCAGAGCCACTTCCAATGCCGCTACAAACAATGGTTGGAGAGCCAGCATTGGCAATAATATCTAAACAAGCAACTCTTGGGCATGAGGGAGCCAAGGATCTAGACACATACTGGGTTGGTCAGGGAATTGGTTTGGTAAACGAAACAATCTCAGCAGGACAAACTGTTCAAAAGTTTAAAGAAGAATTTATTGTTGGCTACGAGCGAATAACAAATTTATTTGAATAATTTAAAGTTGGG
>Ga0209251_1000419_pt1 | contig 38575 bp, 27 predicted proteins | sample SaaInlV_100m_DNA_6_FD_184665 | JGI IMG/M metagenome (GOLD analysis project Ga0209251, IMG submission 184665) | Marine microbial communities from expanding oxygen minimum zones in the Saanich Inlet - Saanich Inlet SI073_LV_10m_DNA (SPAdes) (version 2) | ecosystem: Environmental > Aquatic > Marine... | reverse complement strand
ATAGTCGAACCCATGGCGCTCGCGCGCCATATCCAGACCCATACAGACCATGAGTCCAAGCGACTGCGCTTCGTCTAGAATGTCTTCTGCGCTGCGTTCTCCGTTATTAACTCGCCACGTTCTGAACGTATTACCACCCGCGCCAGCCAGCGACGCCAGTTGCCCGAACTCCAGCCCCGCGCCCTTAACGTAGAACGGTGCTCCATCAACCTCCAGACGGTATCCATCGGTGCCATCACCGACTAGACATACTTTGGCCATAAATGCTCGTAAATGATTATTTTTAGTCGTTTTTTTTCACGTTTGAGCATACCAATCCACTGGCCCGGAGACAGTCAAAAGCCGCCGAGCAGGGACTGTGGTGAGACCAACCGGTTTATCGGTTAGACCGGATCAAATTGACCCTAATTTATCGGTGTATTACCAGTCCGCTGGGTCTGATTGAGGGCCAAAAGGGGCGCGCTCGCGACGCGCCCTAAACTTAAAGCGTGGAGGAGACCGTGTAGCGACGCTCGATCCGGCCTTGGCGACTTTCTTTGGTGTACAGCGGCTCGTGCAGGACTTCATTCGCGTAGTCCTCGGCTTGATCGAGGTAGTGCGGTGAGTCGGCATTGGTCATGTCATTACCGTATTGGTGAGTTCCTAGTACACGCCGCTCTCCACTGGGCATCCAGCGAATGATGTAGTAGAGGCCGTCTCCGGCAACCGCCGTTAAGTAGTCGTCCCCATCAAGTCTCCTGCTGTAAATGGCTCTCAATGTGTCTGGTCCACCAGCGACAGGCCAGAGCGTTCCGCCGCGCCCATGACGATTAACCTCTCCCCATTCTGGATCCAGTTGACCACCGATCTCGAGTGTCTGATCAATGCAGTCATCGAGTACGTCTGCCGGCTCTGGGTTGTTGTTACCGCCACTCTCCGCTTGCCACTCGGCGGCCAGCACACAAACACCAAGCGCGGCGCCACGGTTATCTTTGTCGGTTGAGCGATCCCATGCCTTAAGCACAGCAATCGCTTGTGCTTGAGTTTCGGTAGTCGCAGACAAGCCCGTCACCCTCTTGAAAAAGGCCATGCCGCGGTAGTTGGGCGAGTAGTCATTGTCGTGCTTAAGCGCCCACACTTCCTCGTCAGAGATTTGGCCAAATTCCTCGAATAACTCCAGCCCACGCGTGGCCCGGTTAGTCATTCGGGTTTGCCAACCGCCGTCGGCAGGTGCGTCGGTCTTGAGCGGGTTGTGCGCCGCGCTGGTGACGTTGAACGGCGTTTGATTGGCGCTGTGAATAAAGCCTGAAGGGGGGTTAGTGACCTGTGGGAGGGTGTCAGTGGGGTAGTAGGCATTCCAAATCAGATCGGATCGATCACCCGGGAGGTACTGCTGCCAGTTCCAACCCGGTGCGCGGACAGGCAGTTGTGCGTTGTGAATAAAATGGATGTCGCCGTGCCGGTTGGCATAAACAAAATTAAAGCTTTGAATGTGGTTAAGGGCTACTGCTGCCTGCCATTCCTCGAAGTTTTTGGCCTTGTTCATCGCCAACCACTGCTCGACTTGCTTCATTTCGTCGATACCCGCGTACCGGATGGCGTACACGCCATGATCGGTTCGCAGTGCAGGCCCGTGTGCAGAGCGCAGTACTTCGCGACTCACCGACCAGGGCAGGAAACCCCATAACTTCAGTTTCAGTTTCACCGTGCTGACGTCGAGGTCGCGCCACTGTCCGTCAAGCAGATACTGATTCTCATTGTCGGGGTTCATCTCGAGCAGGTAGATATCAACAAGATCAGGTTTGTTAACCGTCGCTCCCCACCCGTGTTCTTCTGTAAAACCAACCCCCATAGTGGGCGCGCCTGGAAACAAGCCCCCCATAATGTTCAGACCCTCCCCTGATTCAATATGGGCCTCATACCAAGCAACAGGGCCTGTCAGGGGCTGGTGTGAATTAATGATGAGGTAGGTAGATCCGTCATCCGTGCGCGAGGGCGCCACGGCTGTTGCATTGGATCCTATAGGGTCCTTAGGTTTTGGGTTGTAAGGCGCTTTGCTCACGGTGTTGGGGCGTGTATCACCAAAGAGTTCAAGCACCGGCCCATCAAAGCCATAAAACAAAGGATGTCTGAGCATGTGGCCTGCGACAATGTCTTTGCCGGTTACAGGCAGCAACTCTGGGTGCTCGATCTCATCAGTATGATCGCGTGCAAACGCATTAAAGCCGGCTGCAAACGCCTCGACATAGGCGCGGATTTCTGGCGATAACACACGCTCATAGTCCCTATCCAATGTTCCCCAGAGGTTCAGCCATTTGACGAGGTAGTCAGATTGCGCGCCTTCCTGCCCCTCATAGCGGCCAGCGTTTCCTCGAAAAAAGGGGAGGCTGCCCTCCATAATCGGCCAGGCGTCTTCGGCTTGCGCATAAGCAAGACCAAACGCTGCGTCGGCGTCGGTTGCCCCGTACACGTGCGGTACGCCGTAGGCGTCGCGTTCTATGGATGCCTCGAGGGCCAGTGCGTTGAGCGAGTAACCCAGGGTCAGCAGAGCAAATGCCAAAACAGTGTGCGCAGCGCGAAAACAAACATCTGTCATTTTAGTGATCTCAGAGGTGAAATTAGCCGTGTTCAACACTGTCTAGCAACAGGGCAGGTCAGCGCAAGCAATTGCAGCGCCTTTAGTGCTCGATAAGACGAGGTGTCGCGTTTTTGCCAGAGGTTTTAGCGTGGGGTTTCTCAAAACACCTCGGTATACTCATTTGATGAATTTAATCGCGACCGCCGTGCCCTTCTTTTTATTTGCCATTGCCGCGGAGTGGCTGTGGGGGCGCGTCTCTGGCAGAGACACCTATCGGTTAAATGATTCGGTCAGCAGTTTAACGCTGGGGGGGCTGTCACAGGCGCGTCGCTTTGTTGTGCTCGGCATTGGCGGGAGTGTCTATGCTTGGCTAATGACGATAACCCCATTTGCCCCCTGGCGCCTTGACGGTTGGATGGGTTGGGTGCTGGCTTTTATTCTTTACGACCTTTGCTATTACTGGTCGCATCGTGCGGGTCACGAGATCAAGCTTTTTTGGGCGTCACACGTTGTGCACCATCAGAGTGAGGACTACAACCTTTCAACCGCACTCCGGCAGACCAGTACCGGGTTTTTGTTTGGGTGGATTTTCTACACCCCCCTCTTTTTTATCGGTGTGCCGGGCGAGATGATGGTCACCGTGGGTGCGCTCAACCTGATCTATCAGTTTTGGGTGCACACTGAGCACGTCGGCGAACTCGGTTGGTTCGAGTACGTGTTCGTGTCTCCCTCGAACCACCGAGTCCACCACGCGAGGAACCCTTGCTACCTCGATCGTAATTATGGCGGTGTTTTCATCGTATGGGATCGGTTTTTTGGCTCCTACCAGCGGGAACAGGCGGCTGAACCCTGTGTCTATGGCATTACTACGCCGATCAGGTCCTGGTCACCGTGGGAAGCGTGGGTGCACGTTTATCGGGACATGTTGTCGGACATGTGGCGAACGACAAGTTGGCGCCACCGAATGTTTGTGCCATTTTCTCATCCCGCGTGGAAACCGAGTGATCTCATCAAGGACGCACCCACTGAATCTCAGGATTCATTGAGCAAGTTCGATCCGCAGGTCACAGTTGCGCGAAAGCTCAGCGGCGCGATGAACCTTTTATTGATCACCGCCATACTCGTCGTTGCGCAGCAGTTTGATGCGCTTCATGGGTACGAGGCGATTGCGTGGGGCATGATGCTCTGGCTGGGGATCGCCAACGCGGCACTCCTCAGTAACGCGCGATCGACCGTTTTCAAAGGATTAGAGATCGCCAGATCGGTCGTCTTGGTGGGGTGCGCGCTGCAGCTTTCTGCCCTGTGGGCACTCGCGACCCTACCGGCCATCGCACTGACATTGGGCTGGATGTTTTTGGATGGAGAAGCATACGAGGCGGCGGACGCCACCTCGTAAAGACCGCGTTACAGCGTGGTGAGGAATGCCGCGACGTTGCCAATTTCACCGTCAGTCATCGCTTTGGCAACGGGCCACATCATTGACGATTGAGCGCCTCGAGCTTCACCGGCGCGGTAGGCGGAAAGCTTACTGACAAGATCACTTTGGGCCTGACCGGCAAGCATGGGACCAATGCCGCCTTCGCCTTTACCGCCGTGACAGGCAATACACTGGCCGTAATAACTTTTGCCAAGTGCTTCGGGTGACGCGGCAGCTAACATTTCTTGTTTGACACGTTCAATATCGGCAATGGTTCCGCCATTTTCAGACTTCCACGCTTCGTAACATTCGCCAACGCAGACATTGCGATTGCCCGTCCATGACGCGTCATTTGTCGTTGTACCGACCCAAATAATTGCTGTCACAGCAATAGCGAAAGCCGTGACGATGACGTTCGTGTTCATTGATACCCCCAGAAATAATTCGGTCGACTTTTTAGTCGGCGCGAATGATAAGGCGTTTGTCGGGTCGATGTAAGAGTGTTTCCTTCGAACGCAACAATTTTACCTTTATAGCGGCTATTAAATATCGATGACTTTGGTTCCTCTGCGGTATTTACATGGGCTTCGCCGAACCAATCATGTCCTGCTTTATCGCCTTAAAGCGTGGTATCGCAGTGCAATAGCGACCATACTTCGGCCCTACGATGGGGCTAGCCAGACAAGCACAAGGGAAAAAAGTTTTGAACGCAGCTTATACCGGTCAAATCAAAGTTCGATTTGCTGATACCGACGCCAACGGACACACGTTTTTTGGAAGCTATCCGGTGTTGGCTGATGAGGTCGTGTCGGAGTACCTCGCGCAAATTGGTTGGGACGCAGGTCCCGATGGTGACTACCTCACGTTCACGGTGAACTGCAACATCGACTTTGTCGGCGAGTGTTTGGCCTGGGACATCCTTGAAGTGTCTTGCGGCTTTTCTAAGATGGGCAATAGCAGTTGTTTGATTGAGTTTGAAATGCTCAACACCACGACCCAAGAGATTGCCACACGTGGGAGCTTTACCTACGTATTTGTCGATAAGACAACCCGAAAAAGCAGGCCTATTCCTCAGCGGGTGAGAGACGCGATCATTGCGGCGCAACCCGAGCTGGACGGTTGAGAGCACAATGAGTGATGGCGTCAACCCCAGTGGTAACCCCCAAGGGAAGGGACTGGTCATGGTTCTTCAGCAAATTGCAGCTGCAGCCCCTGCCGAAATCCGAGCAAAATCCACCGACCAAGCGCTGCTGGATTACTGGTGCTCCAGTCTCGTATTGTCGTCCGCCTTCAAATTTAGAGTCGTGCCTGATCAAACCTACTTTTTGTATCGAGCTGATCAAGAATGGCAGTTGTCCTTGGTGTCACCTGATGAATGGGGCGCCCGGCAGCCTGGCGATTATGTGGCAGAGTGTGCGCTGAGCCGAGACATGACGTGGAAGCTCAGTTTTCATTCCGAGCTCAGCGGGAGCGTGCGCCACGCGCTGATTCAGTTTCTTGAGGGATTTCAATCTCAGGCGGAAAACTCAAAAAGTTTTGACGAGATGCTACCGGACTACGTGGCGCATCTGCCGTATCAACAGCGAGTTCTTGCCTCTGCCTTGAAGCGCTCACTCAAGCACTCATTGCAGCTAGGGGGTGACAATGGCGTTGGGTTACTTGCGGCGGTAGTTGAGCGGCGGCTCTCGATCTCCCAATAGCGCCTCGTATTGAAAGTCATCACCGCGACGTCGCTCAAACTCTGCGTTCGCCTCCACCAGAATAGACTGGTTCTGAAAGAGCGTGACTGCAGTGAGCGCCATTGCCTTGGCCGCCACTAACATGCCTTTGTGGCCAATCGGTGTCCTGCCTGCGGCTACCGCCTGCCAAGTATGCGCGCCGGTCCCAGGAACCCATGTGGCCGCGCTCATGCCCACGGTAGGAACGGTCCAGCTGACGTCGCCCACGTCGGTGGAGCCGTTGCTTCTTTGCCCGACCTCAAACGGCTTTATGCCAATAGCGCGACCGTCGATGTAGGCACCCTTAGGCAATGTCTTAGCGATCTCGTTAGCAAATACTTTATCCGCGTCGCTGTACGCAAATCCGCCTACTCGAGACAAGTTGTCGTGCATAACACGCGCCAATGTATCGTTCGGTAAAACACTGTAATTGCCGTGAATCACCTCATAATCCATGGTGGTGCCCGTCCCCATTGCCGCAGCATCAGCCGTCGCCACTACGCGATTCCAGATGTCCCGCAGCGCGTTCTCATTAGGATGTCTAACGTAATAAAAAGACTCTGCAGTATTTGGGACCACGTTGGGTGTTGCTCCGCCGTTAGTAATCACATAGTGGAGTCGGGTGGAGGAGGGGACGTGTTCACGCAACAGGTTGACCATGAAATTCATGGATTCAACGGCATCAAGAGCAGACCGTCCGCGCTCGGGGGCGGACGCGGCGTGTGACGAGACGCCGGTAAAGGTGAATTTCGCAGACCGGTTCGCCAAGGTGCTCGATGAGTCGGCTGAATTGACAGAGGAGGGGTGCCAGTGAATGACGGTGTCTACGTCGTCAAACAGACCGGCACGCACCATGTAGACCTTGCCGGAGCCGCCTTCTTCTGCGGGGGTTCCAAAAAATTGAACGGTGCCTGATGTTTCGGTGCGATCCAGCCACTCTTTGACGGCAATTGCTGCGCCCGCCGAGCCGGCTCCAAATAAATGATGCCCACAGGCGTGCGCGGCTTTTTTTCCGTCAATCTTTTGCGCGACGGGAACGGCGGCTTGACTGATGCCCGGAAGGGCGTCGAACTCACCCATGATTGCGATGACGGGCTCTCCCGAGCCATAACTGGCAACAAAGGCAGTAGGGATCGAGGCGACACCGCTTTCAATAGAAAACCCCTCCGCCACCAACGCGTCTTTGAGTGCATTACTCGACAGTGTTTCTTGATAACCCACCTCTGCCAGATCCCATATGCGGTCGCTTAAATCGGTTAACTGTTGCGCGCGACTTTCGATACTCGTCAGCACCTCCTCGCTGGCCGTTGCGAAACAAGAAAGGCTAAAAACTAGCGACTGAACGACAAAAAGCAGGCGGGTGACGCATTTCATAGAAAGACCTCGAGTGAATTAAGCGCAATATGTGCCGCACACAACTGTGCCTTCCAATTTCACCGCGGTCAAAGCCGGATTCCCGATCGCTGAACCACGGATTCCATGACCGGATAACTTTTTGACTCTTGTACATTCGGTAGTTGCAGCAGAGAGCCGGCCAGCAGGTTTTTATAGTGCGTCATGTCTTTAACTCTCGCCTTGACAAGAAAATCAAATTCGCCCGATACAAGGTGACATTCCTCGACTTCTGGAATGATCTCAATTGCATCGGTAAACGCCTTAAAGGCGTTGCCAGACGTTCGCTGCAATGCGACTTGTACGAAGACCACAAGCCCTGCATCCAGTTTTGCCGGTGCCAGTCGCGCGAAGTAACCCGTGATAACGCCCTGGTTTTCGAGTCGCCTTATTCGCTCAGCGCAAGGTGATGCGGTCAGACCCACCTGTCGTCCAATTTCAGCAACGCTCATACGTCCGTCTTTTTGCAGGAGCGCTAGGATTTTTCGATCAGTTCGGGAGAGCGTGCTCATAAGGCTTATTCGATGAAGTCGTTTTGATCAATATATAAGAATAAATCAATCGAATCGACTGCTAAAGACCATTAAATACCGCTATTTCGCTTTATTTTGAGGCGTAATATCGCCTTATCGCCTGAGTTATATTAAGGCCTATTCGATTGAGGAATGTGACGTATGCGTATTGGTGTACCGAGAGAAATCAAGAATCACGAGTACCGTGTTGGACTCCCGCCCGCAGGTGTGATTGAGCTTGTTCGTCATGGACACGAGGTGATGGTCGAGACCAAGGCAGGCGAGGGGGCAGGTTTTCTGGACGCAGACTACGCCGCCGCTGGCGCGAGTCTTGTTGATGTGCCCTCGACGATCTTCCGAGAATGCGACTTGATCATAAAGGTCAAAGAACCTCAGCCCGACGAGTGCCGTCAGCTGCGACCGGGACAGATCTTGTTCACCTATTTACACCTTGCGGCTGACCGCCTTCAAACCGATTTGCTGCTCGAAAGCGGTGCGACCTGCATTGCCTATGAGACGGTGGAAGGGACGACTGGCGGACTCCCACTGTTGGCACCGATGTCAGAGATCGCCGGTCGCCTTGCTGCGCAGGCAGGCGGCGACTTTTTAAAGAAGTCCAGTGGTGGACGTGGCGTCTTGCTTGGTGGTGTGCCGGGTGTGGCACCTGCCAAGGTCGTGGTCATCGGGGGAGGTGTTGTTGGGACAAATGCCGCGCGTGTGGCACAAGGTATGGGCGCACGGGTTGTTGTGCTCGATCGGTCTTTGGATCGACTTCGCTACCTGGATGATATTTTCATGGGCCGTGTGGAGACTGTCTGGTCAAGTGCTGCTGCGCTCGAAGAGCAGGTTCTGGATGCGGATCTCATTATCGGCGCGGTGCTTATTCCGGGCGCCGCAGCGCCAAAGTTAGTGGGCCTAGATCTTGTTCGTAAACTGCAAAAAGGCAGTGTTATGGTCGACGTTGCGATTGATCAAGGGGGGTGTTTCGAGACGTCACGAGCGACCTCCTACGAAGACCCGACTTACGAGATAGAGGGTGTGGTGCACTACTGTGTGGCGAACATGCCCGGCGGCGTTGCACGCACAGCAACGTTGGCCCTCACGAATGCCACTCTTCCCTATGTGATGCGCCTTGCTGATCGTGGCCTCGATGCCCTGAGATCAGACCCACACTTCGCGTTAGGTTTGAACGTATATGCCGGCAGGCTGACGCATCAAGGTGTCGGGGAAGCGTTCAACTTTGATACCGTCTCACCGGAAGACGCACTGAAAGTGTGAGCACATTCGTTATAGTGCGGTCACTGTCCTTACTCAGCCCACTATGAACTGTGCATCACTCAAAAAAGCGTCAGCGCTGCCACCGTATTTAGCGGGGGAGATGCGTTCAAACCACGCCGGTGAAACGGGTGCGGTGTGGATTTATAAGGGGATCCTAGCGCTTTCTGCTGACGGGGATATTCGGTCTTTTGCTGAGCATCATTTGACGACCGAGCAGGAGCACCTCGCGTTCTTTGAGGACTGGTTGTCCTCGGGCCACAAGAGCCTTCTTTTGCCGTTATGGCGTTTATCGGGTTTCATTCTCGGTGCGGTGTCTGCCCTGGGGGGAGCGCGCTGGGTCTATGCCTCAATCGAGGCGGTTGAAACCTTTGTTGTGCAGCACTACGAATCCCAGTACCCGGCGCTCGATGAGTACGGTGATGCTGTTTTGTTTTCTGCAATTCGTCAATTTTGCTCAGATGAGGCGTCTCACCGAGACGACGCTGGATCTGAAGCGTCACAACGCTCTACGTTACTGAGTGCCTGGTGCTCGCTCGTCAGCTTCGGGTCTGAACAGGCGGTCAAGATCGCCCGAAAAATTTAAGTCTTCAGTCATTCATCGTCAGTAAGACGCCGATCTCGACGGACAGCTAGAGGTGTTTCGTTTTATGATTGCCGTCTCAGGTTGTTGCTCTTGATCCGCTGTGATTTTTAGACCGACGCTGCAAAAGGATGGAACATGAGTGCCGAGTTAGTCAGAGCGCGCATCGATGAAGGCCCCGTGGTACCGATCATGTGGCTAGTGATTTTACTGGGTTTTCTTTTAAACCTGGCTGATGGTATCGATGTCGTCGCTATGTCAGTGACGGCACCAAGTGTGGCGACGGCGTGGGGTCTTGAGCGAGCGACGCTTGGCCCACTGTTTAGTGCGGCGCTCTTTGGCATGGCAATTGGCGCGGCGGGTCTTGCACCCCTGTCCGATCGCTTGGGTCGGCGCCTGCTGCTTGTCTCGGCGATGTTCTTGGTTGGCCTGAGTATGATCGCGGTCCGATGGATTGCGCACACCGAGTCAGTCGCTGTGTTTGCGTTGCTGCGCTTTGTATCAGGTCTGGGTATCGGTGTGATTTTCGGTTGTGCACCGGCGCTCGCCTCAGAATTCATGCCCCACCGGTTGAAAAGTCTTGCGGTATCGCTCGTGGTAATGGGCTACCCGGTTGGCGCGATCTTGGCCGGCCCTATGGCTAACGCACTTATTCCGCAGTTAGGTTGGACTGCAGTATTTACCGCAGGCGGCCTATTAACACTGACTATTGCAGTGGTCACCTGGGCCCTTTTACCCGAGTCCCCTGAGTTTCTTGCGAGTCAAAGAGGGCAGAGACCGGAGCGGGAGGACGAGGTTAATCGACTTCTCTTGAGAATGAATCGGAAGGGTGTAGTGGGTCTACCCAGCTTGGTCCACCCACCCAATACGATCCCTGTCGCACAAATTTTAACGCCGGAGCGCCGATTAAAGACGTTGGTGCTTTGGGGCGTCTACTTCATGGGTTTTCTCGCCATGTACTTTATGTTGTCATGGATTCCCACCCTATTTGTTGACTCGGGCTACACCCGAGTACAGGGCATCGAAGCGCTGACGGGTTTTAATCTCGGCGCGATTCCGGGCATTTTAGTGCTTGCCGCACTCACTACCCGATTACCCTTGGTGCCGCTATTATCGCTTTTTTTTCTGGGCGCTGGAGCCGTTCTCGCCTTTGTCGGTCTGACTGAGCCTCAGGAGCTCGGTGCATTGATGCGGCTGATGTTTGCTGGAGGCTTCTTTTTGCACGGCGGTTTTACCTGTCTGTACGCACTTGCAACGCGCGTTTATCCCAATGAGATTCGAGCCGCGGGCGTTGGGTGGGCCGCAGGGCTCGGTCGCACTGGTGCCATCGCCTCACCGTTACTTGCGGCAGCATTACTCTCCGCAGGTTGGGGTATGTACGCCCTGTTTTCGCTCTTCGCAATACCGCTGGCGCTGGGCGGTTTGCTGCTCTGGGTTTTCGTCCAAGATGACTGACAAATGCTTGTGGTTTCCTCACATAGAGAACGGTGATGATCGGACCGCCCTTATCGACTCAGATCAAATACTGAGTTACTCGGGTCTTAGCGCGCGCGTTAACCGTGTTGTTGGAGGGCTCTTGGATGGCGCCGACTCACTCTACGAGGAACGGGTTGGGTTTCTTTACCCGGCAAGTTTCGATTACGCCGCGCTGATTATTGGGGTCGTGGCGGCAGGGGGTGTTGCCGTGCCGCTGAGCGTTCATGCGAGCGCAGACGAATTGGCACATTGTTTGTCTGTTACGGGTGTGAAGCGCCTTGTATTGCCCGATACCCTCCGATCTGAAGCGCTCAATGATGTTTGCGCTGGGCTCGCGATTACGCAACTTGCGATTGACGCACTTCCAAGCGCAGTTGCACCGGATGCCTGGCCCATCAGGTCAGAGCAGGGCGCGCTTGTTGTCTTCACCAGCGGTACGACAGGAAAGCCAAAAGGCGTTGTCCACACGGTCGCCAGTATCTCTGCGATGGTGACCTCGCTCATCGCGGCCTGGGGTTGGCTTGAGGACGATGCCATCCCCCTTTTTCTGCCGCTCCATCATGTGCACGGCATCGTCAACATTCTTCTGTGTGCACTATGGCGAGGTGCGACTGTGCACCTCTATGCACGATTTGATCCAGAGTGCGTATCGCGTGCGGTCGCTGAAGACCGATTCTCGGTGTTCATGGCGGTTCCAACGATTTATGTGAAACTCATTGCCTACTTGAAGACAGTGTCAGATACCGAGTGCGATCGGATTACAGAGGGTTTTGCGAATATGCGGCTAACGGTGTCGGGCTCGGCGGCGTGCCCCGTCTCTTTATTCGAAGCCTGGGAAGCACTGACGTCACAGCGATTTTTAGAGCGCTACGGAATGACAGAGCTGGGTATGGCGCTGTCTAATCCATACACAGGCGAGCGTCGGCCGGGGCATGTGGGTCAGCCTCTGCCCGGGGTTATGGTTAAGCGAGTCGATGAGTCAGGCGCTGAGGTGATGGATCCGGCCACTCCCGGGGAGCTTGCGGTAAGAAGTCCGACTGTTTTTCGAGAGTATTGGGGTGATCCCGAGGCCACGCGAGCCGCTTTTTCTGAAGGCTGGTTCTTGACCGGCGATATTGCAGTACTTGAGGACGGTGCCTATCGTATCCTCGGGCGCGCCTCGATCGACATTATTAAGTCGGGGGGATATAAGTTGTCCGCTTTAGAAATTGAAGCCACCTTGCTCGAACACCCCAGCGTAATCGAAGTTGCCGTGATTGGTGTTCCAGACGATGAATGGGGTGAGATTGTTGCCGCGGCTATCGTTTTAGACGCACCCACGGAAGAGGCAGCACTCATCGCATTCTCGCGCGAGAAAATGTCGGGGTATAAAGTGCCTCGCAAGTGGGTTGTGACTGACGCTTTACCCAGAAATGCCCTTGGCAAGGTGACGAAGCCCGCCTTGAGAGCATGGTTTTAGGACCGGTTGTGTCGAGTCCGTTCGTTTCGCCGGTGAGATAGCGATCGATGCCGCGAAAGATTATTCACATTGACGCTGACTGTTTTTATGCCGCGATTGAAATGCGCGACGACCCGGCGCTCCGTGGTATCCCAATGGCGGTTGGTGGCAGTGCAGATCGACGGGGTGTCCTCACGACGGCCAACTACGACGCGAGGCGTTATGGCGTCAGGTCTGCCATGTCGACGGCCCACGCGATGCGCTTGTGCCCGCACCTCACCGTAGTCCCGCCACAGTTCAACAAATATCGAGACGCGTCTCGCGCCATGCGTACGATTTTTGAGGAATACACCGACATGATTGAGCCGCTCTCTCTCGACGAGGCCTACTTAGATGTAACCGAGTCGAGTGGCGCGCACGTGACTGCAACGCGAATTGCCAAAGAAATTCGTGCCAAGGTTGAAGATGAGCTGGACATTACAGTGTCTGCGGGTGTCTCAGTTAATAAGTTTATTGCGAAAGTAGCCTCGGACTGGCAAAAGCCCAACGGCTTGACCGTCGTGACCCCCGAGCAGGTGGATTTGTTTGTAAAGGCGCTTCCGGTTCAGAAAATTCCAGGCGTCGGTGCGGTGACAGCGCAAAAAATGCATCGCTACGGATTGAAGACGTGCAACGACATTCGCGACTGGGAGCTTCACGAGCTTATCCGCCGGTTTGGAAAGTTCGGCGTCGTGCTTCATGAGCGCGCCCGTGGTAACGATGAGCGGCCAGTCCAACCCAGTCGCACCCGCAAGTCGATCAGCGTTGAGACCACGTTTAGTGAGGATTTGGCCGGCCCCTCGGTGTGGGAGCCCGTCGTCGATACACTGTTCGTGCAGCTTTTAGAACGCATTGCTGCGGCAAATGCTGTTGACAGTATTCATAAGGCGTTTGTAAAAGTGAAGTTCTCAGATTTCAGTAGCACGACCGTCGAGCGCGTAGGCACTACCGCTGTGCAGTCAGACTATAAGCAGCTCCTGAAACAAGGTTGGGATCGACGTGAGATGCCGGTCCGACTGATTGGTATTGGGGTCCGACTTCAAGACGGCTGGGAGCACGCGTCAGGACGGCTACCCTTTGAGCAAAGCGACTCAGACTAGTACACCACGCTTGGGGTTCGTTCGACACCCGCGTATCCTTAACGTCTTCTCAGGTACTTTTTAACGCGTGGGGTTTGACGCATGTCACGAATGATTTCTAGGCTGGACGCCGTTGTTGTCGAGGTGAATGATTTGGCGGCGGCGGTGCACGATTATGAGGCCCTAACGGGCGTGGCTGCGGTCTTAGAGCAATTTCGAGGAGACGACAGCGCCTGTTTTCAACTGACCAATATACGTCTGCGGCTGGTGACGACAGGCGGTCGGCAGGGACTCAAGCAAATGGCTTTTCAGAGCGACGACTTGGCGGCTGCAAAGCGACGACTCAAGAGCATGGGTATTTCGGTGATCGAGGCCGAGTCAGACGACGAATTTTTGAGTCTCTCGTCCGACACCACTCGCGGTATCCGCTTAGCAGTGACAGCCGCTACGGACAGTACGGTATTGAGCGAAGCCCCAAAATCCCTAATTACTGGGCTTGATCATGCAGTGATTGCCAGCGGTGACGGTGATTACACGGCTGCATTGCTCAGCGGGCGACTTCAACTCGACATGCGTCTTGATTTGACGAACCCAGACTGGGATTCACGTCTGATGTTTTTTCGTTGCGGGGACCTCATTGTTGAAGTGTATCAACCCTTATCCAAGCCTTTGCCAGTGGAGCAGGATCGATTCTTCGGCCTGAGCTGGAGAACACTCGACATTGACGAAACGCACGGGTTGCTCAGTGCGCGTGGATTTAATGTGTCGCCTGTCAAAGCGGGACGTAAGCCAGGCACGCGTGTGTGCACCGTACGCGACAAAACGCACGGCGTGCCCACACTTATTTTGGGCGGCAACTAGCGTCTTTTCAGCGACGCCGCACTGGATTATCGGTCGAAAGAGGCGGCTATCGCTTTGATGACGGCGTCTGCATGCGCATGGTAGTTGGTGTCGACGGCGGCCGGGGCATTGCTGTGGAGTGAAATGACCACATCCCGCTGAGGGTCGATGTAAATGCCTTGTCCGAAGATGCCTGAGGCAGCATAGGCACCATCACCTTCTAGCCACCACTTGTATCCATAACCCGCATACCCTTTCGACGGTGACGTGGCTTCTTTCATCCAGCCGTCGGGAACCAACGACTCACCCGTCGCATTGACAGCACCTTTTTTCACGAAGATGCCAAGGCGTGCGTAATCCCGAATGGACGCGCTGATGCAACAACCACCGGTCTCACCAGCAAACGGCGCCGATTGCATCCAGTTGCCCGCGTGCTCCATACCAAAACCTTGCCAGACTTTCGCATTCATGTAGTCCGTGGCCGAGTTTCCAATGGCCGCCCGCAGCACCTCGCCTAAAAGGTTGCTTTCAGCGGTGTTGTAGTTAAACACGGTGCCCGGCGCGTGGTTCTGTGGGAGTGCACCGAGGTAATCGGTGAGCGCTACGCCTTGAAGGCTCCCCGCTTTTGATACATCGGAGTTCGGGTCTGTGTAGTTCTCGTTCCAGGCAACGCCTGATGACATTTGGAGGATGTTCTTAATGGATACAGCACCGTAGGCTGATCCCTTCAAGCGCGGGAGGTAGGTCGCTACCCTGTCTTCGATACTGTTGATGAATCCGTCTTTTATCGCCGCACCAATGAGTGTCGAGGTGAACGATTTTGTGACCGAAAATGAAATCCAAACAGACTCCGGATTATGGTCTTCGGCGTAATGCTCGAGACGGATGGTATCGCCCTCAACTACCGCGATTCCCATCAGTGGCTCGCGCGCGAGGAAGTCTCGTACCGAAAACGTTTCACCCGCCACTTGATAGGATACGTCAGCCAGTGACTGGTCTATTTTGGTGTTCAGCGGATAGGGCGTTTGTGCGGCAAATAAAGGACGTGTGGGCAGCCATGCATTGACATGGGCGAATGCGATTCTACGATCACTTGTAGGATAAAGCAGTACGTTTGTGTCTAAGTCGCCCGCTTTTAGGCGTTCGATAAAGGCTGCGACTTCTTTCTGAGTGGCGGCTTGAGCCGACACCGTGAATATGGTCAATACCAAGAAGGTGTAAAGCGCTTTCATGCCTTGTCTCCGATTATTTTCATTGCTCTAGTTAGCGGGTTTAATGATCTGTAACGACTTTCGCAATGGGGTTACTGAGCCGTATCGCGATAACGGTCAAACCAGGCGAGGATGTTATTAACCTTTGCAATGAGGTTTGAAGGACGCGCGTAAATACTGTGGCTCGCACCCGGAATTCTGACCATTAGCGTGTCGATACCGCGATGCTTAAGTGCCTGGTAGTACTGCTCGGTCTCGCTCATCGGTGTGCGGTAATCTGACTCTCCCGTCAGAAGCATTGTGGGTGTTGAGACGTTACCGACTAACGAGAGCGGCGAGCGTGTCCAGTAGCTCTCGTAATCTTCCCAAGGTGGTGCGTCGAACCAGGTTGTGGCGAAAAAGTAGTTGCGGTCCGCGGTAAGCACAAAGCTCGCCCAGTTGATGACGGGCTTTGCCACTACGGCGGCGCGGAAACGATCGGTTTTGCCCACAATCCAGGCTGTTAATACGCCACCGCCTGAACCGCCTGTGACGAATAATTGCTCGGGATCCACATAACCTTGGTCGATGAGGGCATCGACGCCTGAGATTAGGTCGTCGTAGTCAAATCCGGGGTAGGCGAGATCAATTTCGTTGGCAAATTGCTCACCGTAACTCGTGCTCCCGCGTGGATTTGTGTAAAGGACCACATAGCCCGCCGCGGCAAATAACTGTGCTTCGGTCGAGTAGTTGGGTCCGTAGGCTGAGTGCGGGCCTCCATGAATCTCGAGAATCATCGGATAGGTCTTTGCTGGGTCGAAACCGGGCGGTTTCATGACCCATCCCTCGATCATCATTGCGTCGTGTGAGGAAGGCCATGTGATGCGCTCAGCGCGCGTCATCTGGCGTTGACCCATAAGGTCACCATTGAGGTCTGTGAGCTTGAGCGGCGTTTTCCCGGGTCTCATTAGCGCAACGTCGGCAGGTCGATCGTCACGACCGAGCGTATAGGCAAGACGACCCTTGCCGCCGACGGAGAAACTCCCGCTGGTGTAGGGACGCCCTATGGCGGTGCCGCCCACCACAATATCCGATTGGCGCAGCTTTCCTCTCAGGTCAATCTTAGCCACGCGGACCATGCCTAAGTCGGTGTAGCTGATCCAGAGACTTTGACTGTCTTGTGACCACTGTATGTCCGACACCGATCGATCGAAGTCGGTGGTCAGCGAGCGGCTCTCTGAGGTCGTAAGATCTCTGATCGTGAGTTTGGCACCGTTGTATCCCTGTCGGATGTCCGTGGTCTGGGTATAGGCCAAGTACCGGCCATTGGGGGAGACCACTGGACGACCTTCAGTGCCTGCCGTGTCGGTGATCTGGGTGATTTGTCCCGTGAGTAAAGCGGCGGCGAACAAGTCGCTTTGTCGAGGGTGATATTCGGCGTCATCGCGTCGATTACTCGAAAAAATGACCGATTGGCTGTCGGGGGTCCAAGTCACCGCACCGCTGATGGGAAAGTCGCCCGATGTCATTTGACGTGGCGTGCCACCATGGGCGGGTACGATAAATAATTGCTGACTGCCCGAGGGTAAGTAGCCACCACCGTCGACTCTGAAGGTCATTTTATCCACGACAGTGGCGGGTTCAGCCCAGGTCGCGCCCTTGGGTTTGTCGGGCATGGTTGCCAGTATCGGTGGTGCGGTAGGCACGAGGCGAGTGAAGGCGATCTGCTCGCCATCTGGTGACCAAACGATGCCGCGTGGTGGCTGGGGAAGGGTGGTCACCTTCGCAGTTTCACCAGCGTCGAGCCACTCCACGAAAAGTTGCGTTTTACCCTCGGTATTCGACAGGTACGCGAGCCTGTCGCCGGAGGGAGACCAACGTGGCGAGCTGAAGTTGCCCTGGCCGCTGACCAGTGGGCGGTGGTTTGTACCGTCTGTGTCGACTACCCAGATTGCGCGTTGAGCGCGATCGGTCATGATGTCCATGGACACGCGAACATAAGCGACCTGGGATCCATCTGGCGAGACGCGAGGGTCGCTGGCGTATTCGATCTCGAATACATCTTCAGGACTAAAAACAGGCAAGTCCTCAGCGGTCAAAACGGCGCTACTGAAAAGTGCAGCGAGACTTAAGATTGAGCTCAAACAGTAGATCGGACGAAAAGGGAGGCTAAGCGTTACAGGCATGATAAAGACACTCAAATCAGTGAAGTTGCGTCCAGAATATCACTAAAGTCGAGCGACACTGGAAACGCACACACAGACTAAAATCAGACACTGCCTGAGGGTATAAAACCGCCTGCTCCCGCGCTGGTTAACGGACTTTCAAAGACAGGGTGCCGGCACTAAAATAACGGTAAGACAAATGGAGGGCTTTTGCTGTGCGTGCCTGCATCACAGTGTTGGTAAGTGTCTTGGTCTTCTCGGGCTGTGCCACTGTTAAAGAGCGTGAAATGGCTGCGCTTGAAAAAGAGTTAGGCCTGGACACGGCGCCGTATTTTCCCAAGTGCCTGAGTGAGGAGGTAGCGCCGCGTGCGGCGATGAGATCCGGTGACTACAGTGGTGTTCACACGGTCAATAACCCGCAAGGCGATGTCCCTATCGACCGGTGTGCGCGATGGGAGACGGATGAGCCCAGTGGTGGCGATAAGGAGGAGCCCCAGAAACTCGTGTTTAAAAAGCCAGCGACGCTCGATCTCGATACAGCCAAAGACAAACCGATTAATCCGCAGTAGTGACCCACACCGGTGAGCTCCAAGCCATTTCCGTGATTATTGCGGGGACATCGGCTGGGGGCGCCCTCCCGAGGCGAAGGCTATCGTAGGTCGTCCAGCGGCAAGTCGGTATCTGCAAGACGCGCGCGTAATAAAATGCGTTATGCGACGGGTTGTAGTCGGGGTCTACCCAATCGGCACGTAACTCAGGCAGCCCCGAGGTATCGGACCACGAGCAGTCGCTTAGATCGACGGGTGCTGCCGTCTTAGGGCACCTACCACCGACCTTCACTTCCGCGCAGGCGATATCAAAAACCCGTTCATGCGCCTCACCGTCTTCAAGCCAGCCCTTGATAATTTGGATCTTCGCTAACGGAGCGTGGTCAGGGTCTTGAGTCGCCCAAACGAACAGCCGCGGCACACCGGCGTCAGCGTCGATTGTGCCACCCATAGGAACGCCGCTTGCATAGGCCGCGCTGATATCGCCGGTCTTGACAAGATCCTCGGGTAAGTCGGCGCCTGCGAAGAGACGAAGCGATAAGCGCGTGCCGCTGGTTGCATAGACCTCTCGACGGCTCATGGCGTCAAATAATGCATCACGGGTATTTTCCCGAGCCCACACGGCAGCGAGCCCGCCCGGGTTGGCGACCTTAGGTTCTCGTATGCCATCTTGAAGCCGGTTTTTAGCAGGGGAGCCCATATAGGAGTTGGCGCCGCGATAGTCCCACTCTTCACTGTCACCTGGATTCGAGTTGTGCGTATCGGTCGATGCCATGAGACCGAACTTCATGGGGTTAAATCCGAGTGATTCCTGCAGTACTAGTCCCTTCTTTAGGCCGTCACGCGCCATTGAGGTGGGGTGAATGCACAGTGTCGTCCGTCCCTCGTCACAAACAGGGAAGAACTGCTCAAAACCGCATTCCTCATCGGTGGCACCAAAGCCCAGTGCACACTCTGAATTGCCCTTGATTTGGAACATCTCAACCAGTGGCTCGAATGTCTCTCGCAGGCGCCAATCCTCCCGGGTGTAGGGAATACCGTCGATGGTTTCACTTGCGAAGGCCAGTCCCCAGCTTTTATTGGGGTTGTGCGGGATGGTCAGAAACTCGCAGCCCTCACCGCAGGTCGCATCCAATTGTTTCCAGAGATCAATCTCGGAGTCTGCGTCGTAGGCGGAGACGGCATAGTCAGGTGTGACACTGGTGCGAAAGATGACGTTGCGGTGATGCTTGCCGCGATCGACCATGGCAGGGGAGTACTCATAGCCGGCAAACGCAGTAAACACACCGGGTTCGTTGTGTCGCTCGGCGGCGGCCTTGATCGCTTCCCAAGTATCGAGGTGGTACTGCCGTTCCACGGCTTTGTCATTGCCGAAGTAACTAAGATTTTCGACCAATGGCCGGACTTCAACATTGGCTCTTAGCGCCAGAAATGAGAGAAGTGTGGGTTTGTTGATGAGTTCACAGTCTTCTGCGATTTCGGGCGTCGCCGGCTCCAGGCACGCCATGACTCGCCCAAAGCCCTCGGCGTGATCCGTGACTGCTGCAAAGTCTAAGGGGCGGGTAATTTCGATGATCTCACCCGTTTCAATGGCGGCAGATTCACCTTTGGCGAATCGGTAGGTCGCGTCAAGATCACGTCGGCTACCAAAGAGGTAGGCGTCGGCAGATAGACTCGAGTGAATGTGCAGATCCCCAAAGTAGACGTTGTTAACGGGGTTTACTGGTTGAACAATCAGAGGGCTTTGTGATGGTTTGTAGAAGGCCGTCTCGTCTTGGGCCGCCACTTCAGCACGAATCGCTGCGCGCTCTTCATCACTTGAAGGAATAAACGTGATATTCGTCATGAGGTAGTCGTAAGCAAACCAGCCGCAGATGATGACCACGGGTGTTGCGAGAAGTAGTGTCTTTTTGACTGTCGACATCAATCTACATGCCTCTTTTTTTGATCTGTTTTTGTTCTCTTTACGCGGCGGGTATCGCTAACGCCTCGTTTCGTTTCGTTGTTTCTGCATCTGCACGTATTTGATTTATGCCATACATCTAGCGGTGCGTCATTCGGTTCCTCTTGTGAGTAAGTGACACTTCGCTGACGACTACCAGCGCTTTGACTTTTCGCCACTCGGGCCTGTGGTGGCCTTTTCAGCGCAGTCTAGTGCGACACACTCAGCCAGTGGCGATTGAAAAGTGAAGGTGTAACGCGAGTACTTCGCAAGGAAAATGCGTGGGGCATTGCAACGCGCAGTACCACATTTGCACGAATTACCCTCAAGGTTCATTCCAGTCTTGATGCCGTGCGACTGACAACAGCCGTTGCCAAGGCGCTGGCGGAGGTGGCGATTAGTGCCAATATCGCTGCCGCTTACTATCACGACCCTATCTTCGCGCCGTTCGATCAGGCTGCCGATGCGCTTACGTGTTTAAAGACCTTGTCGGAGAGTGAACAAAAATAGGCGGTGCTGACCTCCCTTGAGGGGGGCTCGAAGCACCGATTCAGTGCATAAAACAGGCGAAATGTGTCAAAACGGAACTTTTTTAAGGGTTTTGAAAACGCCTATTTCTTACAAGTTATTGAAACATAGTAGTTTTTTTTGTTTGGTCTGCCTTTGGCTTGTCACCGTTGTGCACATCGATATACTCGAAGGTGCAAGTGGTATTGCAGACACGTTTGTCAGTCAACATAAAGAAAACGCACAAGCGCTCAGAAGATGGGTTGGTGCGACCAGACTTTAAAGGAAGCTAAAATGATCAAGTCATTGTCGAGAGGGCCAGGTTTCGCACTGGCAGCGTTGACGGTTGCAGTTGCTACAGCGTCCCCCGCTGTCTCAGCGCAGGACGCGTTAGAAGAGGTCATCGTCACGGGATCGCGAATTCCGGTTGATGCTAACTCTATTTCTTCGGTCCCCGTCCAATCCGTAACGGAAGAAGATATTCGTAACTCCGGTGAAATTAATATCGCTGATATTGTGGCGGATATTCCCGCGCTCGTGTCATCGCTCACCGCAGAGAACTCAACAACCGGGTCAAACAGCCTCAACCTCAGGGGTTTGGGTAGCGATCGATCACTGACGCTGGTCAATGGGCGACGACACGTATCTGGTTTCCGCGGCAGTCAGGCCGTTGACGTCGGTACGATTCCGCGAGCGCTGGTAAAAAGCGTTCAAGTGACGACCGGTGGCGCGTCTGCGGTTTACGGTGCGGACGCTGTAACAGGTGTTGTGAACTTTATTCTAAAAGACGATTTTGAAGGTTTCCAGATTGACGTATCAGCCGGTCGCCCTGAGGCGGGTGCTGGGCAAACGTCGGTAGTCGATGTCGCTTGGGGAAAAAACTTCAATAACGGTCGCGGTAATGTTGTTCTGACGCTGAGTTCTGAGAATGACCAAGGCATTACAATTGGCGATCGAAGCTGGTCGCGCGACAATGGCATTGATGAGGTTTTGGCCAACCCCGATCCCAACGGGCCAGCGCGCGCGGTGGTTCAGGATCCTCGGTTCTGGCTAACCTCACAAGAGGGCTCCGTTGCCCCCGGCTTTGGTGGGCGCGGTGATACGTATATTGATCTCAACAATAATGGCATTGCTGACTGTCAGGAATCAGAGGGTGGTCGAGTAGGCTATCTTGCTGGCTGCTGGATTACAGGGTCAGACGGAACCGTGCGTGTCAATCAAGACGGTACCGTCATTGACGGCCTCTGGGGGACGGGCGGTGACGGCGGGCGTGTCAGCTTCAACCGTGACTCACTGTACCCAAAGACAGACCGCCAAGTAGTGAACTTTAACGTCAACTACGAGTTCAGCGATACGCTTAGCGGCTTCTTGGAAACAAAGTACGTACGCGCCGAAACGATGACGTTTACGGAGCAGGATACGTTCTACGACACGTTAGCCATTTTGCCGGATAATGCGTTCCTACCGGCCGAACTTCAGCCGGTCATGGACCAAGTCGGTTATCTTCTTCTGACTCAAGATCCGTTGGACTTTAGTGAAAACAACCCTGAAAAGTACACGCGAGAGACGACGCGCTTTGTTGCAGGATTGGAATGGCAGCCTGCGGACGGGCACTCGATCGAGTTCTCTGTCAATCAGGGTATTTTTAATCAGAAATCTCAAACGTCGGCCATTTATCTTGACCGTCTTTACGCGTCGATTGATGCCGTTCTCGATGCGAATGGAAACGCTGTTTGTCGTTCGGATCTCGATCCTAGTGCATTTTATGAGATCGATTACTTCGCAGGTTCCAATGGATATGCTGACGGCGCTTACGCCAGTAACGCCTACTACTCGTTCACTCCAGGGAGCGGTCAATGTGCGCCCTTAAACCCGTTTGGTACCTATTCGGCCAGTGCTGAAGCGCAAGATTTCGTGACAGCGTCTCTCACGGACGAGCTTGAAATCGAACAGTTCGTTGTCAACGTGACGGCAGTGGGTTCATTTGATGTGCTTGATAGCGTTTTAGATGGACCGCTTGGCTACGCGGTGGGTGTTGAATATCGGGATGAGTCAAGTGACAACAAACTCGATCCGATAACGCTGGGTGTTCTACCTGCAACCTCGTCTTTCCAGCCTGGTCAACTGGTCAGTGACGTGTCGCCTTGGCTGAACTCCTACACCTCGTTTGACAATACTCAGCAGTTCAACACAAAGGGCGACTACGACGTGACCGACGTGTTTGCTGAAGTGCGTTTACCGATCTTTGTTGATCGCCCTCTTGCGCGCGAGCTCACTGTGGACGGCGCGGTTCGTCAAGCGGATTACTCGACATTGGGTCAGGCGACAACGTGGAAGTTTGGTTTGACTTGGGCCCCCGACGACGATATTCGCTTTAGAGCGACGATCTCAGAGGCGGTTCGAGCGCCCAATATCTCAGAGTTATTTGACCCTCGGCTGCCCATATTTATCGCAGCTTCCTCGGACCCTTGTGCATCGACCAACGTGAACAACGGCACCGCGGTTCGTGAGGCAAACTGTGTCGCGGCGCTCTCTGCGTCGGGTGTCTCTCAAGACACTATCTTCACCGATGGTGCCTACGACTGGACCAACCCGCTCACTGCGCGCTTTAACGGCGTGTCAGGGGGTAACCCCAACTTGAGCGAGGAGGTTGCTGACACTGAAACCTTCGGCGTCGTGCTTACGCCCAGCAACATCGATGGCTTGACGCTGTCGGTCGATTATTGGGACGTCGCAATTGACGATGCTATCTCGGCTGTTAGCGCGGATGATATTTTGAAAGGCTGCTACGACTCAGGGAACTACCCGAATCTTGGGTTTTGCAACTCGTTCACCCGTCGCGCCGATGGTGGCTTGAACTTCCTAGAAACGGGGCAAATTAACTTTGCCAAGTTGGAAGCAGAGGGTGTGGATATTTCTGCCGCTTACGAGTTTGCCATGGGGGACAACAACTTCCGTGTCCGCGCGGTCGCCTCTCGTCAGACTCACCTCAACCGGTTCTTTAACCCGCTCGATGAGTCCGATATTGATCCAGAGCTCAAGGAAATTCAGCGACCCAAAGTCGCAGGCTCTCTTAATATCTCGTGGGATCGTGGCCCCTTCGCTCTGAGCGTGCAGACGGTTTACCAGAGCAAGCAAGGCGTTGATGAGATCGAGGAAGTCTTGGGACTTTACGGGAACCAGGCGGTTTATGGTGACGCCGGGTTCTTCGAATCGGTCATGATCACCGACATTAACGGTAATTATCAGTGGAGCGATGAGCTTTCAATCTTTGCTGCCATTAACAACGTGGATGATGAGGTGCCTTATTCAACTCAGACCGCATGGCCTGTGGGTCCTCGTGGTCGGACGCTCGTTCTCGGATTCTCTTACTCGATGTAAGCTGAACGCCCAAAGAACATAAAAAAGGCCCGCGGCTGACGTCGTGGGCTTTTTTTTTGATTAAAAATAATGAGCACACCACTACAGGGCGTATTTAGTGGTACAACGGTCCTGCGCGAATTTTTCGCATGTTGGAGTCTGGCAGGCCATGAGCACAAAACCTGAGCACGATGAGTTTTCAACTCATGCCGTCCCGCGAGGGGCTCGGGTGGCGTCTTTTCGTGTGGCGGCAGTCGCCTCTATGGTGTCATTTTCTTTACCCACTTTCATTGCGGGTATTGAAGTCGGCGGTGGTGTCGGCGAGGCGCTCACACTCCCAGCCATTTTAGGCGGGTCTTTCATCATTTTTTTAGTGGGATCCTTAATGGGTTCAATTGGCGCTCGTACGGGTTTTAACTCGTACCTGCTTGTGCGACTCGCGTTTGGTGATACGGGCGCGCGACTGGTCAATCTAGCGTTTTCGGTCTCGCTTCTGGGTTGGTTTGGTATCAACCTGAATCTCTTTGGTCTGGCCATCGCAGGTTTGTCTGAGGATTTCTTTAATGTGGTGCCGCCCGAGTTGGGTGTGACCGTTGGGGCCAGTGCGTTGATTACCGCAACGACCATCATTGGTTTTCGGGCCATTAATCTTGTGTCGACACTGATGATCCCAGTGCTCGTTTTTGTCGCTGTGGCATTACTCTTCGCCGCTATGGGGCACTCGGAGCCGATCGCGCACATCGTTCCGGGGGGAATGAGTCTGGGTGATGGCATTTCTGCCATTGTCGGCTCCATCGTTATTGGGGCCATTATCATGCCCGACATTTCCCGATTTCTCCGATCATGGCAGGGCGCAGTTATCACGGGAACATCGAGTTACCTGATTGCCCAGCCCTTCGTTATGTGGGTTGCAGCTGCGGCCGCTTTGGCGCTAGGCACGCAAGACATCATCAGTATTATGCTCACGCTTGGGTTGGGGGTAGGCGCGTTTATTATTATTATCGCCGGATCATGGGTACTGAATACCCTAAACCTCTATAGCGCTGTTTTGGGCGTCACTGCCTCGTTTCCGTCCCTCAATGCGCGTCAGGTCACCGTTGTGTTGGGTGTGATTGGTGTCTCGGCTGGGTTGCTTAATATCTTGGATAGTTTCGTCACTTTTCTCTTTTACCTGTCAGTGGTCTTCATACCGGTTGCCGGCGTTATTATTATTGACCACTTCCTGATCAGGCCTAGCGTCTATCGGGTGACACAGGTAGAAGATGATCAACCCATCAACCGACCGGCGCTAGTGGCCTGGCTTGCCGGTGCGGCGATTGCACTGGCCGGAGCCGAAGGGCTTATTGCGAGTATTACCAGCGTCGCTGCTTTGGATTCCGCAATCGCTTCAGGCCTTATTTATGCGCTCGTAACACGCGTCTGGAAGGTGAGGCCCTAGCATGCGAATTGGTTTAGATGTGGGCGGGACCCATACTGACGCGGTACTCATGGACGGTAATGCAGTTGTCGCCAGGACGAAAACGACGACCAGCGAAGACGTCGCATCAGGCATTGAGACCGCGCTGTCAGCGGTGTTAAAAGACCAGGACCCCAAGGTGGTGTCGCTGCTCACGATTGGCACGACCCAGTTTACGAACGCCGTTATAGAGCGTAAACATCTCTCACGCGTCGCGGTGGTGCGGGCTTGTCTTCCTGCCGGTCGTGGTTTGAAACCGCGTGCCGATTGGCCGGCTGACCTCGCCAGTGCGACCGATGGTGGGAACTATGTTATTCACGGCGGACACCTCTACGACGGGCGCACACTGGCTGACCTTGACGAGAGGGAGATAGAGCAGGTCATCGAGGCATTGAGAGGATCAGCACCGGAAAGTCTGGTGATATCAGCGGCATTTTCGCCCATGCAGCAAGACTATGAAGACGCACTCGCGGCTCGCTTTTCTGCTGCATTACCCCAGGTGCATGTCTGTACCTCACATTATATGGGCGGTCTGGGCCTCATCGAGCGTGAGAATGCAGCGATTCTAAACGCATCGTTATTAAACTTTGCACAGCGGGTTGTTACTGCACTCGTTCGATCGAGTCAGCATTTAGGTCTTGTGTGTCCTGTTTACGTCAGTCAGAACGACGGTACCCTGATCGATCTTGATAAGGTGAGTGCGTTTCCCGCCCTGACCTTTGCGTCGGGTCCTACAAACTCTATTCGTGGTGCTTGGGCGCTCACAGATTTGTCCGATGCGATCGTCATTGACGTGGGTGGAACAACTTCGGATATTGGTGTCCTTAAAAATGGGTTTCCTCGCCAGTCTAACTTGGTGATCGACGTCGGTGGAGTTCGCACGAATTTCAGAATGCCTGACGTCCTTGCGATGGGCCTTGGGGGCGGTAGCCTCATTGGACGCGACGGTAATCAGTGTGGCCCTCAGTCAGTGGCGCGTGAGCTCAAGAATAAGGCCCTCTGCTTCGGTGGTGATGTTTTGACATTAACCGATGTTGCAGTGTCTCAGGGGCGCATGAAGATTGCTCGTGCAACGATTAACGACCTCGTACCCCCAGAGGTGTGTGACAGAGTCGATGCTTTGGTCGTTGAGCGTCTCAGCGCTGCAGTGGATCTTATGAAGCCCGGTGGAGCAACACTTCCTGTTATTTTAGTGGGCGGTGGTGCGCCATTGATTCCAGGGGAAAAACTCGCCGGGTGTCCCGTTATAAGACCGATCAATGCCGACGTGGCCAATGCTATTGGTGCTTCGATCGCGCAGGTCAGTGGTGAGGCTGAAGGCCTTTTCGTTGTGGGTGCTCAAACACGTGATGAGGCGCTTAAAGCGCTGACCGTCGAAGCAGAAAGACTAGCGGTAGTCGCAGGCGCAGACCCTAAGAGTGTGGTGCCGATCAATATAGAGGAAGTGGATATTCCGTACATGGCTACTGAGACCACTCGGATTCGTGTCACCGTGGTGGGTGATCTCGCTCAAAACGAGCCTCCTTCGCGATGAAAATTTTTGCATCGGATATTGATGACCTAGCACTAGGAGCCGTCTTTTTGGCAACGGGTGGCGGCGGAGACCCTTACCTTCCGACACTCATCACGCGGCAGACGCTTGGGGAAACGGGAGGTGTCACGCTGATCGACCCAAGCGCACTGAAGGACGACGATTTTATTGTCCCAGTCGGGGGGGTGGGTGCACCGACGGTGTCTCTTGAGTTGCTGCCATCGATCGATGAAGCCTCGAAAGTGCTGGATGCTTACGAGCGTTTGATGGGTCGATCGATTACCGCGGTAGCATCTTTTGAAATTGGTGGCGGAAATTCACTCATACCACTCATGGCAGCTGCTGTACGGGGTATCCCGGTTGTTGACGGAGACGGAATGGGGCGCGCGTTTCCAGAAGCTCAGATGATGAGCTACGCGATCGCTGGTGTTCGACCGACGCCCGCGCTTGCGATGGACTATGCGGGTAACACTGCAATTTTTGAGACGTCCGATACGTCAACTTATGAGCACCATATTCGTGCGTATGCAGCGGCAGCGGGCGGCATGATTACCGTTGCAGAGCACCCTATGTCGGGGACGCAAATACGCAGATCAGTCATTCCAAATACAGTCAGTTTTTCGCTGGCTTTAGGGCGTTTGCTCCGAGACCGACGTGGACCCATAGACGATCTATTGGCCCCTTTGACGGATTTATTCGCAGACTCCGTTTACGGATCGGTGCACAAGGTATTCTCAGGGAAAGTATCTGGGAAAAGAACAAGGACGGTGGGTGGTTATGACATAGGAAGCCTGTCGTTGGAGGACGTTAATGATCCCAGTCGGATTTGCTCGATTACGATAAAAAATGAGTACTTAGTGGCGATGATTGACCAGCAGCCGCTTGTAATGGTGCCCGACTTGATCGTCATCGTGGATTCAGAGACGTCCACGCCGATTAATGCGGAACGTTTGCACTACGGGCAGCGAGTGGCTGTCTTGGCTGTTGGCGCTCCTGCCTTTTACCAGTCAGAGGCCGCACTAATGGTCACTGAGCCTCGTTGCTTTGGAATCGATCTGGACTATGTTCCTTTGGAACAACTCATTCCGCATTAAGTCGTGATTTCAACGGGTGTCGAGCCCACTGTTTCACTGGTTTCGTCCGCGTCGTTAAAGAGGGACAAAAAGTCGTCTAGGATCATATACAGCGCAGGTATCAGTATGAGTGTGATCGCGGTTGCAAAGACGACACCAAAGCCTAAAGACACAGCCAGTGGTACGAAAGGCGCGGTGTCGAAGTCCCTGGTGACCATGAGCGGTAACAGGCCCATAAATGTTGTGACCGACGTGAGGAAAATGGGCCTAAATCGAGACATGCCAGAGTCGATCACCGCGTCTCTCGCACCCATGGCGTGCAATCGCCGGTTACGGTTTATGAAGTCAACCAAGACGAGGCTGGAATTGATAACCACACCGGCGAGCGCAATCATTCCAAGGAGCGAAAAGAAGACGAGGTCGTAGCCCATGATCTCGTGACCAATGATCGCTCCGACAAAGCCGAACGGAATGCTCGCCATGACGACCAGTGGTTGAAGGTAGGATTTAAGCGGCACGGCCAGCAGTGTATAAATCACCATAAGCGCGACAAGACTTGAACTGACGAGACCGCTCAAAGCTCTTGTGCGCTCTTCAGCCTCACCCGCCTGGACAATCGAAATGTTGGGGAACGCGTCTAATACGCGGGGGATGTCGGTCTTAAACAACTCACTGAGCAGCGTTTCAGGCGCAACCCGTGTTCTATCAGTGGAGGCAACGAGATTAATTGTTCGCTGCCCAGCCGTACGATTAATCGTAGAGTTCCCAACGGTGGGGGTAATTTGAGCAACGGATAAAGCCGGCACTTCAGTACCGTTAGGCAAGCGAATACTCATGTCCTCAAGGCTTGATAGAAGCCGTCGGTCTCCCTGAGGGAAGCGAACCATGACTCTAACGTCGTCTCGGCCTCGCTGAACACGCTGTGCCTCGCGCCCATAGAACGCGTCGCGAACTTGATTGCCTAAATCGGCTTGCGTTAGTCCGAGCGCCTCTGCACTGGGAAGGATTTCAAGCGCGAGCTCCCGTTTCCCCGATCGGTAACTATTACTCAAGTCATAGATGCCGTCATACCCCGCGAGAATATCGGTCAGTATCGAGGCGGCTTGGCCCAATTGTTCGATGTCTCGACCGCGCAGTTCAAGATCAATATCTGCACCTAGCGAGACGGCATTCGCAGAGAAACTCAGTTCAATAACATCGGGTAGCTGAGGTGTCAGATCGCGCCATAAATTAACGACTTCGAGCGGTGTCATACCGCCACGCTCTCGATAGGGCACAAGGTTTAATGAAACCTCTGCCACGTGAGAGCCGGTCTCGCCAATCATGACCAGCGCACCTTGAGTAATACTCACGCCGACTGATGAAAGCTCGTTTTTGAAGGCGGAGCTACCGTCACTGCGCGCCGCATCGACAATGCGCCGGGTTTCTTGAGCTGAGGCTTGAATCTGCTCGACGACCGCTTGTGTGCCGGCCAACGGGTAACCTTCAGGCATCACAACACGAGCGACGACATTGTTACCTGACACCGCTGGAAAAAACTGGAATACGATTCGTCCACTGGCGATTGTTCCAGCCATGATAATCATGATGGCTACTGCAACCGAGAGGGTTGTATAACGACGATCAACCCCCCACTCAATCCAGCGCCTGTAATGGTGCGTGGCAAAATACTCGAGTGACCCTGCAATTTTATCTTGGAACGCTTCCCATCGTTGCCCAAAACCCGATTGCCTGCGCTTTTGACTGCGGTGGGCTAGGTGTGAGGGGAGAATCAGCTGTGACTCTACAATACTAAAAATGAGACAGAGTACGACGGTGCCACCAATGGATATAAAGAACTGCCCTAGGTTACTGTCGACACTTAACAAGGGCATGAAGGCTGCAATGGTTGTGAGGACTCCGAAGAAAACCGGTACAGCGACTTCGCTGGTGCCAACGATCGCTGCTGAGCGGGCGTCTAGACCCTCTTGTTCCTTGGTGTAGATACGTTCACCGACGACGATGGCGTCATCGACCACAACGCCCAATGACAGCAAGAGCCCCATCAGTGAGAGGGTGCTGATGCTCAGGTCGCTTGCAGGGAAGAATGCGATGGCACCAAAAATCGCGACCGGTATCCCGGCGCTGACCCAGAGGGCAAGGCGAACGCGCAGGAAAAGCGAAAGACTGATAATGACAAGGAGGAGACCGCCCAGCGCATTGTTGATCATCGTGCCCAGTCGACCGATCAACTCGTCAGCTTCGTTATTCCATACGGTAAAGTGAATGCCTTCTGGGAGCTCTTTTTCCTTTATCGCGACGTAGGACATTACCGCATCAGAAATTTTGATTGTGTCGTCACTGCCGATGCGAAAAATCTGAATCATCATGGCCTGTTCGCCATTGAACTCGGCGTACTGATCAACGTCCTCGAAACCGTCAACAATATTCGCAATATCTCTGAGCAGGAGCCGCGCCCCTCCGGATTCTCGAGCAACGACGATGTCCTCGAGTTCCTGACCACTGTAGCGTTGCCCAGTGCTCCGAAGTCGTATCTCTCCTGCCTCGGCCTTTACCGACCCTCCTGGAATATCGACGCTCGACGAACGGATGGCTTGTGCGACCTCCGCGAGTGTCAGTTGATGACGCCTTAGCATTTCCTCGGAGATTTCCACCGAGATTTCATCCGCTCGCTCATAGAGCGTTTCGATAAGGCTGACTTCGGGCAGTTCCAAAAGGTCTGCACGGATCGATTCGGTAATGTTTTTTAACGATCGCTCATCGGTGTCGCCATGAACGGCAATTTGGGTGACCATTGAGCGCATAGTCACCTGCGAAACGATGGGCCTTTCTGTATTCAATGGAAAGGTGGAGATGGCGTTAACTTGCGCTTTTATGTCGTCGAGTGCTTTGGCCTTATCCGCATCCATATCGAGCTCAATGGCGACACTGCACCGACCTTCTGCGGCCGTCGTTTTGACTTTAACAATATTCTCAATGCCGTCTACGGACTCTTCAATACGGACACAAACACCGGTTTCGACTTCGGCAGGCGCCGCACCCAAGTAAGGCACAGTCACGGTGACTACTGGCGCCTCCACATTGGGAAATTCTTCCTTACGCACGTCTTTAAGCGCCAAGAGGCCAGACGCAATAAGAATAAACATGAGTAAATTCGCAGCGATCGGGTTGTCGACGAACCATGCGATGAGTTTAGGCACGAATGACGAGCCTCATTGTATGACTTGCACGGGCATGCCCTCGACAACGAATTGCAGCGCAGAGATGCTGATTTTCTCGCCAGTGTTGAGACCCCCCGATATCAGGGCATGCGTCTCAGAAAGCCTGAAAATCTGAACTTCACGAAACTGCAGGCGATTATTTTCATCGATCACCATCACGCTGTTTCCCGATCTGAGCGCGGTTCGAGGAATAGAAACGAGGTTATCCACGGTACGTCCTTGGATCATTGCGTTAACAAACAGTCCTACGGGCAGCCGCACGCCGTTCTCGTTAGTACTTTGCGAGACCTCGGCAATGACATAAAGAAAACGACTTGCCGTCGAAATATCGCCCTCACTCCGCTTCAATTGAGCGGTCCAAGACTGTTGGCGGCCGCCGAAGTTAGCCGTCAGTGTGACCGGTATAGGATCGGCTGATGCAATACCGGTGTTGGCAAATTCGGTGTCGAGGTATGCCAGCTGTGCGTCGGCTAGCGGCAGACGAACTTCGAGTCGCTGCGTGTCATAAAGCGTAGCGATCAATCCACCTTTTTGAAGAAACTGACCGGCATCAACGGTCTCACGACGAACTCGACCATTAAACGGCGCCTGTAAGACAGTTCTTTCGAGGTCGACTTGAGCGCGAGAGACGGCTGCGTCTGCGTCGTCTTTTACTGACCTTGCCACTAAAAAAGCACGTTCTGCGACCTGGACTTGCGCGATGCTTGTCAGCTCTTGGGCATAAAGTGCGCGCACTCGGCCTTGTTCTTCTTTTGCAAAATCGAGTTCGGCATGAGCCCGGGCGAGACTTGCACGTGCTCGTGCCAACGCAATTTCATAGTCTCGGGGGTCGAGGGTAATCAACGTATCGCCGTCGGAAAATTCGCCACCACTGAGGAGGCTAGGTGCAACCCAGAGGACTTCACCCGCGACTTGAGCCACAAGATTCGTCTCCACCCGTGGCTGAACATTACCCTCTGACCTCACCTTGAGCGTCAGTGACTCGGGCTTAATTTCAAGAGCACGGACTGCCACAGGTACCGGTTCTTTGACCGAGGTGATGATTTCAGGTTTGTTGTTAATCAGTAACGTAAAGATAGCGAGCGACAGTCCAATAATGATGACCGGCGTTAGGAGTTTCTTGACAGAAAACGAGGAGCTACTTGAGGCGCTTTCGCTCATTTTATCTCTCTACAAAAGTGGGAAGGTCGCGTTGGAGTGCTCAACTTTTTGCGGACTTGATTATACGGCATTCTGTTCAAGACGGTGTATCGTCACTCTAATCCTGACTAAAAAGACGCGCGTAATGACCGCCTACCCGCCATGTTATATCGGTAAACCGTCATCAATGGCGTGGTCTCGCTGTTGGGGTGTTTGAACACCCGGAACGTGATAAACGCCGTTCACCAACGCTTGGGTCGACGAGACATCCTCACGCGCAGCGTAAAATTGGCTGTACCACTTCCGACCTTTTAGAAAAGGCCCCTCAGTTTTCATGGCCATCGGTTTGAGTGCCGGCGATTTATGCTGCCAAATTTCGAAATCTTTCGAGAACGCCTCAAGCGCGCCGGCCTGAATTGTTCTCGCCATCTCTTTGTCTTCGGCGGTTACAGTCCCTGTGGCGGACTTCACAAGGCACCCGTGCCAGGCTTTAATCTTTCCGTCAGCGACGGGCGTGTTGGCAATCATCTCAAACTGGGTGGCATCGCCCCATACTTGCTTAGAGAGAAGGACACCCGGGCCGGTGTACCAGGTGGTGGTGTAGAGCATGGCGCCACCGTAGAGCGTCATCGCGCCGCCCTGTCGCTGAATCAACACGTGATCCTGCATTTCATTTTCAAAATATTCGCAGGGCGCCCCGTGGGTCGGGCCAAGATGTCGGTTATCACACATGTTATCGAGGACTTCCTGAGGGTGAATCTCAAGCTCCGGTAGGTGATCGAGATCCCAATGAACCCAGCCGCCCTCGTCCCACTGTTGCAGGTAGGGTGGTGGGTAGTCGGGCTCGGCGCCTTGCTCGTCAAACCACATCATGATGCAACCCATATTATCCACGACGGGATAGGATCGAATTGATGCAGACTTAGGGCAGGGACCGTCGTGGTAGGGAATGTCGTCAACATGGCCCTCTGAGTTATAGCGCCAGCCGTGATAAGGGCAGCGAATCGAATCGCCCTCCACGTGTTTGCCGCCCACATCGGCAACGATCAGCATCGCGCTCGTATTTTTCGCCAGGTGAGTCCCCATGTGTTTGCAGTAGGCATCCAACATCACCGGATTACCGCTCTCGCCTCGATACAATGCAAAGTCACGGCCAAAGAAAGTGACGCCGATGGGGCGCTCGTCGATTTCGCGACTTTCAGCCACAATAAACCAACCTCGCGGGTAGGTATTAGGTCCAAGACCGTACTCTGCTGCTGTAGCCACGTTCATTCTCCTTTGTCTAAGCGACGCCACATTTGTAATAGCGACGTTTCATGACGTTAAACTAGGTGAAATACGAGCACCGGTCAAAATGCCAGACCCGGTTTCCGTAGACAAAAAGGACGATGACATGGAGACGGTTGGGACTGAGCATGGACCGGGTCTACCAATGAAAAGATTTTCCTCAGGAGTACCGCTTGACCGAAGACGCGTTGTCCGTATTTAGAGCTGAAGTCGCCGAATGGTTAGATCGACATTGCCCAGCGTCGCAGCGTCAGCCGATTGTTCGTGAAGAGCAAATCTGGGGTGGTCGGCGACGCGTCTTTCCCAGCGATGAAGCGCGCAGCTGGTTTGAAGCCTGTCGTGACAAGGGCTATACCGCGCCGGACTGGCCTGTGGCTTATGGTGGTGCAGGTCTTGATGCTGAGCAGGAAAAAATACTAAAGCAGGAGATGTCTCGATTAGGGTGTCGCCCGCCTTTGTACTGCCAAGGCTTATGGATGCTTGGGCCTGCGCTCCTCGTTTACGGCAGTGAAGATCAGAAACGCGAGCATTTAGGCGCCATATGCCGAGGTGAAATTCGCTGGGCGCAGGGTTACTCAGAACCGTCTGCAGGTTCCGATCTGGCCAACCTTAAAACAAAGGCTGAGGATTGTGGCGATCACTTTTTGGTGAATGGAACGAAGATCTGGACCACTAAAGCGGATGAGGCGGACTGGATCTTTTGCCTTGTTCGTACGCGCGATGCGGCGCCTAAGCAAGCAGGCATCAGTTTTTTACTGATCGACATGGCGAGTGAGGGGGTTTCGACATCACCTATTCCGTTAATCAGTGGAGACTCAGAATTTTGCCAAACATTTTTTGACAACGTCCGTGTGCCGAAGCGCAACCTCGTGGGCGCGATAAATGAAGGCTGGGCAGTAGCGAAAGAACTTCTGAATCATGAACGTAAAATGATGGCCGCGTTTGAGGGTATGCTCGAAAAGCCGGCAATGGCGCTTTTAGAACTTGCGCATTATGCGGTGGGCGTTAGCGAAGATGGGCGTCTCGCCGACCCAGAGTTGCGCAGTGACATTGTGAGTCACCTGATGCGCGAGACGGGCATTAGGCAGATGGGTGAGCGAATTTATAGGCAAGGGAAGGCCGGGCAGATGGACGCGCGACTGCCGCTCTTGATGAAGTACCTGGGCACCTCTCAGGCGCAAGTCAAAGACGAGTTGATTCTCGCCGCTCTTGGTGGCGAGGGACTGTCGATGGATGACGAGTCTGTGGCGTCCGAGGGCGTGAGAAAAATGGTGAAACAATGGGCGTTTAATAAGTCACTGACGATCGCAGGGGGGACCAGCGAGGTACAGCTCAATATCATTGCAAAGCGCGCTTTGGGTATGGCCTCTGGTGAGCGTCGATCATGATCCTTAACCAAGAGCAGATCATGCTGCGAGAGACCGTGGGACAATTTTTCGAAGACCAGTCGCCAGTCAGTCGTTTGAGGGCACTGCAACAGCGGCCCGTCGAGGAAAGTTACGATCGTGAGTTTTGGTCAGAAATGGTGGGTCTGGGTCTCACGGGAATTACTGTGCCGGAGGTGTTTGAGGGCCTGCAGTTTGGCTGGATGGGGCTGGGCGCCGTGAGCCAAGAAGCGGGACGTCGGTTAGTTGCCAGTCCGTTGCTTTCAAGTGTGGCCTTGGCACAGAACGTCTTGCTTAATTGCGCATCTAAACGACAAATCGAGAGTTATCTCCCGAGGTTGCTGTCCGGTGAAATTACAGCGTCAGTCGCGCTCGATGAGGGTCGCTTCTTTGATCCTGGGGCGGTCTTGGTTACTGAGCAAAATGGTCAAATCTCGGGCTCCAAAGCCCGGGTGCTCGACGCGTCCATGAGTTCCTTGATTTTCTGTGTGGCTCGACGCGAGGCCGGTGGCTTGGGTGTCGCCGTTGTGGCGACGGACGATGAGTGCGTGAGCATGACCCCAGCGCGCTTTATGGATCTTCGCGGCTGCGCGGCTATTACCTTCGAGGGTGTTCCCGCGGACAGGACTGAGTGGCTCGAGGGTGTTGATGTTGCCAGCGGGCTTGAACAAGCGATCGATCAAGCCACGATTATCTTGGCGGCCGAGATGATGGGCAGTGCGCGCGAGACCTTGGAGCGCACGGTGAGTTACCTAAACGAGCGCGAACAGTTCGATGTGAAACTGGCAACTTTTCAAGCCCTACAGCATCGCTGTGCGCGACTTTACTGCGAGCTCGAGCTTGCTGAGAGTACGGTCGCTGCGGCCCTCATGGCACTTGATGACGCCGCCTCAAGTGTCAGTGCGCAGGCGAGCGCCGCAAAAACCTTGGCTAATGACGTCTTCAGCTTGGTTACATCCGAAGCGGTGCAGCTCCACGGCGGTATGGGCGTGACTGAAGAGATGGACATTGGACTGTTTTTAAAGCGCTCAAGGGTCTGCAACCAGCTGCTAGGTTCGTCCAGCTACCATCGCGACCGATACGCGCGACTCCTTGGGTTCTGATCGGGCGCGTGAGCGCGTCGACGGGGCTAGACTGTTTTCTCGACTAAAAACTGACTGAACCAGCGCCGGAACTTGGCGAAGGGCCCATCACCATCGCAGAGCAGTGGCCGTTCGAAATACTGCTTACGATCCCAGATGATTTGATCTTCTGACATCTGCTGACAGATATTGCCGATGATCGCTTGTCCAACGGTTTTACCAAGCGTATCCATGGTGTCTCGGGGTTGAATAAATGCGTATGACGCACGCGCTTTTTCTGCGGCAATAGGGGTTACATTGGCCAGCAGCAAGGTGTCGTATATGCCGGTAAATTTCACCATTGATAAGCCTGCACCCTGGCTTTTTGTTTCAATAGCGCCGTCGACTATGCCGCGAGGTGTCGGTTGGCGGGTAATAAATTTCCCTTCACGAATGTGTCCGTCGAAGGTTTGATACGCGGCCTCTGGCACGTCATCAGTGCCATGGACGTAGAGGAAGTGCGCGGCGTCTACGCCGTTTTCGCCCATTTCCTGCATGTGCGTGTTGATTTCCCAGGTGTGGATAATCATATCGCCCCAGTCTGGGTGGTTGGCTGCGGCCTCGGGAATGATGTCAGGCTCCCAGGAAGATGCCTCTTTATTGGGGTGATACCAGACTAGAATCTGCTGATTGATCTCGCGAACTTCCCAGGCGCCAAGAATGGCTTCGCCCTTGGCGACCCGGGGCGGTAAATTCTTCGCGTATGGAATGTGCGTGCACTGACCGTTGCCGTTCCACCGCCAGCCGTGAAAAGGGCATTCAATGCTGTCCCCCACGATACGCGGACCTTTGCCGGTTTGCTCTCTGATGCCGTAGCCTAAGTGAGCGCCCATGTGGGGGCAAAATGCGTCAACGACTTTTGCGTCGCCGTCCTCGGTGCGGAAAACGACCAGTTCCTGTTCGAAATACTCAACCGGAATGGCGTCGCCGATCGCTAACTCGTGTGAGTACAGCACTTGAAACCATCCCATCGGCATGGGCAGTGGACAACGGGGTGAATCGCTAGCAATCATCATGGTCGGGCGTCCAAATACTCATTTTCACGCCCAGAAGTATAACGGCTGGCACGGATCTGCCCACCTCTGGGGAGCCTGCAAACGGATTACGGTCCGCCCATATGGATTATGGTGCGGAAGCAAATGACATCGATTTCTGTGCGCGGGTCTGGCTAAACTGGACGTCATAATAAGAGGATCTAAACTGTGTCGATGAAAGCCACTATTGCGGAGCTCACCGTAAACGACGCCTTCTTTGAGGTCTGTCCGGTTTCAACTGAGCGAGGCCCCATGGCGGGTTATAAAAACGCGCCTAATACGCTGACTGAGATTATTCAAAATGCCCGTGGCCACGGTGATCTGAGTTTTATTGTCTCCGGCGATACTCGACTGAGTTTTTCGACTTTTTTTGAGCGCGCAGATGCACTGCGTGCCTACCTTCAAGCGCAAGGTATGACTCCTGGAGACCGGTTTGCGATTGCGATGCGCAATAATGCTGAGTGGCTTATTGGATTTACTGCCGCGTTTCTTGCAGGTGCGACCGTGGTTCCGATTAATAGTTGGGGGCAGGCGTCTGAGCTTGCGTTTGCCGTCGACGATTGCGGTGCTCAGTGGCTGTTGTGTGACGACCAACGTGCAGTCCTTTTGGGCGAGGCGCTTGAGACCCAGAACCGGCTAATTGTCTATGATCGAGCAGTACCGGGCTCGCTGCGAGGCATTGATTTTCGTGAGGCTGTTTTAGATGAACCGCCATCGGCGGTGCTGATCCCAGAGCCGAGCGATCGTTGTCTGATTCTTTACACGTCGGGCAGTACTGGGACGCCGAAGGGTGTGGTTCACTGTCAGCAGGCACTGTCGCAGGCCGTTTTTAATATGATGTTTACGGGCATGCTGACCATGACGGTGGAAGGCGGGCTTCGGGCTTTGCGCGGTGGTGCCACCCAAGAAAAAGCGCTTTTGAACGTCCCGCTGTTCCATGCAACCGGCCTTTTGGGGTCGTTTGTTCTGCCGTTAGTGACGGGGCAGGGCATCGTAATGATCCCCAAATGGGATGCGCAGGAAGCCTTGCGGTTAATCGAGTCCGAGCGTGTGACTTTGTTTAGCAGTGTTCCTTCGCTGGTTAAAGACCTGCTAACGCAGCCTAATCTTGATGAGTTCGACATTACTTCCTTGCAACGCGTTTCATCTGGGGGTGCGGCGATGCCGTCGGACCTTCCGGGCATTATTGATGCGCAAATTGATCAGGCCTATGCATCAGGTGGTTACGGTTTGACTGAGACGCTGGCGGTTGGAAGCCAAGCCGCGGGGGCGGTATTTGATGCTAAACC
>Ga0209251_1000418_pt1 | contig 38597 bp, 34 predicted proteins | sample SaaInlV_100m_DNA_6_FD_184665 | JGI IMG/M metagenome (GOLD analysis project Ga0209251, IMG submission 184665) | Marine microbial communities from expanding oxygen minimum zones in the Saanich Inlet - Saanich Inlet SI073_LV_10m_DNA (SPAdes) (version 2) | ecosystem: Environmental > Aquatic > Marine... | reverse complement strand
GATCGTCTCCCGTCTCCCCATCTGTTGTTGTCTTATCGCCAAACATTTTATATCTAGTACCTTGCTTGATGATGGACCATGGGATGCGAAGATAGTATTCCATATTGAACTCCATATCTTGAGTACCGGACAATTCAAAATGGCCTATGGTTGATTCAATAGTCATATTGGGAATGGTTAATGTGCCATTTTTGAGGTCCATGTGATTTTGTAGCGTATCAAATCGAACTGAATTTAGGTCTTTATCACCCATGTAGTCAGAAAGCATTTGCATATACTTGTAATTTTCAAGTCGGCCATCGAGTACTTGAACATCCATATGTATTTCAGATTGGTCAATGTCAGGAATCATATCGGGATACATTCTAATTTTTCCTTCGATATCTGCCGTAAGCTTGCCGTGAAGATTTTCGGAAACAATGGCATCCTGACCAAAGTTTTCAAACTTAAACAGCAATTTATCGAGTTCCACATTTTTCATTTTAAGATTGGGTCTCAAATAGATGTGTTTTGGGTCACTACCATTGAAATAACCAGACATACTTACATGTCCTCCTGCGGCATTCAAATCGAACGTATCTACATAGAGATAATGATTCTGTTTGGTGCGAAGCTGGGCTTTGATGTTTTGCAAGTCTATGCGATGGTAAATAAAATGTCCTACGTCCAAATCGAAGGTCATATCCGTAAAAGGCAGCTCATAGAGATTGAATGCTTCGGCGTGTTCTGGAACATCGTCTGATAAAGATGAAATATCAGCTTTGGTTTTAGAAATAGATTTGGGACTTTCTAAATTGAAATCAAAGAGTTGATCAAAATCAATGTAATTGGCTTTTAAACCAAAATGATTATCGCGTTTACGGATTTGTTCATTTTTTCCGAGGTAGTAATTTAAATCCAAGTCAAAAATGGTTCTTCCTATTTTTCCATGAAAATCTTGTATCATTAGGTGTTCGTCCTCATAATGAAACTGTCCCTTAAAATTTTCAAATCGCATAGGGTGCAGGTGCATTTTTGCATTGAGTCTGTCGAGGTCAATGTCAATAGAATGAAGCTGAGATTCTCTATAATGCATGCTGGAATTCACATGCAGTACAAGTTTGTCAAACTCTTCATGTCTATAGTCTTCGGGCACATAGTTTTCTCCTTTGTAAGAAAACACGTCTTCGAGCCTCAACAGATCCGAGCTCAAGGTAATATCAATATCCACATCACCATTTAATGTATCCTTGAACCAAAACCCATAATCATGGGCCATTCCATTAAAGTGGAAATCAGAATCATCAATCTCTCCTTTGAAATCTTTAATTCGTAAATCTCTTTCACCAACAAGTATATCCACATGAAAATCATGAAGCTCATGCGGATAATGTTTGAGCTGTGCATGAAGCCGATCAATAAAAAACTCGCCTTCTGGAAGGTTTTTAGACTCTGTGAACGCACGCGCAGAAGATTTAAATGACAGTCCCATGTTTAGATCTTCAATTTGTTCATCAATTCCGGAACTGTCTTTCTCTGAAAAGCTTGTGATTTCAGCAAGATCCAAAAACTTGGATTCTATATCAAGATGCGCAACTACTGGAATATTGGTATGATGCACTATAGCGGGTAGGTTGGATAGATAGCCTTTAATTGAGAGATTGGAATTTCCGAATTCAGCTTCAAATAAATCTAAATCTGCTTTCTTGCCGTTCATAATGAGATGCATGTCGAGCTTTTTTAATGGTGCAGGAAGATCTGTAGATTCAAGGCTCATTCCTTGTACTTTTAGCTCGCTAAAGTAGGCTTGGTTCAATTCGTTAAGAGCGAGGTCTGGGCGATCTAAATCAATAATATCATGAAATCTCATTTCAAGTTGAGCATTTCCACCAGCTTTTACGCCTTTCAAATTCAAGAATTTTGTTAGGAATTCAAGGTCAAAATCGGCATTAAGTTGCATATCAACTTCTGGCTCCTCAAAGTTTTTAACCGATAAAGAGCCTAATAATGTTCCATTCTCGAGCTTTGCTGTCATGCCCTCAAGGGAGAACTCCATTGTTTTTAAATTACGTTCAGAGCCATTTGTAAAATGACCCTCAAAGCCCATATCTTCGATTCTTTTTCTTTCACCAGTGTTTTCAAGGTAAGCTTCGCTTGCCCCAAAGTTCGCATCTATAAAAGGCATGATTCCGTGTAAAGTTGGTCCTTTTACACGAGCATTGAAATATATATTTCCGGCATTCTTGTATCGCTCCAAAACTGGGATTAAATCGACTGGGGCAAATGCAATAAGCATATCAAAATTGGGCTTAGTTCCCTTAATTTCTAGATCAAGACTCATTTCTTTTTGTATGTCAATGGAGCCCTCAATTCCAAAGTCTCCATGCTCCATTCGAATGCCTGAGGGTTGAATGTCTAGTAGTTCTGTTTTCTCATTATACTTTACGTCCGTATGTAGATCAAAGTGCTTTTTATTGATGTACGTGGTGTCTCCATTGTCAATTACGTTCAATTCAAAATCTGTATCAATATGGGCTTTGATTATTTCTCCTTGTGTTTTGAAACCACCTTGAGCAGAGTAAATAAACGTTTCAACATCCATATTAGTTGTTTCATCAAATTTGTGAATGTCTAAATTTCTGAGCTGAATGTTCTTCAGATGAATATCCATAGGTTCCTCACTTTCGCCCTCATCGGTTGTGGCCAAAGCATTTTGAATATTGGTTGAACCATCTTTGTGCAGTATGATATTAAATGCACCTTCCTCTACCAAAAGTTCTTGGATATCATAGTTTCCCGTGAGTATATCCCAAAACCCGAATCCTAAGTCAATGTCAGCAACATTCAAGATCTCATCTGCATCATTTGATTTGGATTCTAAGATCCTTACGTCGTCAACACGAATAGATATATAGGGGAAATTCTTAAAGGGTTCTAAGTGAGTATCTCCTATTGTGATTTTTCCTTTGTGGCCTTTGTTAAGGGCATCAATTTCAGCTTGAATGATTTTGTCTTGATTGATGTAGACGATCAAAATTAATATACTGAATAGAAATATTGGAGTGCATATACCAAACCCAATGAAGCGATACCAAAACTTACGTGTTTTAAGAAAGTGAAACTTCATGAATAGTAGCGTGCTTTGATTCCCGTGGTTATTTCATGAAAAAACAGATTCATCCTAAATTTTCTTGAAATAAGCATTTAAGCGCAAATCGTTTCCTCTGTAATCTTTAAGATTTTTCTCACCTCTTCTAAGGTAGGAGCTTCTGCATATACTCGAAGGACAGGTTCTGTTCCCGAAGGACGAATCATCACCCAACGTTCATCATCAATAAAATATTTAAAACCATCTAGGGTTTCTACATTTCTGATGGAGTATTCTCCAAAAGATGCATATTCATCGGCTTTACAATTGGCGATAATTTTTTGTTTTAGTTCTTCTGTAATATGAAGATCACTTCTTTCAAATTTGAATGGTCCAACAAGCTCATACACTTCATCGATGAGGTCATCTAGGGTTTTTCCTGACTTCGCCATAAATTCCCAGATGATTAGTCCCATCCAAATCCCATCACGTTCTGGGATATGACCTTTTACTGCAATTCCTCCTGATTCTTCACCTCCAACTACGATGTCATCTTTGACCATTATTGAAGCAATTTCTTTGAATCCGATTTTAGTTGTAAATACCTCTAAACCATAATGTTCACACATTTTGTAAATACGTGGAGTTACGCTAAAAGCGATGGCAACCTTACCGGTTTGGCCCTTGTATTTAACTAAATAATGAATGAGTAATAGGATTAAATGATGCGAATCAATGAACTCTCCTTTACCATTGTACATTCCAATTCGATCGGCATCTCCATCTGTGGCAAGTGCGCAATCTATTCCAGGATTTGCTTTAATATGAGCCTCTAGTTCTTTTAGGTTTTTACCTATAGGTTCGGGAGCCTGTCCATAAAAGGAAGGATTGTACTCACAATGCATCAGACTAACATTAGGTAAAATTCTTGGTAGCACACGCTGTCCTGCGCCATACATGGCATCGTAGATCAAATTCATGTTGGAATTTTGAATCGCCTGTAAATCGAAATTGGCTTTCACATGATCCACATACATGGTCTCGATATCATCTACTTTAAGTTTTCCAGATGTTTTATATGAGTCTAAACTGATTTCGTCGAGATCAATTGCACACGTGTCTTCAATTAAGTCTTCAACTTCTTGTACATGCTCAGGAGCTAAGGGACCACCGAAATCTGCTTTTAGTTTGTACCCATTGTATGAGGGTGGATTGTGGCTGGCAGTCAATACAACACCTATCTGACAATTAAAACGGTTCGCAGCTAAAGAAACCATTGGGGTAGAAACAAATCCTTCGGACATACGAACATTTAGTCCCTGGCTTAAAAATACCTTAACACTTGTTTCCATAAAAAGTGCTCCTGCAAATCTACAATCGTGACCTACAAACACTGTTGGGTTGTCATAATTTTTTAGCAACCATTTACCCGTGGCTTCACTCACTCTGGCTACATTTTCAACGGTGAATTCTTTCGCTATGATTGCTCTCCAACCGTCTGTTCCAAATTTGATTTTTTGCATTGTTTTTATTTTTTAAACGCTGTAATTGTTTTTTCAATAATCTCGAGGCACTCGTTGATTTGTGATTCATTCATGACAAGGGGAGGGGCGAATCTAATAATGTTTCCATGTGTTGGTTTTGCAAGAAGCCCATTTTCTTTCATGGCTACGCAAAGATCCCATGCTGTTGAGCTATCTGGGCTGTCATTGATGATAATGGCGTTAAGTAGTCCTTTACCTCGCACGCTTAACACCAAATCATTGTTGTCAATGATTTTTTGCATTCCATGACGAAACAGCTTTCCTAATTTGCGCGCATTTTGAATCAAATTCTCATCTTTTACCACTTCCAATGCAGCGATGGCCACTTTTGCGGCAACAGGATTTCCTCCAAAGGTAGATCCATGTTGACCGGGTTTGATTACATTCATGATGTTGTTATTCGCCAACACGGCAGATACAGGATAAACGCCTCCGGAAAGTGCTTTTCCCAGAATGAGAATATCTGGTCGTGCATAGGTATCCTCTTGTCTTTCACAAGTACTTTGACATTTACAATCACCACAAACGGCGAGTAAGCTTCCTGTACGAGCGATACCCGTTTGAACCTCATCAGCGATAAATAGTACATTTTGTTCAGCACATAATGATTTTGCATTTCTCATAAAGTCATCATTAGGCGTGTAAACTCCTGCTTCACCTTGTATAGGCTCTACAAGAAACCCTGCAATATTAGGTAGCTTAAGAGCTTCTTCCAATGCATTGGTGTCATTGTAAGGTATTTTCACAAACCCTGGAGTGTATGGACCAAAATTCTTTGTTGCGTCAGGGTCATTTGAAAAAGAAACTATGGTTGTTGTTCTTCCGTGAAAGTTTCCGTCACAAACAATTATTGTTGCTTGATTTTCAGGAATTCCTTTTACTTCATAAGCCCACTTTCTACATAATTTCAAAGCTGTTTCAACAGCCTCAGCACCCGTGTTCATAGGTAAAACTTTATCAAACCCAAAGGTATCAGTGACGTATTTTTCGTATTCTCCCAACACATCGTTGTAAAATGCACGAGAGGTGAGAGTCAATGTTTCAGACTGGTCCGTCAGAGCCTTAATAATTCTTGGATGACAATGTCCTTGATTTACTGCCGAATAAGCGGATAAAAAATCAAAATACTTTTTACCTTCGACATCCCAAACATAAACGCCTTCTCCTTTTGAAAGTACAACGGGTAAAGGATGATAGTTGTGCGCTCCGTATTTGTCTTCTACTTCAATGTAATCTTGTGTGTTCATAAATCAAATTAATTTCATTCAAAAATAATAAAATGTGGGTGAGTAGTATGAATAGTCTATAAATTAAACTACCAGTGATATGCTTCGTCTTTCAGCCACTTATTTTGCACCCGCAGTGTTTGTTCAATAACATCTCTAACACATGCCTTGCCCCCGTCATAAGGAGACTGATAATCAACAATTTCTTTTACATCAACTGATGCGTCTTGAGGGCAGGTTGATACACCTGCTTTTTTGAGAACAGGAATATCTGGTATGTCATCACCCATATATAATATCTGATCATCGTTTAATTGATATTTCGATTTTAGTCCGTTGTAAATATTTAACTTATTACTGGATCTCAAATGGACTTCCTTAATTCCCAAGTCAAGTAGTCTCTTTTTTAGGTCTTCGCTATATCCACCGGTTATTATAAAAATTTGATAACCCATTTTAGAAGCGTATTGCAAGGCATATCCATCTTTTGAATTTAAAGCCCTCATTATTTCATTCTCCATGAAGTATACTTTCCCATCAGTAAGAACGCCGTCTACGTCAAAAATAAACGTATTAATATGATTCAATTTTGTCTTATAGCTCATTTAGAATTTATGGTTTTAATGATACTTTCAGTCATTGCTTGGTAAACTTTTAAGTGTTGTTGATTCAGCATCTGTTCATGTTTTTTAATTACTGAGATGTCATTGCGAGTAGCTGGTCCGGTTTGGTTACTTAAAGTATTGTTGTTTATAATGTTAAAAACCGTTTTGTCTAATAATGGTTTAAGGATTTCCCAATTCAATTCTCTTTCATTATTCTCAGTTTTAGCAATATGCCCTAAATGGTTAATGAAATTATTCAGAAATACCGCAACAAGATGATAGTCTGATCTTTTCTGTGAATCACAAACGTCAAAATTTAGGCCACAGTGCTTACAAAGGTCTATGATCAGATTGGCTAAAATCGTTGTTTTAGATTCTATCAATACTGGAAAATCAAATTCAATATCACTCTCTAATCCACTAAAAGTTTGAAGTGGATAAAAAACGCCAGTATTAGGATGTTTAATTTGGTTGAGGTCGACACTTCCCGCGGTATAAATTACGGCTTTTTCGGGGTTGATTTCATCTATAATCTTTATGGTTTGGTCATCAGATACTGCTACCAAAATAAGATCGCCAGAGATGTGCTTGGCCGTCTCGAAATAGTCACATTTAAAAAGAGCTGCACAAGCTTTACCTGATTCTTTATTCCGACTATAAATACCACTTATGGTAATTCCTTTAGACAAGAAAAATGTACCGAGAGATTTAGCTACTCTTCCCGAACCTATAATTGAAATATTCGGTAAAGTGTGCTGATCCATTAATTAGCTTTTCCGTGACATTGTTTGTATTTCTTACCACTTCCACAGGGACAAGGTTCATTTCTTCCCACCTTTGGGGCGGAGACGATTGGTTGTCTTTTTTCTTCAGAGCGCATCGAATTTTGAATGGCTTGATCAAATCCTTGTCTACTCGGTAGTCCATCCTGTGATGTATTGGATTGTCCTGAATTTGACCCGCTATAATTACTTTGCTTATCCTCTTTATTTGTGCTTTCAACTTCTTGCTCGGCAGGAATATCCAGCTTCATCAATAATTCAACTACATCTTCGTTGAGTCTTGCAAGCATACTTTTAAATAACTCATAGGACTCTAGCTTATAAATCACCAATGGATCTTTCTGCTCATATGTAGCATTATTTACCGCAGACCTTAAGTCATCCATTTCACGAAGGTGTTCCTTCCATTCTTCATCAATTTTCGATAAGATTACATTTTTCTCAAACGATCTGCTGATATTCTTTCCTTCGGATTTGTAAGCCTCCTCAAGGTTTATAATCAATCGCATCTCTCTTTTTCCATCGGTTAAAGGAAATACAATATTCTTGTATTTTTCAGACATGGTTTCGTATACATGTTTGATTTGAGGCATCCCTTTGGTCGCTATTTTTTCACACTTGCGATCGTATTTTGATCTCGTTTTATCATAGACGATATCGACCAATTCATTTTTATTGAATTCGGTAAACTCATTTTCAGTTACCGGAGCAGCTATACCCAAAACCCTTACCAAGTCCAATTCAAAGTCTTGATAATTAGAGTTCTCATTTTTAAAAACGGTCAAATCACAAAGGTCATAGAACATGTTGTCTACGTCAATATCTATTTTATCACCATAAAGTGCATTTTTTCTTTTTTTGTAAATGGCTTTTCTTTGAGTATTCATTACATCGTCATACTCAAGTAATCTCTTCCGAACACCAAAGTTATTTTCCTCAACCTTCTTCTGGGCTCTTTCAATGGATTTTGAGACGAGTCCGGCAGAGATAACTTCCCCTTCCTTAAGTCCCATTCTGTCCATTACTTTTGCGATTCTTTCCGAACCGAATTTTCTCATTAAATCGTCTTCTAATGACACGAAAAATCTTGAAGAACCTGGGTCTCCTTGTCTTCCGGATCGACCACGAAGCTGCCTGTCAACCCGTCGCGAATCGTGTCGTTCGGTTCCAATAATCGCCAATCCACCTGCATTTATTACACCTTCACCTAGCTTAATGTCAGTACCACGCCCCGCCATATTGGTGGCTATCGTAACTGCTCCAGCCAATCCAGCGTTGGCTACAATTTCTGCCTCTTTTTGATGGTATTTGGCATTAAGTACTTGATGCTTGATGTTTTTCATTTGAAGCATTCGGCTCAGAAGCTCGGAGATCTCAACAGTTGTCGTACCCACAAGGACGGGTCTTCCTGCTTCAATTAATTTCTCAACCTCTAGGGTTACCGCATTGTATTTTTCTCTGGCCGTTTTAAAGACCCAATCATCTTCGTCTTTTCTAATCACGGGTTTGTTCGTAGGAACCACAACAACATCTAGCTCATAGATGTCCCAAAACTCTTTTGCTTCAGTTTCAGCAGTACCGGTCATTCCCGATAGCTTGTGATACATTCTGAAATAGTTCTGCAAAGTTACAGTAGCATAGGTCTGTGTAGCTGCCTCGACATTTACATCTTCTTTTGCTTCAATAGCTTGATGTAAGCCATCTGAATATCTTCTTCCATCCAAAATACGACCTGTCGATTCATCAACAATTTTCACTTTACTATCCATTACCACATATTCAACTTCTTTTTCGAATAAGGTATAAGCTTTTAACAACTGATTGATAGAATGAATTCTTTCAGATTTTATGGAATAATCTCTGATTAATGCATCTTTTTGTTCAATGAGTGTTTCTTGATCTAAATTGGTATTTTCAAGTTTAGCAATCTCTGCTCCAATATCTGGCATGATAAAGAAGTCTCTTTCTTCATTACCTGAAACGAGGTCAATACCTTTATCAGTAAGCTGAATCGAATTGTTTTTTTCATCAATGGTGAAAAAGAGCTCAACATCTATTTTTTTCATATGCTTGCCCTGCTCTTGCATATAAAAGTTCTCTGTTTTTTGAAGATGAACTTTAATCCCGGGTTCAGAAAGATATTTAATCAGTGCTTTATTTTTAGGCAATCCTCTAAAAGCACGAAGTAATGCTATACCACCTTCTTCGAGTTTTTTCTTGGCTTCATTTTTATCTCCAGAAGAGTCGTTTATGACGGTTAGATTTTCCTTTGCCTCAGTTAAACATTGTTGAACATATTGTTTTTGTGCTTGAACTACTCTTTCAATTCTTGGTTTGAGAATATGGAATTCATGCTCGTCGCCTTTTGGTGTAGGTCCAGAGATGATTAATGGTGTTCTTGCATCATCAATCAAAACAGAATCAACCTCATCTACAATGGCAAAGTGATGTTTTCTTTGAACGAGATCATCCACATGACCCGCCATATTATCTCTCAAATAATCGAATCCAAATTCATTATTCGTCCCAAAAGTGATGTCGGCCATATATGCCGCTCTTCTTTCTTTCGAATTGGGCTTGTGTTTGTCTATACAATCGACTGATAAACCATGAAATTGGTACAACGGACCCATCCATTCTGAATCTCTTTTAGCCAAATAATCATTTACTGTTACAATGTGGGCTCCTTTTTTGGCTAAAGCATTCATATATACAGGAAGCGTTGCAACCAAGGTTTTTCCCTCTCCAGTTTGCATTTCTGCAATGTTTCCTTTGTGTAGCACGGCTCCACCCATTAATTGCACATCATAATGAATCATGTTCCATTTCACATGATTGCCTGCGGCAGTCCATTCGTTTGACCAAATGGCTTTATCACCTTCAATTATTATCCCGTCTTTTGAAGCAGCAAGATCCTTGTCAAAATCTTGTGCGTCAACAACCAGTTTCCCATTGTTTGCCCATCGATATGCGGTCTCTTTGATAACAGAAAAGGCTTGAGGTAAAATTTCTAAGAGGGTTTCTTCTATTCTTTCATCAACCTCTTTTTCTAGTTTTTCAACTCTTTCAAAAATTGCTGTTTTATCTTGAATTGAAAGCTCTGGGTTTTCTGCTTCTTCTTTGAGCTCAGAAAGTTGATCTTCCAATGAAGACTTATCTTCTTGTATTTTTTGAATAAAAATATTTGTTTGTGAGCGTAATTCGTTATCTGTTAGGCTTTGTATTTCTGGGTATACAGCATTTACTGATTCTACAAATGGTTGATACGTAGATTGATCTTTGGTGTTTTTATCACCAATAATTTTTTTTAAGAGATTTCCAATCATTTTATTAGGAATTTATGGATTGCAAATTTAAACAAATTAAAGGATGAAAGGAAGCGTTCTACCTAGCAATGTGAAAAATGGGCTAAACTTCCATTTTTCTTGCTTCTGGCGAATAAAAATTATGAATTATTATTGAAGTTTTAAAGTGCCTAATGGTTATAAGAATTATCTTTGCCACATGCATCAAAAAATAATTATTCTTGATTTTGGGTCTCAATACACCCAATTGATTGCCAGAAGGATTAGGGAGCTCAATGTATATTGCGAAATACATCCATGGAATAAAATTCCAGAGTTGGACGCTTTAGTGGTTGGAGTTATCTTATCAGGAAGTCCATTTTCGGTATTAGATAATAAATCACCTCGTCCAGATTTATCACAAATAAAAGGAAAGTTACCTCTTTTAGGGATTTGTTTTGGTGCACAATTTCTATCTCACAACTTTGGGGGAGAAGTATTGCCTTCAAGTACGCGTGAGTATGGTAGGGCATTAATCTCAAAAATAAAAGCTAATGAAACCATTTCCAAGGGAATGACTTCAGGATCACAAGTTTGGATGTCTCATGGTGATACCATTAAAAGTATTCCTGAAAACTATTCAGTTTTTGCTTCAACTGAAGATGTTGAGGTGGCAGGATACTCCATAAATGGTGAACAAACCTATGGTGTTCAATTTCACCCTGAGGTATATCATTCTACGGAAGGAAAGATTTTGTTAAAAAACTTTATAGTTGACATCTGTGGATGCCAAGGTGATTGGACACCCCATTCTTTTGTCAATGAAACCTGTAATAATTTAAAAAATCAAATTGGAGAAGATAAAGTGATCTTAGGCCTTTCTGGGGGAGTCGATTCTTCTGTAGCAGCTGTCCTTCTTCATAGATCTATTGGTACTCAACTGCATTGTATATTTGTGGATAATGGACTATTAAGAAAAAATGAGTACGAATCAGTTCTTGAGTCTTATAAAGGCATGGGATTGAATGTAGTTGGAGTAAATGCTGCAGAAAGATTTTACGATGCATTGAACGGTGTTACCGATCCCGAACTTAAAAGAAAGGCTATCGGAAAAGTATTTATTGATGTATTTGAGGAAGAATCAAAAAAAATACAGGATGCACGTTGGTTAGGTCAGGGAACTATTTATCCCGATGTCATCGAATCTATTTCTGCTACGGGAGGACCTTCTCAAACCATAAAATCTCATCACAATGTGGGAGGCTTGCCCGATTATATGATGCTCAAGGTGGTAGAGCCTTTAAAACAACTTTTTAAAGACGAGGTGAGACGTATTGGGAAATCATTGGAAATTGATTCTAAGATTTTAGGCAGACATCCTTTTCCCGGTCCAGGCCTAGGAATTCGTATTTTGGGAGATGTTACAAAAGAAAAGGTACGCATTTTGCAAGAGGTTGATTATATTTTTATTGAAGGATTAAAAGAACATGGTTTATATGATGAGGTTTGGCAGGCTGGAGCTATTTTCCTACCCATTCAATCGGTTGGTGTAATGGGTGATGAAAGAACTTATGAAAATGCTGTCGCGCTTAGGGCTGTATATTCTACGGATGGAATGACTGCCGATTGGTGTCATTTACCGTATGATTTTTTAGCTTTAATGTCTAATAGGATCATTAATCAAGTAAAAGGGATCAATAGAGTAACTTACGATATAAGCTCTAAACCTCCTGCTACAATAGAATGGGAATAGTATGAAATTGATATTAATTGCGTTTTTCGTTTGTTTGGCTTTTTTCTCTTTTGAGCAGAAGTATGCAAGTATTGGTGAAAAAGAAGGAGAAATGTATTACATGCATAAAGTTGAATCCAACAATTCCCTTTATAGCATTTCGGTTACCTACGAAACGTCAATAGATCAATTAAAAGAGAATAATCCCGAACTCTCAGAAGGACTGAAAATCGGACAGTTGATCTGGATTCCTGTAAAATATGACGACTTCATTCATATTGTTAGGCATCGTGAAACTTTATACGGGATTTCGAAAAGATATTCTAAACCTATTGATACAATTGTAGCCTACAATCCAAGTATTAAAGAAGGTCTTCAAAAAGGTCAAGAAATTATAATTAAAAACATTATTCGTCCCATCAAGTTAGCATCTACTAATGATAATCCTTTTAGTACCCATTCTAATATTGAAAACACCTCATCTGATTTTGAAGATTCTCTTGTTGAGTATGTTGTTCATTCAGGCGAGACGCTATATTCTATTTCGAGAAGATTTATGGTTTCGATTGATACATTGTCAAATCGAAATCAATTAACATCTAATGTACTTAGTGAAGGACAAGTACTCATTATTCCATTAAAAAAAGAGCTTGAAGTAAAAGAACGAGAAAATCAAGACACATTGGGGATGGTCACCGAAATATTTTTAGATAGTGTTTCGTATTTTGAAAATGATTCAATTCATCGAAATGTAGTTGTCTTTTTGCCCTTTAATCTAGATACTGTTGATGTTCGCAACATCAGAAGATTCGCCGTAGATTATTACATGGGGGCATTGTTGGCAATTGATTCATTAAAAAATCACGGTGTTAAGTGTGACTTTTACTTTTATGATTATGAATCACAAATGAATCCATTTGATAGTATTTTGAAGAGGGAAGAACTTGTAAATTCAGATTTAATTTTTGCTCCATTCAATTATAAAAAAGCTGAAAAACTGAAAGAATGGTCATCGGATAAAACAATGAAAATTGTTTATCCACTCAAAAGCCTCAATAAGCTTCATGATTATAGAGCAAATGATTATTTTATGGAGCCAGAAGATAGAGCAAAACAATATGTTTTAGCCAAACACCTTTCGAATACAGATTCCTGTCAATTGGTTTTTATCAAAACAAGTGATTCCTTGGAAATAGTCAATCAAAATAAGTTTTTAGAAGTGTATTATAACATTAATGCGAAAACAAAGTTGATTGAGGCAAACGCTACGAATTATAAGTTTTTTGCAAATAAAAAAAACATAAAAACCTTATATGTTCTGCTTTCCGAAGATGAGGAAATAGTCAGAGATGTTTTGAGTTTTGCTAGTGAAAAAGAGGATGTTATTATTTATGGTAAAGAACAATGGATCAAAAAAATCAAATATACATCTAGCATTGAGAATATAACGCCATTTAGATATTCTGTAGGAACTCATTTGGATTATAACAACCCTTCTACAAAAAGCATTCACCGGAGGTATAGAAGTAGATTCAATTCAGATTTGACAAAGATGTCAGGAATAGGTTATGATGCAACCTTAAACATTGTATTGCACTTGTTGTATGATACTCCATTACAGAAGGGATTGGTTCACAACTTTAGATTTGATTTTGAAGGAAGTCCATTAAATCATAATATGGGTGGTTACATATTAAATTTTGATAACCTAGACATTTCAATAGTTGAATAATGGATAGAAATCAAATTTCATCCTCATTCGAAGAAATACAAAGCGTCGTTTGCGAAAAACTTGAAAAGCTTGATGGGAATTCATTCTTTGATTCTGACGTATGGTCAAGAGATGAAGGAGGCGGTGGTCGGACAAATACGATAAAAGAAGGTGCTATAATAGAAAAGGGAGGAGTAGCTTTCTCAAAAGTTTTTGGACCCGTTTCTAGTCAAATGTCCAATCAATTAAAATTAGAAGGGGATTCTTTTTTTGCTACAGGTGTTTCTATTGTTCTTCATTCTAGAAAAGTCGAACATCCGATAATCCATATGAATATTCGGTATTTTGAAATTGATGAAGATAAATATTGGTTTGGAGGAGGTATTGATTTGACTCCTATTTATATCAATGAAGATCTTGCCATTCGTTTTCATGAAAAACTGAAAAAATTATGTGATCAATATGACCCATCTATGTACATGCGATATAAAAAATGGGCAGATGATTATTTTTATTTAAGTCATAGGAAAGAGTCAAGAGGAGTAGGGGGAATCTTTTTTGATCAGATGTCTGAAAATGAAAAAATGACCAAAGAACAAATTCTTGAATTTTGTTTGGGGCTGGGGCGATTATTTCCAATATTGTATGCAGAACAAATTTCCGAGTCAAAAAGAATGGATGAAATGAAACGAGATTGGCAATTGTTAAGACGAAGCCGTTATGTTGAGTTTAATTTGTTGCATGACAGAGGAACAAAGTTTGGTATATATTCCGGGGGAAGAACAGAGTCTATTTTGTTGAGTATGCCACCAGAGGCAAAATGGGTATACAATTATCAAGAAAAAGAGAATACTTTGGAATATCAAACCCAACAAATCCTCAGGAGTAAAAGAACTTGGATCAATTCTTAATTGATCTAAAAGTCAAATTAATTCTTTTGCCTATTTCTTTTTTCGTTTTAGGAATATGATGTTTCCAGTGGTGCTGTAAAGATCCTTTCATGACCAATAAGCTCCCATGCTTCATCTCGATTTGGAATTTATGATTTTGCGCCTTATGTCTAAATTGAATTTTTCTTGTTTCGCCCAAACTTAACGAGGCAATGAAGGGGTTTTTACCAAGCTCTTTTTCGTCATCTGAATGCCATCCATTACCATCAGATCCACTTCGATATACATTCACAAGTACTGAATTGAAATTTCTATTGGTAAACCTTTCGAGGTCCTGACAAATTTCTCTTAAAGTTGTCGTAAATGCGTGACTTTCTAGCTTCGTCCCTGAATAGCTATAAACTTGATTTTCTTTTGTGAAAAATGCTTCTAAACGAGGAGATTTAAATTGCTTACCGAATAGGGTTATATTTCTTTGTTCATATTGGATGTAAGTCTCTAATTCTTTAAAAAAACGGTTTGCTTTCTCATCAGTATAAAAGGACTTGATATAATTGACTTCACCATCTACATTTGCTAAATTCATCATAAATAGCCCATGATATTATACATGGTATAACCCGCCCATTCTTTGATTAATTTATCCCACATCGCAAAAGCGTTTTGGCTTGGAATAAATTCAGTTAGTGATATTGATTCAGCGTGTATTGAATAATGATCGGTAGTAAATGGTGAGCAACTTATGCCTTCTTTTTCAAAACAAGCGAGAGCTCTCCTCATATGCATCGAGGAGGTAATAAGTAAATGGTTTTGTTTTGAAAACCCTTTTTTTTCAAAAATCAACCGGGTTTGATGGGCATTTTCGTGGGTGTTTCGAGATTTATTTTCAACGATAATGTCTTCTTCGGGAATTCCCATCGAGATAAGATCTTGCCTTAACTGCATGGCCTCATGCAAGCCTTCTTTTAAGACATAACCAGAATCACCTGTAATAACAATTTTATTTATTTTGTTTTTTTTGTAAAGTTGAATGGCTTGCCAAATTCGATCAACTCCTCTTCTTGCACTAAGTCTATTCAGATCCTTGTTGTATTCGAACATTCCTGATAATACAATCCCATACTCGTGTTCCTTTAATTTTTCGATTTGTAATCCTTCTATTTCCCACAGAGAAACCAATCGATTTACAATAAAGCCATTTGAGAAGAAGAAAAAAATAACCACAGTGCTCCACATTAACCTTTTTTTCCAAACCTTATCTTTTATGTAGAAAAAGAGTCCCAGACTAATGAGCAGCCACGTAAAAGGGGACAGAAGAAAGAGAAGTAATTTGGAAAAAACAAAAAACATAGTCAATCAATTTTTGAACTTGGGTTACAACTTACGAATCAAATTTAGTCAATCTTTATAGGATTATATTTTTGATAGTTTATTCTTATTTACGATAATGTTAAGACTCTTAGGTACAACTTCAATTTTGATCGTCTTTCCTTCTTTTATATGTTCACCATCATAATGAGCGAGATCATCATTTAATTTTAAAATTGCTTTTTTGAATTTGATCGTTTCTACAAATTTTGACTTATCTCCATTTTTTCCAATAAAACGTGCAACTAAAAATGGACTGGTCCATTTTGGGAATGGTTTGACAATAACCATTTCAATAATTCCATCTTGAACACTTGAATTTGGTGATATAGCAAAGCGATTTCCTAGCTCAGAGGTATTGGCAATAGATAGCAAAAAGGCATCAACGCTTTTACTTTTTCCTTCAATTTCTATTTCTACTTGTATCGGTTTGTACTTGTAAAATTCTTGTACAGTATGTTTGATATATGTTTTTAGGCCCCTTTTCCGAGATCGATCAAATTTTTTGGCAATAAATGCGTCTATCCCATATCCTCCTATTCCTAGAAAATGAGAATCGTTTACAGCAACCGTATCAATTTGAAGCTGAAAACAATTATTTAGACATTTGATTGCCCTAACCGTGCGATTGGGGATACCCATATGATTTGAGATTCCATTACCAGAGCCTCTTGGAATAATTGCCAAACAGGAATTAGAATTGATTAAATTCACTCCAACTTCATGTGCTGATCCGTCGCCTCCAACTGCACAGACGATGTCTATTTTTCTCGAAACGGCATCTCTTGTTAATTCGGCAGCATGACCTTTGTATTGACTATAATATAATTGATAATCGAATTTTTGATGATTGAGGTGCTTTCGAATAAGCGTAGGCAATTTCTTTTTTCTACGCGTCCCAGAAATCGGGTTAATGATGAACCAAATTGTTGTTTTTTTTGTCGACAATCCCAGTGATTTTAATCGTTCACTTCAAAAATGTAGAAATTTTATGACAAATCTTATTATTTATACACTCAAAAAAACAAATGTCTCACTTGTTATTAGAGAATTTCGTCATATATTTGCACTCTCAAATTGAGTATTTGAGATTTTAATGGCCCGTTCGTCTAGTGGTTAGGACGCCAGGTTTTCATCCTGGTAACAGGGGTTCGATTCCCCTACGGGCTACTTGTATTGGCCCATTCGTCTAGTGGTTAGGACGCCAGGTTTTCATCCTGGTAACAGGAGTTCGATTCTCCTATGGGCTACAGTTTTGAATAAAAATATGAACTTAAATAAATAAAATGGCAAATCATAAATCAGCGATTAAACGAATTAGATCGAATGAAAAAAGAAGGGTGTTGAACAAGTATCAACACAAAACCACGCGTAATGCGATGAAAACCTTAAAAGAAACAGCGAAAAAAGCGGATGCAGTTAAATTACTGCCGGCAGTATTCAATATGATTGATAAATTAGCAAAAAAGAATATTATTCATGATAACAAAGCGTCAAATCTTAAATCTGGTTTGCAAATGCATGTAAACGGACTATAGGTCTATTCTTTTTAAGAATTTTAAAAGGGGCTTTAGGGCCCCTTTTTTTATTAAGTTTGTTTTGAAATGAGACTTATTCTACTATTAATTTCTTTTTGTGCTTGCTTCGGAATGAAGTCGCAAATCGGTTTTTCTGAATATTCTTCTGATACACTTTTAAGTGATTTTCGCACATTTGGTTCAATGAGTGCAAATAATGAAGGGCTAGGAGTGCTGGATCAATCATTTATTTCAATTGAGAACCCACATTTTTTTTTGTCAAGTGAAATCTCGCGACCATTAGGATCAGCCATTGATCAGATTCATTTCAATAAGAGACACATTAAACAAGAGATAAGTGCATTGCCTCATATTGGCTTTGGGTATATTTTTGGAAGCCAAGGAGCACAACGTGTTTCATTTAGATATGGACAGGTGTTACCTAATAATTGGGTTATAAATACCCAAATCAATACCAACAAGCTCGATGGTTTTTTTAGAAATACAGCATATACTCAATCCCATTATGGATTTTCACTTTCAAAGCAGTCTGATAAATATGGCTTGTTAATTAGCGGAGAAACGAATAAAATAGAAAGAGAGTGGAGTGGAGGAGTCTTAAATGATTCACTATTGGATTTTTTCGCCCCTCAGTTTATTCCTGTCCTTAAAGAAAACTGTAACTCTACTATAAAGGGTTTTAATGCGGCTATAGGTAGTTATTTGCTTCTCATGAATAATGATAAGTTTCGTTTAAATTATATAAATGAGTCATCTGTGTTTGGTTTAAACAGGTTATTTAATGAAACAGATTCTTTGATTGGTATTTATGAAAATACAAATTTTGACACATTGGTTTCGAGAGATCAATTTCAACAAAGTACATTGGACCATTTTTCTGGTTTCAGGATGCATTCAAGTAATTCTCAATATAGTTTGGGAGTAAAAGCCAGTTATTGGAATTATCGGAATATGGGACTTTTTAGGGATACATTGGAACTAGATGTTGAACACAAGTTTAAACTCAATTGGAAGCAATTTAAGTTTGATCACTCTGCTTCCTATAATGTTTTAGGAGCTTTTCGAAACTGGAAAATGAGGCAAGCAATCACTTTCAAGCAGGATAATATTGGTTTAAATCGATTTATAAGCTATCAGTTTGCTAATAGCCTAGTTAAAAACATACCCCAAGTTTTTCAGCGATTTTATGTATCTAATAATACTGCATATAACAACTCCAATATGAATTTGGAATCTAGTTATACACAAGAATTGAGTGCAAGATTTCATCAAGCCATGGATACAAATCACCTATTGAATATATCACTTGGTTATGGATTGGGAATACAACGCGGTATCTATTATTTTGATTCTCAAAGTTTAAACTGGTTGATCAATAGTTCATTAAGTAACAATAATATTCACCAACTCAAATTTTCCATTGCTTACCAAAAGAATCATCTCAATATTCGTCAATCATATCAATATACCCAACTAAATAATGAAAGATTAATTATTCCTCGTCATTATCTGTATGGTTCAATAGATTATAAAATGGGTGTTTTCAAGGACAAGAAGCTAGAACTGACCTTTGGCCTAACTTATTCCTTGAGTTCAAAAACAAATATCATTCCTGTTCTTGAAAATATGGGGGTTTATGATTTCTTAAATATCGATATAAATAATATTCAAAAAGGCATATTTAATGTGGGAGCTTATACCTCCATAGAAATTGAAACGTTTAGATTTTTCCTGAAAGTAAATAATTTGGGTTATTTGTGGAACGACTTACAATGGAGTTATGTTGAAGGCATATATCTGCCAGAAGTAGCCGTTCGTGTTGGAATTACTTGGGATTTCTGGAACTAATCTTTATTAGATTAGCCATTAATTACTTCTAGCATTTTTGCGCCAATCTGAGCTGGTGAATCAACTACATGTATTCCACATTCTCTCATGATTCGTTTTTTGGCTTCGGCAGTGTCGTCAGTACCTCCGACAATTGCGCCAGCGTGCCCCATTGTTCGTCCTTTAGGTGCAGTTTCTCCTGCAATAAAGCCAACTACTGGTTTGGTTCCGTTTTCTTTTACCCATTTGGCAGCATTGGCTTCTAGGTTTCCTCCTATCTCTCCAATCATAACAATTCCGTCAGTATCAGGATCGTTCATTAATAGTTCAACAGCTTCTTTTGTTGTTGTTCCAATAATAGGATCACCACCAATACCAATTGCTGTGGTAATTCCCAATCCTGCTTTAGCAACCTGGTCAGCCGCTTCATAGGTTAAGGTTCCCGATTTAGAAACAATTCCTATTTTACCTTTCTCAAAAACAAATCCAGGCATGATTCCAACTTTGGCCTCATCCGCAGTAATTACTCCGGGACAGTTAGGTCCAACCAATCGGCAGTCGAAATTATCTATGTATGCTTTAGCCTTAACCATGTCATTCACAGGAATACCTTCGGTAATACAAACGATTACCTTAATACCGGCTTCTGCAGCTTCCATGATCGCATCTGCAGCAAATGCAGGTGGCACAAAAATGATTGAAACATCTGCGTTTGTTTTAGTGACCGCTTCTGCAACAGAGTTAAATACGGGTTTATCTAAATGAGTTTGACCACCTTTTCCAGGTGTAACTCCACCCACGACATTGGTTCCATATTCGATCATTTGACCAGCATGAAATGTTCCTTCGCTTCCTGTAAAACCTTGAACAATAATTTTTGAATTTTTGTTGACTAGTACACTCATTTAGACTTTGTTTTGGGGTCAAAAATAATCAATGACAGATGAATAGCAATAGCAATTGAATTATTTTATTAGGATTTATGAGATTTTAAAATTTATACATGGCCTTCTGAATCTGAAATTCTATTTAAAGTTTAATGCCTTCAATAATATATCCATGCTTTGATAGAAGTTCAATCAGTCCGTCACTTCCACACAAATGGGCAGCGCCAACGGCCAAAAACACACTTTGATCATCAATAAAAGATGCGATTTTAGAAATCCAATTTAGGTTTCTATTTACGAGTAATTCTTCGCGCATCATATTCATGATATCAGATTCTGTATACGCACAAAGTGAATCTAAATTTTGAGAATTATATATGGTTTCCATGGTATTAAATTCTGTCTTACTTTGGCTAAGCTCTCTGAGTTGGCCCATCAGCATTTCGATTTGGATGGCGTATTCAATACCATTGAAAATATTGAGTTGTTCTTCAATAGTTTCAAGTCCAAGAGGCTTTAAATTGAAACGATCAGCTAATTTCTCAAGTTCTTCCTCATGAGATTTAGAAACAAGAGGCAAAGTGTTTTGTAGCATGAATTGCATCAACACAAAAGGCTTTGCATTTTTAAAGTTCTTCTCAAAATTCTCTTTGCTCATTAATAAGTCACGTTCTGCCCATGTGACTAGGCTATCCCATTGTGATTTTGTACAAAAGTCCTCAATTTGCTTACTCGAATCAAATAGTGAAGAAGGATCGATAGACTGTTCAGAGACATTTTTAATTTCTAAACAAAGGGCATTACATTTTGAAAGATATTTTTCAATATCGACTGGAAAGAAAAATCTTTCTTCACTCATTACGTGCATCGTGCCGAATAAGTATGACGTATGCTCGATATCTTCGTGATTAACTGAATATAAGAGTGTGTTTTGTTGTGCAAATGGCCTTAAGGAAAATCCCAATGAGTAGATGGCCAGAAGTAATAGTGTGTATTTATACATTAAATAGTAAAAGGACTTAAGGCTAATTTAATGAATTAAGATCATCATCAGAAAAACCATCTTCAAAATCATTGAATCCAAAATCATCATCTTCGTCATTGTCAATTGATTCAGTGATCATTTGAAAGTCATCTGAAAGCTCTTTGGATTCTTCTGGGGGATTTGTACCTACAGAAAGAATAAGTTGAGGTGTGTCAGGAGTATCTTCTTGTATTCCAATCAATTCAATTAGAAAAATCCACATTTTTAAAAAGTCATAAACGAGAATAAATTTCTGATCTGGATCCGACAAATGATCTCTAACTTTTGTGTCTTTCATAATTTGAACCTGAGACTCTTCACCTTCAGTCAGATCTAGTAAACTGATCTCTTCGCCCTTATCCCAATTTTCGTTTGAAACATAAAAACTGGCCATTTGATCTCCTTTAAATTCAAATGAATTAATAATGGTTTGAAAGAACGTTTCAAAATTTTCACCGTCAGAAACGAGTATGTCATGAAATATTTCCTTATTATTTTTGGTGTCTAACAGTATTCTAAATTTTAATCCAGGCATAATTATTAATACATGTTAATTGAGTGATTCTTTGATTTCTAACCCCATTTCTTTACCGATAGTTAACATTAGAGCTTTGGCGTCATCATAGGAATTTGGGATTTCACCTTCAAGAATGGCCTCTTTTATTTTACTTTTTATCACCCCAACTTCATAACATGGGCCTAAATTAAATGATTTCATGATTTCTTCACCTTTAACAGGTGGTTGAAAATTACGAATTTTATCCTTTTCTTCAACGGCTTGAAGTTTTTCTGAAACCAACTTAAAGTTCTCTTGGTAACGCTTCACCTTAAATTCATTTTTGGAGGTGATATCAGCATTACACAATAACATGAGGTCTTCAACATCTTCACCTGCTTCATTCAATAATCGCCTTATTGCCGTATCAGTAACTGAGCCTTTTACCAATGCTATTGGGCGAAGATGAAGTCTAACTAGTTTTTGAACATATTTCATTTTAGCATCCAAAGGAAGACGATGGTACTTGAATATTCGCGGCACCATTTTTGAACCCAATTCCTCGTGACCATGGAACGTCCAACCAATTTTTTTGTCAAATCTTTTGGTTGGGGGTTTAGCGATGTCATGGAGTAGAGCAGACCACCTTAACCAAAGCTTATCCGAAGTTTTTGAGACATTGTCAACCACCTGAAGTGTATGCAAGAAATTGTCTTTGTGGCTTTTTCCGTTAATGGTTTCAATTCCTGATAATTCAAGTAATTCTGGGAAAATATATTCAAGTAAGCCCGTTGATTTTAAAAGCTTAAATCCTCTAGAAGGACAAGGACTCATTAATATTTTATTAATCTCATCAGTAATTCTTTCTCGTGAAATAATTTTGATCCTTTCGGATTGATCTCGAATAGATTTTAGACATGAAATATCAATCTTAAAGTCAAGCTGACTGGCAAATCTAATTGCTCTTAACATTCGTAATGGATCATCGCTGAAGGTTTCGGAAGGATCTAAGGGAGTTCTAATCATTCCGTTCTCAATGTCTGTTTCGCCATTGAAAGGATCAATAAGCTCGCCAAATGAACTCGGATGTAGGTCAATGGCTAACGCATTAATGGTAAAATCTCTTCTGTATTGATCATCTTTTAAAGATCCGGGAGATACTTTTGGATTCCGCGAGTCTTTTGAATAGGACTCCTTTCGAGCGGTAACAAATTCGACATCAACATCCTTATATCGAAAATGTGCAGTTCCAAATGTTTTAAATACAGAAACTTTCTTGACGCGTAATATTTCAGCAACATTCTTGGCAAATTGAAGACCGTCACCATAAACAACTATGTCAATATCTTTTGATTTTTTTTCAAGCAATAAATCCCGAACAAATCCTCCAATAACAAAAGCAGAACCTTCATTATCTTCAAGATATTTCTTTATTACTTTAAAGACTGGATGTGATAGGTATGATGTAAAATCTCGGTGCATTGAATTACACAAAAATAACGAAACTAAATAAGGTGATACTAATTATTCTATTCCGTCGATTCGTCATCATCTGAATCAAAAGAAAAAAGCCCTCCTTCAATTGGTTCGTCATCATCAAAATAACGGAAGTTTTTGCCGCTTTTTTTGTGCGCAGTCATTTTTTTGGCTTTTTTGCCTCCTCCTCCTTGATCGGAATCATAACCCTTAGATTTTCCTTTAAAAGACTTCTTACGAGGATCGTTTTTTGATTCTTCTGTTGGAGTTGAAGCCGATTGATCTGTATTGTTGTTTTGTCTTGGTGCCGAAGTGTGAGATGATCTTTGGTCTCTATTTCCAGTATTTGATGGACGAGATCGATCATTTCTGTTTTCTGCCTCTTTGACTGCTAAACGTCTATTATTAATTTCGTAACCGTCAAGTGCGGATATTGCATTTTTGGCTTCGTCAGCGTCAAACATTTCAACAAATGCGAACCCTCTTGGTTTACCGGTGTCTTTGTCGGTTGGTATATTTACTTTGCTTACCTTCCCATATTCTTCGAACAATTCGGTTAATTGCTCCTTGCTTACACCAAAATCTAATTTGGCAACAAAAATACTTGTCATAGAAAAAATCTGTTCTTTCTGTTTATATATTAATTCGCCTCGAAATTAGAACAAAAAATTTAAATAGTTGATATTCTTGGGGTTATTGATACGAAAATAATTTAAATTTTATAAGTTGGCATTAATTCCAAATTGAATAATCCTAGGTAAACCAGGTCTCAATCCTGCAGGTCTTAAAGCAACTACGTAAGCTTTATTGGTCAGGTTTTGAATATTTAAATTGATACAAATTTTTTCGTTGATGTGATATTTGAGAACACCATCAACAATGAGATATCCAGGAATATTTTCAACCAAAGATATTTCATCATTTCCGGCCTGAGCCCTCATTGTAGAGTTGTATTTTGCATTAAGATAGAATTCAAGCTTATCGTAACAGAGACTTAACCTCCCTGACACTTGATGCTTTGCAAGATATGGGAATTCATATCCTTCATAGACATTCCCCCAACTTTCAAAGTCACTCTCGAATGATGATGAAAATTCTGCATTGGTATAGGTATATGACAAAGTCATTGGCATTGTGAATTTACTTTTAACCTTAAACATCTTTAGAGTACGCATTGTGGCAAAGAGTTCTACTCCCAATGTTCTTGCTGCTCCTCCATTATAGAAAGTACCAGATCCATTTCCACCCGTTGCGGCTAAGTCATTTCCAAGTAAGTTCTTGTAGTCTGTATAGAACAAGACCGTTTGAAAATTAAGATAAGGACTAAAGTGTTTTGTTCCGAGCTCGTAATTAATGCTTTTTTCAGGAAGTGACCCTTCAGTAACTCCCGGAGGAGCGAATCCTTTATGTATTCCTCCATAAATTGATGTTTTCGAATTTAAAGAATAATTAATTCCTATTCCTGGCACGAATACTTGAATAGCGTTTTCCTTGAAGTTTACGTCTATTCCTTGTCTTTCTGGATCAGCTTTACCATAATCGACTTCCTTCAGGTCAATTTTCTCATATCGCAGCCCAGGGGTAATGTCTAAATTATTATATTTTAAATTGTATTGAATATGAGACGCAAGGGCATATGCTGATCTTACGCGATTACTTTCAGTACCTAATTCGCCCACACTAGTTTGAAACATGACTCCGTCGTTCATTGAATATTGATCTTGATTCTGAAAGCGGTCCATTTCATCTTGATGATACCGAATTCCTACTTGTATTTCGTGGTTTATTTGACCGGTTTTAAAATTCATGTTTAGGGCACTTTGAATTCCTTGTGCATAGTAGGATCTATTGTTGCCTTTAACATAAAAAGATTCTCCTGAAACGGAAGAGGTCCCTGTCAACAAGTCATAATGTCTTTGATGGTTATCAGGTGCTGAAAGAATGCTACTAATACCCACCTTATTGTCCAAGCTATCTCTTACAGAACTGAGTTTATACCAATTTCTCTGGAAATTGTTTCTGTAAAATGTGGTAACCAAGTTTAATCCTTTTCTTGGCTTTATCTTATGAGTTAAAGAAAGCTGGTTTTGCGTTGAATTCATTACGTCCATCTGCGAACCGGCATACCTTCTATACGGACTTATTTCGAAATCATTATCGGTCAGTCCGACATAGGTTTCATTAGAAGTTTCTTGGCAGTAACCAAGCTTTATTAAAATAGATTGATTAATCCTCGCATCGGCCTTTGAAGTAAATTGAAATTTCGTTATAAAATCATTTTTGTTGAATCCGGTGTTTCCACCGTTGTCTAATTGTTTAAATCCATTCGAACCATAATTAAAAGATTCAACGAGGTATCCAAAGTTACCGTGCGTATTTCCAATATATCCATGAATATTTCTTCCCCAAAAGCTTCCGCCGGTAATATTTATTTTACCTGATAGATTTTGCGGTATGGGGGTAGAAATTAAGTTTAATGCTCCTCCAGTAGTAAATGGCCCATATTTTATTTGACTACTTCCCTTTAGAACTTCTACGGCATACATTCTTCCAGTAGTAGGGAAATAATAAGCAGACGGAGCGCAGTAGGGGGCAGGTGCCATTAGAATACCATCCTCCATTAAAGTAATCTTACTCGATCGTGAAACTCCCGACCCTCTCAAGCCAATATTTGGACGTAAACCATAGCCATCTTCTTCTTGGATATTTACTCCAGGAATTGACTTTAAAACACAATGGATATCAGAGTAATTAAATTTTTCGATTTCAAGGGGCGATATATAATAAGCAGAGCCTGGTAATTTTCGTATGCCTAATTCACCACCCGTCATAGATTCAGAACCAACAAAAACCTCTGGGAGTTGTGTTACGTTCTCTTTGAGTTCATAAAAAAGGTCAACAATATCCTCACCTTTTAATTGAATGGTATCTTCAATGTTCGTATACCCCGGGGCATGAATATTTAAATAATAAATACCATTCGGTATATTCTCGAATTTCACATAACCTTTTTCATTCGCAGTCTTGTTTTGATTAAGATTCTTAATCGATACCTGACCGTTTACACTTTTATTGTGCGTAATAATAAATCCTGAAATAGAGTGAATGTTTGCCTGGGAAGACACAATTGAGAAGATGCAGAGAAAGAATAATGCTATGATGTATTTCACTTTATAATTTTTTTACAAAATTGATAAAGATGTTCAGTTTACACAATACCTTTTTTATGGTATTTTAGAATGATTCTAAATAAAGTTCAATAAGAATGCAATAGAAGAGACATAATTCAGCATATATAATTTAAAATAAGTAAATTGCAGCACTCAAACTATCAAATGAACGACTTATTTATCACCGCATCTGCCACTTCACCCCTTGTGCACTTTAAAAATAACGGAGATATTCAAATGTCTGGGAAAATCATCCTGGACCAGAATGCTGAGTTTTGGATGCAAATTAATCAATGGATAGAAGAATTTAAATCGAATAAGCCATCTAAAACCATCGTAAATCTTCAAATTGATTATTTAAATTCTGCTTCTCTAAAGGAGTTAAATAAGTTTTTGATTTTGATTGCTTCAATAAGTAGCTCTGAATCTGACTTATACATTGGATGGCATTACAACGAGACAGATATTTATATGAGGGAGATCGGTTTTGAATTGTCCAAACAAAGTGGTTTCAACTTTCAAATGAAATTAGTTAAAGAATTCGTGTAATTTTGTTACCGAAATATGCGGCTAATAAAAAAAATACCTCACGAAAGGTTTTTAATTGAAATTCATCAATACAACCAGAAATACCTATTGAAAATAAGTCTTGATCAGTATGCTCAGACGTATAAAATTGATGAAAATCTGATAGATAGTTTAAATTTTTTTGATAATCTTGTGAATTCGAAATTTTTGCATTCATGCCTAACGCGGTTTGTTTCCATGAGGAGTGATTTTATAAATGAATATAATAAGTATAAAAATGAATAAAATAGCATTTATTTTTCTCGTATCATTAATGGTGTCTTGCGGGGATTCTAATGAAAAACAAAAGGTAGTCGAGAAACAAGTCAACTTGGTCTCACAGGATTCAACAGGCTTTATTATGGCGTTTTATTATAATGATAGTATCAAAACTGGATTTGAATATTATCGAAAAGCCGAAGCGAGTTTAACCGCAAAGCAAGCTTCATATCAAAGTCAAATTCAAAGCAAAACCCAGAAATATCAAAATTATGTGACCAAGAAGCAAAAGGATATTCAGGCAGGCTTACTTTCTGAAAATGAAATGATGAAGGTCCAGCAAAAAGCGGGTGAAATGGAACAAGCGATTGTTCAATATCAACAAAGAGAAGGAGCTAAACTGGAGGGAGATATGCTGAAGAAACTTGAAGAGATTAATAAAAAACTCGAGGCGTTTGGAAAGATGTTTTCTGAAAAGCACGGAATAGACATTCTAATGGGCTATTCATCGGGGCAGCAAATCAATTATATTCACCCTAAAATGAATGTAAGCGGTTCGTTTATTGATTTTTTAAACTCGGAGCAAAAAAAGCTTGAAGAAGATTTATAGTTATGCTAATTGCTAAAAAAAAAGAGCAAGAGAATATTGCTGAATACATTTTATATCTTTTTCAGTTAGAGGATATTATTAGGTCATTTGAATTCGATCTGGATAAGCTCATGGAAGTATTTGTTCTACCCAATTTACCAGATCGGTCTTTTGAGGGGCAATATCGAAATTGGTATGGGGAAATCATAAACGAGATGAAGGCTGCCAAGCTTGATAAAAAAGGACATATTGATCGGGTAATGGAAGTATTTCGAGAGTTGGTGTTTTTGCACAATACATTGCACACCATGGATAAAGAAAGTAAATACAAAACTCTTTGTGAAGCAGCATCTGGATATATTCCAGAATATAGATCTAAATCAGAACTAAAGGAAAATCATGATATAGAAGTGATTTTACATGCCATGTATATGAAACTTCAGCTTAGAATAAGAGGAAAGGAAATCACCGCTGAAACCGAAGTGGCATTTGACGCAATGAGAATGCAAATCGCATTCTTAGTTCGTGAATATCATAAAATGAAGTCTGGAGATTATAATTTTATTCAGAACTGATATAATCAGGAAAAATATCGATTTTCTCAAATTGATTGGAGGACTTGTTTTTTTTCATAATTACATGATTCAATCCATTGCTCATCACGAGGTAATCAGCTTGAAGCTTTTTGTAATACAGCAATGATTGCTCAAATACTCCTTTTGTGATTTTAATATTTGGAGCTTTACACTCCATCAATAGAAAACAATCTTGATTGGTATTAAATACAGCCAAATCCCATCTTTTGTCTAGATCTCCATATTTGATTTTTTTTTCTACACTCATTAAGCCTTTAGGATAGCCAAGTTCGTTAATAAAGAATGCAATAAAATGCTGTCTAACCCATTCTTCAGGAGTAAGAATGATGGGTTTTTTGCGAATTAAACAGTTTACATAAAGCTGTTCACCTTTCTTCTTAATCTGGAGTTCAGTTTTGGGAAGGTTTAACGCGACTATGGGATACATTATATTCCAGGAAGAATAAGGTTGATGTCCTTATAGTTTAAGTTAAAAACTTTACCAAGTACTTCATTGGTCAATATTCCTTTGTAGATGTATACGCCATTTCTAAAACCAGAATGAGATCGAATGAGATCAACAACTCCTCCCCGTTCACCCATTTCTAGGAGTAGTGGCGAAAATATGTTGGAAATGGCAAATGATGCCGTTCTCGAGACACGTGAGGCAATATTTGGAACGCAATAATGTGTTACTCCATGTTTAACAAAGGTCGGGTCATCATGATTGGTAATTCTAGAGGTTTCAAAACACCCACCTTGGTCAATGCTAACATCAACAATCACAGATCCAGATTTCATTTCTTGAATCATTAATTCCGTAACTACACAAGGGGTTTTTCCAACTGAAGATCTCAAGGCTCCAATGACAATGTCAGCTCTTCTTATGGCCTTTGCAAGAACTTTTGGTTGAATAATAGAGGTGTATACGCGCTGTCCAATATCATTTTGTAATCGACGTAATTTTGAGAGCCGATTGTCAAAAACTTTTACCGAGGCTCCGAGCCCTAAAGCTGCTCTTGTCGCAAATTCACCGACGGTGCCAGCCCCTATAATAACAACCTCAGTGGGCTGAACGCCTGCTATACCTCCTAACATCATCCCTTTACCAGAAGAAAATGAAGAAATCAATTCACCTGCAATTAATATGGATGTATTTCCTGCTATTTCTCCGACAGTTCGCACCACAGAGAAAACGCCTTCTTCGTCTTGAATATAATCCCAGGCAATGGCTGTGATTTTTTTCTTTATCAGTTTCGTTAAAACCTGTTTTGGTTGAATTGAAATTTGTAGTGCAGAAATAAAGGTTTGATTTCCAGGCATTAAATCCACTTCATCGTCTGATGGGGGAGTTACCTTGAAAACAATATTACATTCATAAATTTCTTTGCGGCTTTTACAAATTTGGGCTCCGGCTTCACTGTAGTCGTTATCACTAAAGTTAGCACCTTCCCCCGCTTTTGATTCAACTTTGACCTCATGGCCATGTGCAACGAGTAAAGAAACGGTTTCGGGAACAAGCGCAACGCGACGTTCTTGAAAAGAGGTTTCTTTCGGTATGCCTATGAATAGACTGCCTTTTTTTCGTTCAACTTCCAGCATTTCTTCTTTGGGAAGAAAACTGCCTTTTTGAATTAATTTTTTGAGAAGTTCTGGATCAGTATTCATCAGCTATTTCGATAGTTCTAATATGATTTTCAGAAACATTAAGTCGCAACCAAATGGTATCTGGAGGAAGAAAAGTACTTACTTTTTCTGGCCACTCTATAAAGATAGGGTTTTTTTTGTTCAATAATTCTTCTAAACCGAGTTCAAATGCTTCTTGATCATTCTTTATTCGATAACAATCAAGATGATATAGATCAATACCTTGATTCGATTGGTATTCATTGATTATTGAATAAGTTGGAGAACCTTGAAGTTTTTTCACTCCATACATTTGAAGTATTTTTTGAATTAGAGTGGTTTTTCCAACACCCATTTCTCCATTGAAAGCATAGCATTTATGATGGCTAAAAAAATCACGGTGCTCACTTATTACATGTTCTAAACAATCAATATCAGGAACGGTTATTGTCATTATAATTTAATGCCTTTAAAATCGTCAACACTTTCATTGTTCCACACTGACAACCCTGTTTTCACACCGTCAAAAGAAGCAAAAGACTGAAAATTCATCCATTCACCCAGGTTTATATATTGGGATTTATCAATTGATATTTCCATGGGAAGATGGCGATGCCCAAAAATAAAATAATCATGGTGCTTAATCTTTAATTTTTCTGTGCAAAATTGATAGAGCCATTCATTTTCCTTTTTGGTAAAGGTTTCGTCATTTTTACCGGTATATGAGCGGCTTCTTTTTGAGAAATAATTAGCAACTGATAATGATAAAGACGGATGAACCATTGAAAATAAGAACTGGCATATTTTATTTCTAAATACCTTTTTAATGAACTTGTATCCATAATCTCCTGGACCAAGACCATCTCCATGAGAAATGTAAAAAGACTTGTCGTTGATCTTTATTTCAAGCTCATTTTCAATCATAATTACACCGAGTTCTTCTGTGAAATACTTTTTCATCCACATATCGTGATTGCCAAGAAAAAAATAAACCTTGATCCCAGCATCAACCATATCGGCTATTTTGGCTTGTATTCTAACAAATCCTTTTGGAACTACTTTTCTATATTCATACCAGAAATCAAAAATATCTCCCACAAGAAACAAAACCTCTGCATCTTTTTGAATATGGTTTAACCAATCAATAATTTTTCTTTCTCTCTTTCTGCTCTCATCGTGATTGGGTGCTCCCAAATGAAAGTCAGAGGCGAAATAGACTTTTTTATTGCTATTTAGTTCAATTAGTTTCAATGACCAAATATTTTTTCTAATTCAGCTTCGAGTGCTGGTCCTCTTAGATTCTTTTTAATGATTTCACCTTTTTTATTTAATAAAATAGTGAAGGGTACACTACCTACTTGATACAAGCGTGATACTTTGCTTTGCCAACCTCCTAAATCACTAACATGATTAGGCCAAGAAAGCTGATCTGCGGAAATAGCTTCTTTCCATTTTTTCAGGTCTTTATCCAGAGAAACACTCATTACGGTGAAACCATCTTTTTTATATTTTTCATACGTTTTCACCACATTTGGATTTTCACGTCGGCAAGGACCACACCATGATGCCCAAAAGTCGATTAAAACAACTTGGCCTCGAAGGTCAGAAAGTTTTATTTTTGATTTTTGATCTACTCCTAGTTCTTCAAAATCTGGTGCAACCTTCCCGATTGCTAAAGGCAAATCTTCTTCTTTCTTTTCTTTGTAAGCTTCGAATTGCTTGACATATTCTTTAACGGTAACACTTTTGGGGAAAGATTTATTGATTTGATTTATTATGGCTTCGTACGAATCAGTTTCTTGTTCCATATTCACTGATCCAAGTGCCATAATTAATGCCGCTGAATTTTGATTGGATCCCACGAAGGATTTAAGTTTATTTTGGAAATTGTAATACTCTTTAGCCATATAATCATTAATCTCCTTTTCTTTTTCCTTATCCTTAGAAATGACAATCATTGCAGAATCATTTTTGGCTTGCCATTTTTTGACAGTTTTATCAAATTTATTCATGGCATTTGACTCTTCAGATCCTAAAATATTACAAAATTCATTCAGTTTACGACCATCACCATAAATTTTGATGTCATTTTTTTCTCTCACTACCAAATGCAATTCAGAAGTGCCAATTTTTGCAATGTAATAATCTTGTTTTGGGAGAGTGATGCTGGTACTAAAGTTCCCCTTTTCATCCAAAATTATGGTGTCATAATATTTGTATTCTCCTTGGTTAAAAAGCTGTGCGATATACAAGCTATCTGTTGGAGAATTAAAAATAGAACCGGAAAGAGTGAGCTCCGCTTTTTGCGCATTGGCATTCAAAAATAAAACAATGAAAAAGACAGTTATACATTTCATAATTAAGATTTAAATATTTCTTCGAGCTTATTTTCAAGCTCTTGCCCCCTGAGGTTTACACCGATAATTTTCCCATCCGGATTTACCAAAATAGTATATGGAATTCCCTGAATATTGAATGTTGGAACAACTGAGGAGTTCCACCCTTTTAAGTCACTGACATGATTGGGCCAAATCAGATTATCCTTTTTAATAGCTTGCTTCCATTTCGTGCCATCCTCATCCAATGAGACGGAGTAAACAGTAAAATTCTTTTTTCGGTATTTTTTATACAATTTAACCACGTTTGGATTTTCTTTCCTACAAGGACCGCACCAAGAAGCCCAAAAATCAACCAAAACATATTTTCCTTTTAAATCTGAGAGATTGAGAATTTGATTATTAGGTGTGTTTAACGAAATCTCAGGTACATCATAAAAGGCATTGTTCTCCATGTATTTCCTGAGAAAAACAGTTTGCTTTTGGAAGTTATTGGCAGGTTCACTTCCAGGATAGTTGGAATAAAAAGCATTGGCTACCTCAAAAAATATTTGAATTCGAGCTTCATTATAGTCATCCTTATCATTCATAAGGTGCATGGAATGAATAATGTTAAACGGATTTATTGCGTTTTCCTTCATGCGCTTAGAGGCATAAGATGAAAGGTTTTCTTTTGAAAGGGGAGCATTTAATATTTCTTGGTAATTGTTTGCGTCCTCAGCCCAAGATACTCCTGAAAAATTTGGTTTCGAAGTAAATTCAGCTACCGAGGTATTTAAGCTAAGCTGATCTCCATTATTCAATGTCAATTCGAGGGTATCTGATTCTTTTGAATTTAACTTTAATAGATAGTAACCAAGTCCTGGTACTTGAGTATTGAGTTTAAATGAGTCATCTTTATCAATTATTCCCTTTACAACCTGCACTTTTGTTCCTCTTGATTGAAGAAGAGGAGCCTCAAGAGAAATCTCTAAGCCTGCACCGTTTTTGATTTTTCCACTAATGACTACGTCGTTAATTATTGTCTCACGTTCAATGAATACATCTGTATCTATTGATTCTCCGCATGAAACTAGACCAATTAGAAAAGTAAAAATTAAATATTTCATAGTTAAATAGCATTTAGCTTTTCTCTCAAAAGAGCATTGGCGACTTTTGGGTCAGCCTTCCCTCTAGAAACTTTCATTAGCTGTCCCATAAAGAAACCTACTAGCTGTTTTTCACCATTTTTATATCGTTCAACTTCTGAAGTATTACTTCTGATGACTTCGTCAATAAACCCGGCGAGTTCTCCTTCGTTTGAAACTTGAATAATGTTAAGTCTTTCAGCAATTTCTTGCACAGATTCTTGTGATTTAAGCATTTCAGGAAATATTTTTTGAGATGCTGCTGTACTTGACACTTTACCTTCGTCAATAAGATTAATGAGCTCACTGATTTTACATGCAGGAATTGGAAAATCATCAATTTGAACTCCATTTTCATTAAGATAGGATTTGACATCTCCCATAATCCAGTTGGCTGCTGATTTATAGTTCTTGTTGTGTGTGATAATCTCCTCGAAAAATAATGCAATTTCCTTACTGTCGGTTAAATTATTCGCGTCATAAGGTGTCAGTTTATATTCTTGTACATACTTATCAAACAATTCCTTGGGTAACGCAGGCATTTCCGAACGGATTTCGGCTATTTGTTTTTCATCAACAAATAATGGTTGTAGGTCTGGTTCAGGAAAATATCGGTAATCATTGGCTGCCTCTTTGGAGCGCATGGCAATGGTTGAATTGTCTAGAGCATCAAATCCACGTGTTTCTTGACTTAAAGTGCCGCCAGCTTCTAAGACCTCTATTTGACGAATAATTTCGTACTCAATGGCTTTTTGAACATTTCTTATTGAATTCATATTCTTGACTTCAACTTTTGTACCAAGCTTTGTGGCTCCCTTTAATCTAACCGAGATATTCGCATCACAGCGCATAGATCCTTCTTCCATGTTCCCATCACAGATTTCTAAATACCTCACCAGCTTTCTAACCTCTGTGAGATATTGATACGCGTCTGCTGAGCTTCTTAAATCGGGTTCTGTTACAATTTCTAAAAGAGGAGTTCCTGCACGATTTAAATCTACAAGTGTATCATAGATGTCAACATCATGAATACTTTTCCCCGCATCTTCCTCCATGTGAATCCGAGTAATACCAATTCGATTTTCTTTAGCATCTTCAGATTTTAAATCAATAAATCCATTGGTGCAAATTGGAGTTTTGTCCTGTGTGATTTGATATCCTTTTGGTAAATCTGGGTAAAAATAATTTTTACGAGCAAAGAATTGGTAATCGGCAATTTCACAATTCATGGCAAGTCCAAGCTTAATAGCATATTCAACCGTTTTCTTATTCATTACCGGAAGGGTTCCCGGATGGCCAAGTGTAACAGGACTGATATTTGAATTCGGTGTCGAACCATATTCATTTACATCAGAAGAATACGCTTTGGAATTGGTCAATAGTTGAGCATGAACCTCAAGGCCAATAACAGCCTCATATTTTTCTCTTACAGTTTCGTTCATGTTATATGCGTGCAATTAATTCCCTCATAATGAGAGTCATTTTTGGCTCTTGTTTTGCAGCCACCTCTATTACATCTTGATGACTTACTTTTTGAATTTTTCCAGGAACACCTAAATCCGTGATGATTGAGATTGCAAAACAGGGTATGTTCATGTGGCGCGCTACAATAACTTCAGGAACTGTTGACATACCCACAGCGTCAGCACCAATATTAAAAACATATTTGTATTCTGCGGGTGTTTCAAGTGTTGGTCCCGTTAGTCCTGCATAGCAACCATAGGATATTTTGATGTCATTTTCTTTCGCAATATTTGAAGCTATTTCAATGAGTCTTGGGTCATAAGCGTCACTCATATCAGGGAATCTTGTTCCCAATTCATCAATATTCTTACCTATTAATGGATTGCTAGGAAAAAGGTTAATATGGTCATTTTGAATCATTATTTCTCCAATTTCAAAATCCGGATTAACACCTCCTGAGGCATTGCTAACAAATAAATTCTCAATACCCATTATTTTCATTACTCGAACGGGAAAGGTAACCTCTTGAAGCGTGTAACCCTCATAATAGTGAAACCGACCTTGCATGGCCATTACTTTTTTTCCTCCGAGTTCTCCAAATATCAGTTTTCCTGAATGGCCTTTAACAGTCGAGACTGGAAAATTAGGAATATCTTCATAGGGTATTTCATCAACAATATTTATTTCGTTAACAAGACCTCCGAGTCCAGTTCCTAGTATAATTCCAACAGATGGATTTATTCTTGTTTTAGATCTTATATAATCAGCTGATTCATTAAATTTTTCCAACATATTCTTTAATTAATGATGTAAATTCTTTTTCATTATGAACGTCAATTGAAATAGGTTGGTAATACATCGGTAATTTATTTGTATCGATATATTCCTCGAATTCCAACATTCTAACCATATCTTTTTCTGTAGTTAGAATTATCGTATGTTCACTTGCAAAGCTATTAAATTTTTGATGGATATCCTTAATGTCATCCATGGTATAACGATAATGGTCGGGGTAAGAAATCGTAGTCGTTTCATAAGTGTTTTCTATATGCGCAATTAAATTTTCATTTTTCGCAATCCCTGTCACCAATAATACGCTACTAATTTTTCTTATTTTTTCACCAAAACATTCAAAAGGCTCATAGCTTATGGAGCTATAGAAAAGAGGTTTGTTGTATTTGCTTAATTTGTCTTTAATGTACGTTCTCTTATCTTGACTCATATTCTCAGGGCATCGTGTAACGAGTATACAAGATGCGCGGTTTACATTTCTTTTTGGTTCTCTTAGTCTTCCGGCGGGAAGCAAGGTGTCATCATCAAATAAATCGTTGTAAGGTGTTGTAATGATTGAAAAATCGGTTACTACCTTTCGGTGCTGATAGATATCGTCAAAAAGTAAAAATGCATTGGAATTATTCTTTTTAGCATCTAAACTGCCTAACCATCTATTTTTAGATACCAGTACATTTATCTTGTTTTTAAATCTTTTTTTGTACATCAATGGCTCGTCACCAACTTCATGGCTGAGGTGTGATTCTTTTACAAGAATATTTTGATTGGTCGATCTTTTATATCCTCGACTTAGAATATAAACGATTTGATCATTTTCAATAAGCCATTGGGCAAGATATTGAGTAAGTGGTGTTTTTCCAGTACCTCCCATGGACAAATTCCCAATGCCGATACTTTTCCTCACTATATTGGATTTGAGAATACCAATATCGAAAAGTAGATTTCTTATAAAAATACCTATGGCATAAATCCAGGAAAATGGTAGCAAGAGGAATCTCATGCGGTTTTTGCTTTCCTATTGAACGTGGTAATCAGAAAATTCTTGCTCTTCCGCATAATAATAAACGCGAACTTGGGCGGTATCGTTCAAAAAATCAATTTTTCCAATTTCAAATCTATTCAATGAAAGTCCTGTTCTAACTTCAAGGTCTTTCTTCATTTCAGCCGCATTTTCTGGTTTGATCAAATCAATTCTTTCGTAGGTTATGGTTTTTCTTGTTTCGTGCTTCATTAACCAAACAAATTCGAGAATATAGGTAAGAATCACCATAAACACATTGATGAGACCCATTTCAGCAATACTAAGCTTATTGGATGCGAGTGCGTTTACAACACTCAATCCAATGATTAGAAATAGATAGGTCATCTCCTTGATTTCTATGGCATCAGTCCGATAGCGAATGATTCCAAAAATAGCAAAGAGTCCCAGCCCCATTCCAGTATCAATGTCTAGCTTCTTCAATCCAAAGCATAGGAAAAATGTAATGGTCCCAATTAAGTAGTAGGTGAAAAGGTAGTCCTTTCGTCTTGTTTTTTCATAATAGAGGAAGCGAATCAAAATTGTGATAAAGACCATATTAATGGCCAATCGCATTAACAGAAGGTAAAAATCTTCATCAAACCATTGTAAGGTTAATGGGTCCTCCATTTTCTTTTTTAGAATAAAGTTTATCAACATAATATTTTCTTTAATTGTAATGTTTTCCTTTTAAAACGATTCGATTTAATTTGTTTTGATGAATGGAATTCCATAATTCCAAGGCAATACTTACTGACCCTAAGAGGTCGCACTAATTTTTTTTTCATTTCGTTGTAGAAAGAATTTAGCCTATTGATTTTTTCTTGTTTGAGTTCACAAACGACAAGATTTTCCATTTCAATGGTTTGACCATCCTTTTTGTAAGATAAATTTAAGTCAAAGGTTAATCTTTCAATATTTTCTTTGTGTACGAGTGTTATTCGAATAAATTTATTCTCAAGACTTGGGATTAAACTCGAATGGTTCGGATAAAGTTGGGATAAGAATTCACGCTCCTTTGACGTGAAACCCTCACTCCAAGACTTGGAAGGAATTCTTGATTTAATAGTTTGTCCTTTGTGTTTTTTTTTGACTTCTAAAAAAGAAAGCTCATTGCTTTTGTATTTTCGAATTCGAATTTTCAATCTATTGGCTTTCCCCCTGTGATGGTCTTTATAAAATATCAAGTCACTTTGATCAAAATAAAGGCTTTCATATTCAGAATACTTATCATTATTTACCTCTAAAACGTTGTATTCATCCTTCAAATTCACAAATACGTTTTTGAAATCTTTTTCGGATATAGCAAACTTAGTATCCACTCTTTTCATGAGTTTAACTGTATCCATTTCACTTAATGAAACGGCATTAAAAGCACTTGTAATATCTTGAATATCTGACAATAACATTAGCCCAAATGTACTCTATTTAGTCTTTTAAAAAAAGCCATTATTTTATTAATATTAATTAGGGGTGTAATTTGCGAGTCGAATTTTATTGTAATGAATTGAAACTGAAGTATAGTTTAAAATTTAACACCAATTTTCAAGTTGCCAAACCCATAAAAGTATGTGGTTTCAGATGTTTCTCCACCAAATGAACTTGAAACCAGTTTTCCATATGCAGGTCCAATATCAAACCCGACAATAAATGGACT
>Ga0209251_1000411_pt1 | contig 38846 bp, 33 predicted proteins | sample SaaInlV_100m_DNA_6_FD_184665 | JGI IMG/M metagenome (GOLD analysis project Ga0209251, IMG submission 184665) | Marine microbial communities from expanding oxygen minimum zones in the Saanich Inlet - Saanich Inlet SI073_LV_10m_DNA (SPAdes) (version 2) | ecosystem: Environmental > Aquatic > Marine... | reverse complement strand
CTCGCCATTGGCGAGCACGACTTTTTGAATCGGGAGATCAACCCGTTTTTTATGATCCGGCCAAGTACCATGGACGATCAAATCATAATGTTTTTGGAGATGGTCTTTGTTTCGAAGTTGTTCTTGAAAACGCCGTAAAAACGACCTTTTTTTGGCAATCAGCAGTAGCCCAGACGTGTCTCGATCAAGTCGATGCGCCAATTCTAAATACGGTAAGTCCGCTCTATGGGCTCTTAAGGCTTCAATCAGGCCGCCTGTTAACCCGGATCCACCATGGACCGCCAGTCCGGCTGGCTTGTTGATCGCCATCATGAGGTCATCTTCATAGATGATATGTTCGATCACTGAGATGAAACGATAATCCTTTTCCGCTTCCGCCACAGCCCGTCGAATCGGCGGAATTCTCACCAGGTCTCCAGCTTTCAGTTTGTAATCGGGTTTAATTCGACCTTTATTGATGCGCACTTCGCCCTTCCGAACCATTTGGTAGATCCGAGTCTTTGGGATGCCTTTGAGCATGGATAACAGATAATTATCGAGCCTTTGACCTGATCGATCCGGTTCAATCTCAACGATTCGAGCGGCTTCGTGCGTCATTGTTCCTTGATTCGACTGCATTTTTTTGCTGTATCCACGCTCGGAAGCTGTTATGCTCGGTCTCGATTGGCACATTGCATGGCCAGTTTTGATGAGGCGAGGACGAAGTTTAGCGCGGTTTAATTCAGACTGCATTCGATAGTTTTCGACGCCTTAAGGCACTAACGTTGTATTAGCCTAGAGCCTAACCAGGTAAGTACCTCGGTACTTAAATATAACAAGTTGATATTGGATCGTGGTGATCGAGTATCAATCAGAACAGGCCGAATGACAGGCCACTAAAAATGATGAGCGGCTGTAAACAGTATCGCCAAATCGAATTACGTTAGAGACATTGTCCTAGTCACGGCTGTAAAAAGCTTTGATGCAAACTGCACATCTGAACATCTCCTTATTATGAATCGAAAGGAATGTGCACCCACTGCGATGTCATAAAATGAATAATGCTTCATTCGTGAAGCCTGATAATCTCGGGTTAGTCCGAGGCCGGAAACACTTGAATCTCTAGGCACATCAGTTGGTTTGCCGATACCTGAAGCGCTGCTCGTCGCAGACTAAAGGGTATCGTAATGAAAAGAATGTTAATCAATGCAACGCATAGCGAAGAGCTGCGGGTTGCGCTTGTCGATGGTCAGAAACTCTACGACCTAGACATCGAAAGTCTCGCCAGAGACCAAAAGAAATCAAACATTTACAAAGGAAAGATCACGCGCGTCGAGCCAAGTCTCGAAGCAGCCTTTGTTGATTTTGGCGGCAACCGCCATGGCTTCTTACCCTTAAAAGAGATCTCGAGAGAATACTTTTCCAAGGGGCCCAGTGAGATTAAAGGTCGGGTTAATATCGCCGATGTGCTCAAAGAAGGCCAAGAGATCATTGTTCAAGTCGATAAGGAAGAACGGGGCACCAAGGGCGCCGCGCTGACCACGTTTTACAGTTTAGCTGGTCGATACATGGTTCTAATGCCCAATAACCCGAGGGCTGGTGGTATTAGTCGTCGAATTGAGGGGGATGAGCGTGATGACTTAAAAGACGCACTGGCGACCCTTGAAATACCCAAAGATATGGGTGCGATTATTCGGACTGCGGGCGTGGGCCGTACGGCAGAAGAGTTACAGTGGGATCTTAAATACCTGCTGCAACTTGCTGAAGCAATTAAGATTGCGAGTGAGCGCTCTTCCCCTTTCCTGATCTATCAAGAAGGCGATGTCATAACGCGTGCTGTGCGGGATTATATGCGTGACGATATTGGTGAGATTTTAATCGACACCGACGATGCCTTTGAACAAGCCAATTCCTTTGTCTCCCAGGTCATGCCGCACCTGACGTCTCGGGTTAAACGCTATACCAGCGATGTCCCATTGTTCAATCGTTATCAGATTGAAGGTCAAATTGAATCCGCGTTTCAACGCGAGGTCCGACTCCCATCAGGTGGCTCGGTGGTTATCGACCCAACAGAAGCTTTGGTCTCAATTGATATTAACTCGGCCCGTGCGACCAAGGGCTCAGACATTGAAGAAACAGCGCTTAACACGAATTTGGAGGCAGCCGATGAAATCTGTCGGCAGTTGCGCCTTCGAGACATCGGCGGCCTGATTGTCATTGATTTTATCGATATGTCATCGACTAAAAATCAGCGGGCAGTGGAAAACAGAGTGCGCGACGCCCTTGAAGTGGATCGAGCGAAGATTCAGGTCGGTCGAATATCACGATTTGGTCTTTTGGAAATGAGTCGGCAACGTCTGAGACCATCGCTTCGCGAGATCAGCCACATTCTTTGTCCACGATGTGAGGGATTGGGTACGATTCGAGATATCGAATCAAGCGCCCTTGCGATTTTACGACTCATTCAAGAAGAAGCTTTAAAGGATTCCAGTGCTGAAATCAGAGCCTTTTTGCCGGTTCCGGTTGCAGCCTTCGTGTTAAATGAAAAACGTCAAATGATTGCCGACATCGAATCCCAAAATGGGGTTCGCTTAGTGGTTGTGCCGAGCGCAGAAATGCAAACCCCGCACTACCGGGTTGAGCGCTTAAGAAGTAACGATGTTGAATCCGATGAGGCAAGTTATGCGATTTCGCCAGAAATTGAGGAAGAACCGCCGGAAACGGGCGTTGATCTGAGGCCTGTGGTAAGAGAAAGCGCGGCCGTCGCCGTGGTCAGAGATGAAGCGCCCGCCCCATCTGCGGCGCCAGCCAAAGTTGCCGCCGATGTCGGGCAAGAAGCACCAAAACCGGCGGCTCGAAAGCGCACGGCATCGAAGGGTAAAAAAGCGCAAGCAAGCCCTTCGTTGTTCAAGCGGATGCTATCGCTTTTCACAGGTCCAGAGGAAGAGGCGGCGCCCAAGCGAGACGCGAAACCAAAGCGAACTAAATCCGTGAAGGCAGCGCAGGCACAGCAAGCAACCACGCCGGAAAAGGCTGCGCGAACGCCTAAGAAATCAAGCGATGAATCGCAATCAACAGAAACCAAGAAAACGGGTACCGGGCGCCGTAGAAGAAAGAGCCCGCGAACGGATGCGGCCACTGAAACCGTTGTTGCCCCTGAAATTACGGACGTTATATCGCCTGCGGTATCTGAAGGCGCGGTCACGCCGGAGCCTGCTGTCGTTGGCGAGTCGCTTGATCAAGGCGAAGGCAATGGTGATAAGCGGGTTCATGGTAATCGCGAGCGAACGCAGCGACGTCGTCGCAGTCGAACGCCCAAGCGTGATGAGTCGCAAGACGGATCGGACGCGGAAACCAATACGGATTCTGGGGCAAACGAGTCGCCGTCTGCTGTGTCGGAGCCTGGCCTGGTCGCCCCTTCTGGCCAGGATGTGCAACCGATTATCAATGAGACGCCGGCGGCAACCGATTCTTCAACGCAAGGACCTGATCTCGCGCAGGACGCCGGGGCAAGTGCGCCGGCGACTGAAGCCTTGACGGTCGAGCCGAAAATGCGCGTTGCCAGTGACGACTCAACTAGCGCGCCAAATCTGGAAATCGTGGCACCTGTTGTCGCGTCGGTTTGGGGACAGGCTCAAAATGACCCTCGGATTTCACCGAGGCCGACCCTTGAAGGCCCCGTTAGTGAAACGGTTGAATTAGCCCCAGTTGTCAATGATTTACCGTTTGTGCCTGTTAACTATGATGAAAGTCACCCTAGTCGTTGGCAACGTGCAAACAATGATCCAAGAGGGATGGTTTAAGCGCGTCTAGTTGCATCCGCGTACGCTAACCTTTTGGATTGGGTGCGTGGATGAGTGGCGTTAATTGCTGAGGCTCGATTTCGAGTCGGATGCCAAAGCGCGTTTGAATCGTTTCTTGAATTAAAGATGCCAAGGTTAGAATGTCAGTCAACGTCGCGCCGCCCCTATTTTCCAGCACTAAATGGTGTTTTGGGGATATGCCAGCTTGACCGACGTGGAGATCCCCAAGTGCTGCCGCTTGGATCAATGCGGCAGCCGACACCTTGCCCTGCGCGTTTCTGGCATTCCGATGAATAACATGCGATTGCTCAAGCGTCTCGATAACCGTCTTTGCGAGGATCGGGTTTTTAAAAAAACTACCCACATTTCCGACAATCCGGTAGTCCGGCAGTTTGTGCGCGCGTATCGTCTGAATGGCGCGCCGTAATCCTTGCGGAGAGGCGGTGGACTGAGCCGGTAATGTCTGAAGGTCCTGGTAGGCCAATACTGGCTCAAATCGCGGGTTGAGTTTGAGGGTTAATCGGGTCACCACAAAACGCTCGGGGTGACGCTTAAACAGGCTATCTCGGTACTGAAACTGGCAGTCATCTGCCATGAGCGTCTCTGCAAGACCGCTCTGCGCGTCCAGCACCTCAACCGACACCACAAACCGATCGAGCTCGACGCCATAAGCGCCAATGTTCTGAATGGGCGCGGCGCCAACCGTTCCTGGAATGCTTGAGAGGTTCTCGAGTCCGAAGAGACCCATTTTAAGCGTTTCTGCGACCAAATTATCCCACGAGGCGCCCGCGCCCACCGTGACCTCGTCGCCATTAACATGGATTGATGCATCGCTGGATATCAGCACAACGCCTGGCAAATACTCCGGTAATAGGATATTGCTTCCACCACCCATTACAAAGCACGGCACACGCTCCTTCTGCGCGAATTCAAACGCGTGCTGTAAGTCATTCGCAGATTGGAACCGGCCCAAATATTGGCAAACTGATGGCAGCCCAAGCGTGTTGTAGGGTGATAAATCGACCTCTTTGCGATGTTCAAATGGCATTGTGGCTTGCGCTTTGACCGTTATTTTATCGAACAGTGTATACTGCTGGCTGATAATCATAGGGGAATCACATGCAATTAAAAGACAAAACTGCCTTTATCACTGGCGGCGCGTCTGGTTTAGGCCGCGCAACAGCTGAAAATTTCATCAAGGCCGGCGCCAATGTCGTCTTGTTTGATCTCAATGAAGAGAATGCTGAAAAAACTGCGAGTGAATTAGGTGCCCAGGCAACCTACGCAGCAGGCGATGTGGCCGATGAAGCGGCAGTCACGGCGGCGATTGAAAAAGGCCTGAGCGCTTTTGGCGCCATACACGTGAACGTCAACAGCGCGGGCATTGGTGCGGCTGCTCGAACCATTGGTAAAGATGGTCCGATGCCCCTCAAGACCTTTGAGTTTATCGTACGCGTTAATTTGATTGGCACGTTCAACTGCTTACGACTTTGCGCGGATGCGATGCAAAAAAACGAGCCGTTAACAGATGATGGTGAGCGTGGCGTCATTGTGAATGTGGCCTCTGTTGCAGCCTACGACGGGCAGATTGGTCAAGCAGCCTACAGTGCAAGTAAAGGCGGCGTTGCCGGCATGACCTTACCGATCGCCAGAGACCTCGCTCGCAGCGGTATTCGAATTGCAACGATCGCACCGGGTATATTCGAGACACCCATGATGAAATTTGCGCCGCCACAAGTTCGTGAGCCCTTAATTGAGATGACCCAATTCCCTAAGCGCCTTGGACAACCTGAAGAGTTCGCCCAAACCGCGGCCTACATTGTGGAGTGCGGTTATATCAACGGTGAGGTCATTCGTTTGGATAGCGGTATTCGAATGGCGCCAAAGTAAAGGGCTAGCAGCTCGTTTGACCACCTTTTAAGCAGCGCGCGATCGCGCGCTGCTCACTTTTTGTCAGCATTTTTTGCCATTGACCATCATTCTGTAAGCGCAGTAACGCGGCCCCGAGTTGCTGGCTTGCCGACAGAACATCAGGTCGGTCTCGGATGTTCAATAGTAAGTAAAACGGCATTTCGCCCGCAACGTCATCGAGTTGCACAAGCGCGTCTTCGAGATTTAACCAATTTACCAGCACCTTAAATATCGGCGCAGGATGTAGAAAAAGATCCGCTCGTCCGCCAGCGACCATTCTCAGGCAAGCTTTGCTGTCTCGCCCAAAAACCGGCGTGATGTTGCGCTCTGTATAAAACTGTTGGCTCCAGCCATCGCCAATCAATGCACAAGGGCGGTTATAGTCTTCGAGTTTAAACGGCGCATCGAGGACAGTATCTTGCGACTGATAAATGATCGGTTTTTGCCGCAACGGGTAGAATATCGGCCCTACAGCCTGACTATAGCCCTTGCGCGCAACGCTGGGAAAACTGACGAAGCCGTCTAATCGGCCCCGTTCGACATCCAGTTGAACCCGATTCCAAGATAAGCCAACCAATGTCGGTTCAGCAAGCCTGGCCTCCTTAAATAGGGCGCGGGTAAGGTCTGGTAAAACCCCTGCAACCGCCCCGGTTTCTGATCGATAGCTTAAGGGATACCACTGGTCATTAAACCCGAATGTTAAGGGCTGGCTTACGGCAGTATTGATCACGAACAGGCTAGCGATTGCGATCAACCGCAGTAAAGAATGTTGCGTCATACCGAGCGCGCCATTAAATTCTCGACAAATTGATGCAAGTCTTCTTGGCTAAAGGGCTTACTCAGACACTGATGGGCTGCAAGGCTTGTGCCTTGCCTGTTCAGGCTGGGCACATAACCACTGATCACGCCGAGTTTTAAGTTTGGGTAAGTTTCATGGCAAAAGTCGATTAAACCCAAACCGTCATTGAGGTCGGGCAACGCTAAGTCGGTCAAGACGAGCTGAATGCTCACGTCGTCGCTGCGAATCCAGGCCATTGCATCGTCTGGATTCGCAGCTTCGAAGACTTGATGACCCGCTAGCTCAAGGTATGTTTTTGCAATAAACCGAATGTCAGCATGATCATCGACCAATAAGATGTGTACCCCATCGGTTTCCGTCTTGCCCAATCCGCTTATCGTTTCGTCATTACGCTGTGGGGCTTGCCGGGTAGAATCGCGTAAATCTGCGGGCGGCTTGGCGGCGCCCGGTAGGCTTTGAAGATCATCTGTGATGGCCTCTTCCGTGGTTGGCAGGTAAATATGGAAGGTTGTCCCCTCCCCTAGCTGACTACTCACTCGAATATGACCGCCGCATTGAACAACGAAGCCAAACACCATCGCCAACCCCATGCCGGTGCCTTCCGACGCACCTTTTGTCGTATAAAAGGGCTCGAAAATCCGTTCAGACACGGCAGGGCTCATGCCCGTACCGGTGTCACTAATCGATAGGCAAATGAGTTCTTGGCGACGTAGCGCTTTGGGTAAATGCTGCACACGATCTTCATCGGATAAATCCGTTAAAGCGAGGAAAAGTCGTCCACCATCGGGCATCGCGTGCCGGGCATTAACGACCAAATTAAGCAGGGCGTTATTCAAAGCGTTCGTGTCTAATTTTACATTTGCTTGACCCGATTCTGCCGAGAAACCGATTGAGATTGCCCTGCCGGATGCCTGTTGTAGAAGCGGGAGGTTCTTATTAATCTCAACTGCCAAATCGACAACCATTGGATCTAGGATTTGCTTCCTCGAAAAGGCCAGCAACTGACGAATAAGGTCGCTGCCTCGGTTCGAAGCTTCCAAGGCGATTGCGAGACTCTTCTTGACTTCGGGATTCGCTGAAACTTCGCCTGCTTGTGCGGACTGGATGACGTCAAGCGACCCTTGGATTAGCTGTAGCAGGTTATTGAAGTCATGCGCGACGCCACCGGTCAGCTCTCCAAGAGCGGTCAGTTTTTGGGCATGAGCAAGATTGGTTTCTAAACGTTTGCGACTCCGCATATCTCGCATGAAAGAAAGCAGCAATGCTCTTCCGTTGAGGCTAATGGTAGACGATGTGCTTTCCACTGGGATTTGATCCCCACTCCTTGCCAGCAGCGTGCCTTCGCGTTGATGCGAGCGATTAGCCGTGACGATCCTGACGCGCTCATTCCACTCGACGGCGTCCAGAGAAGGCGATATATCGAAGATATGCTTATTGAGCAGCTCTGATTCAGAAAAGTCTAGCAAGTGAAAGGCAGCCTGATTGGCATAAACAATCTCGCCATCGATGAGGTCGAACAACAGGCAGGCATCGCCCGCGCCGTCGAGAATCAACTTAAGGCGCTGCTCATTTTCTGCAATTTGTTTTAGCTGATCTTTTTGTCGTTCAATGCTGGCGTTCACTTCGGAGACCAGCACCCCAATTTCATCTTGCTCGTGACGCTTAGGTTTTTGGATTGTTAAACCGAGCGCAGACAAACTCTGAATGTCTGAAATAACGTGTTGAAGTGGGGAAATTATTTGTCGCCTCAATATGAAGGTCAAAACAACGACGAGCAGCATGATTCTGAGAATTGCAATCCAGAGAAATTGCCGGTTGCGTTCAGAAAAGCCCTGCATACCACGACGAGGCTCAATCGAGAGATGAAGTGTGCCATAAAGCCCGGAGCTGTCTGCTGACGCGTCGATCGGGTCCTTGAACAGCGGAATAGCCTCTCTTGTTATGCTTTTATCGATTAAAAGTGAGACCAGCGGCATGCTTTCATCCAAGGGTGGATTACTGCCAGAAGCTAATACTGCGCCCGAATCGTCTTCGAGTCTCACCGCATCAATAATCTCATTCATTAAGAGACCGTTGATCAGTTGTTGCGCCAGCACCGAATCAAGTTGGTAAGCCGCGTTCACAAGTGCCGGTTTACTGGCGGAAACTGCGCGTGATAGGGCCAGGCGGTCGGCCTTAAGCTCGTCTTGGAATTCAAGATAAACTTGGGCAGCGCTGAAGACCATGCTAACCAACATAACGGCGATGAGCGCCGAAAAAACAGCCCGAATCGCGAGTGAGTCTGCCCGTTTAACGCCGATCATTGACACGTCACAGTTCGCTCTTGCAAAAGGGCCTGTTCTCCTGGGACCCTTTCCAGCCCAGTTCAGCGTGAAGCTTAGCCACTTGGTTTGACGTCAACCAGGGATTCGAGCACTGATGGAAAAGCGGCATCGGCGATGGCGCGCATCTCATCTTCCGTCCGGTCTTGAATCGGATGCTCAACATAGAGCCGAAATGGATGAAAACCGAGGGCATTGCCCTGCGCTTCAGCGGCTTGTTCAAATTCTACCGTTGCAACAAAGGCGCCTGGTAGCCCGCGTCGGTCTAGATCTAGAATGTCATGCAAACTGCACGACGTGCAAGATCCTCAGTCAGCCAAGGCTTCTAATACGGCGTCACAGGACCCTGCAATTTCTTGTCGCAGGGCATCGGGTGCAACCCGCGTAAATGTGGGTTTCCGAAAGCGTTTTGTGATGGCGCCTTGTTCATTGAGCAGCGCCTCAATGCGGTCCAAAAAGACGTTACCCTTCGGTTTCGAGATATCAAGTAAACCGATCACTGCGCCGTCGATTTGGCTCAGTCTTGGCAACGGTTGTCGCCCTTCTGGCATTGCTTCCGAAGTTGGGTCTAATAATTCCATAGTTTGATCTCCTACTAAGATTGAATCTGCCGGGTTACTGGAACACTGCCGGTGCTACCACTGGCGCCCCATCCGGCAATAATGGCAGAAAAAAGTCCCGCTCGTCCGCCCGCTCTGACGATATTTAATCCGCCTTCTCGAAACTTGCACAAAACGGCGTTTCTGAGCTTTTCAGGGAGGCCCTCAGCGATGCCGCCAGCGCCCTGAATAAGTTCTTCGCCCGGGATCATCAGCAAATCCAAAAGACGGTCTTTGACTTGTTGCTTATTCCACTGCGCGTCGCGAAATATCCGCTCATGCTCAGGTGACACGACGAGAAATGCATCAGAGCCTTGAACCATCTTTGGGTGACCAATAACGCGTAACCCTGCTGCAAAGGATCGACAGAGTGACTCAGGATCTCGAGATTTTTGGTCAACCAAGCCTTGCATCCCGTCGGCCGCAAAGACCGTAACGGTTGATTCTTCAGACGAAAAACCTTTCTCCACCGCGAGTGACTCCCAGCAGGAGTTGGTCTCATCTTCGGAAAAGCAAAAAGTGTATTTTCCTGGGTTGCCGAGTGCTGAGCGGTCAACCCCGCCTGGCCTGCCGCCGCCCACATTGCGAATAATAAGTTGTAGTGCGCGACCAATGGTTGCGTTAGCGCGATTACCCTGGCCGAGGGCATTTCCACCGGAGTTCATTCCAATTGCTCTTGAGATTGGGCCGTTCACAATCACCATTGGACCGGAAAAATAGGTCGTAGCTAATAAACCATGCATACAAAACTGATCTTCTAAAACGGCTTCAACAGCGGCAATTACAACCGGGAGGTATTCGGGACGACAACCCGCTAAGACCGCATTGATCGCAATTTTTTCAATGCTGCAGGGGGCAAAGTCCGGTGGCACAATGCCAATGATTTCATCGGGTTGCCGCCGCGTTCCTGCAAGCATTCGCATGACACGCTCGGCCGTGGGCGGCACCACAGGTAGCCCATCAGACCAACCTTGGTCATAACCGATTTCAATGTCATCAACGTTTTCAAAATTTAGACGCCGTGCAGAGAGCATGTGACCAGAGAATTGGGCAGCCAGGCGTTCTTGCATCCCTGGATCATGGGTCTTTGAACCGCACCCCGGTCTAAATTTCGGCAGATCACTTTTGAATTGAATGCTGAGAAGCGCCTCCCATGCGGCGACGTCCCAGCCAAAGATTCTAGACGTCTCAATACCATCTTTTTGGATAATGAGGGTGGGCACGACTTCTATTCGCAATCGGTAAGATTGCTCGAGCGACGCATCAAACTCAACCGGAAGACCCGCCGGAAAGTCTTGAGTATCCTGACAGATGACCCGGAGATTAAAGTGCTCAGCGATCTGCCGAATAATAGGCTCGATTAAAGTGCAAGTTTCACAACTTTGTTTCACAACCAAAGTGATTTCTGTCATGGCAGGTTACCCTCTTTAAAATGTTGACGAACCTGCTTTAAATCTTCCGCCGTATCCACGCCAGGTGGCACAGGCCTTATGGCCTTTTCAACTAAGATTTCTGCGCCATGAGCGAGCGCTCGCAATTGTTCTAGCTTTTCGAGTCGCTCAAGCCTTGTGGTCGGCCATTGAACAAATTGGTTTAGAAACCCGACGCGGTAAGCATACAACCCAATATGTCTTAAGTGGTCGTCCGCCTCGATCGGGTCCTGATCTCTGTTAAACGGAATCGCGGCTCGGCTAAAGTAAAGTGCTCGATTTGTAAGGCTTGTAACAACCTTGACACAATTGGGGTCCGATAACTGTTCAACGTGATCAAACCTGCAAGCCAGGGTCGCCATTTCGGTCTGCGCCCGCGCAATGCCCTGAGCAACCTGATCTAAGCATTCCGGGGGCATTAAGGGCTCATCGCCCTGTAGATTGACCACGATGGTGTCATCACTCAAGTCAAGGCTTGCCGCTGCTGCAGCCAGCCGGTCCGTGCCAGACGGTAGGTCCGCCTGAGTCATGACGACATCACATTGGCTACCCTTCAGGGCGAGCTTAATATCTTGATGGTCTGTTGCCACGATCACCCGGCTCGCGCCGCTCAACATCGCTTGCGTCACGACCCGCTGAATCATGGTTTGCCCCCCGATGTCACACAAGGGCTTACCCGGCAAACGGGTGCTTTGCCAGCGGGCTGGGATGATGATGACAAAAGGTGTTGTCACGAGGTCGGCGCCGCCTCGTCTTCGTGGCTGAGCGTATCACTCAAACGCCTTGCTTGGTTGGGTAACATGACCGGAATGTCATCGCGTATCGGGTAAGCTAATTGATCAACCGAGCAAACTAACTCTCCCAAATTCGAGTCAAGGGTGAGCATCCCCTTACACACCGGGCAAACTAAAATTTCTAATAATCGATGATTGATCGCCATAAAGCCTACCTTAAGTTACTTGCCTTAGATTTAACCACACAGGTCCAGCAACGTCTGCGTTCACAACCAATTTGTGACCCGGGTCTTTAACTATTGGTTCGATTGTAACGTCCGCCGGATTTGTTCTTTGAGGGCATTGGGTAGGTCTAATCGAACAACGAGAACGAACACGGGCGCCTTAATCATCTCAAAGTCTAGCGCGCGACATCTACTGTAATCTTTCTCGGTTATCACCACTGGCCGGTCGTCATGAAAGTTAAGATCTTCTTCGCTAAAGGGCGCATGGTCCGGCCAAGGATGCTCGATGACGGCACAGCCTAAATTCGAAAGGGTCTGGAAGAATCGTTGCGGATGCCCAATGCCGGCCACGCCATGCACCGATTTTCGCTGGATCACATCTAAGGAGATTTTTTGAGTGGTTTTAGCATCAAGTAGGTGGTCCACCTCAACGGCAATTGGGAGGGCGCTTGTGGGCGCAACCTTAAACTGATCGGGCCCATTGACTAAAATACAATCGGCTTCTTGGAGCCGTGAAGGTTTTTCTCTCAGTGGCCCTGCTGGGAGCAATCGTCCATTGCCAAAGCCGCGCAAGCCATCGATCACAACAATCTCAAAATGCCTTGGCAGCGAATAGTGCTGTAAGCCATCATCACTAATGATCACGTTGCAGTCGGTGGTTTCATTTAATTGGGCGGCTGCTTGAACTCGATCCCGGCAACAGATTGTGGGCACGCCCGTCGATGCCTCGATCATGAGCGGCTCGTCACCAACCAATGCTGGATCGGATCCCGCAGTGACTCGAATGGCCTGCTTCGTAGACCCACCGAAACCTCGGGAAATCACGCCAGGCTTATAGCCTTCTTCGATTAACCAATTGGCAAGGGCTATGACAACAGGCGTTTTACCGGTGCCTCCAGCGGTAATATTGCCCACAACAATGATAGGGATTGGGCTCCGGTAACGTGCTTGGTGGGTCTCTGAGCGACGCCGTTTGCGACCCGCGAGCTGCTGGAACAGCCAACTGACCGGTGACAGCAAACTCAGCCATCGATCTCGCCGATACCAAGCCTTGGGTAACCATAGTCCCAAGGCAAAGCCCTGCCGCTGATCGCCTGACAAGCCAATTGTTGCCGCCGCAATTGTGGCTTGTGGCGGAGGCTCAAGCGCTGCCTCTGTGTCATTCACTTGATAGAATTGCGCGTAGCGCTCGCCAAGCTGCAGCAGCTCTTGATGAGTGCCTTGCTCCTTAATTTCGCCGTTGTCTAAAACCAGGATCCGATCCGCTTTTTCGATCGTGCTCAGGCGATGAGCAATCACGATGGTCGTGCGCCCTTTAACAACCTGCTCCAGCGCGGTTTGGATGGCCCGTTCTGATTCAGTGTCTAGCGCGGAAGTCGCTTCGTCGAGAATTAGGACGGGGGCATCCTTCAATAGCGCTCGGGCAATCGCCAAACGCTGACGTTGCCCGCCAGAGAGCAAGACGCCGTTGTCACCCACTTCCGTTGCTAAACCCTGATCAAATTCTTGGATAAAATCCCAGGCTTGGGCATCGCGCGTCGCTTGCTCTACGTCGGACGCCGTTTTGTCCGACAAAGCGCCATAGGCAATATTGCGCTCAATTGTGTCATTAAACAGCGTAATCGTTTGGCTAACGATCGCCATATGACTTCTCAGGCTCTTGCGCGTCATCGAAGCAATCGGATGACCGTCTAACAAAATATCACCAGAGGTGGGCTCGTAAAACCGCGGTATTAATGAGGCCAGAGTTGACTTGCCGCCACCGCTTGGCCCAACGAGAGCGATTGTTTCACCCGCCAAGGCTGTGAAAGAGATATTCCTAAGCACTTCGCCGTCCGCACGCGGGTAGCTAAACGATACATTGCGGAATTCAATCGAGCCTTTGACCGCTTCTAAGACTAAATCGCCATCATCAGGCTCGACCGCTTCGTCTAAGACGTCAAACAGGTCGGCGGACGCCGCAATCCCCTTTTGGACAATGGCTATGATTTCGGTTAACTGACGGATGGGTTTTGCTAGGAGCCCACCCGTTGTGATGAAGGCCACGACATCACCTGTTGACATCATGCCGCGAATGCTGGGATCCAATAGCAACCAGACTAACCCCGCTAAGACCAAGGATACGATCAATTGAATTACGGGCGTCGCGATGGCAGAGGTAATGACCATTTTCATCGACTGATTGCGATTAAAGGCGCTGACTCGCTCAAACCGTTTTCGTTCATAGTCTTCGCCGCCAAAGGTACGAACCTCGCGATAACCTTGAACGGCTTCAGAGGCCACTTGTGTGACGTCCCCCATCGAGTCTTGAATGCGTTCGCTGATTCGCCTAAAGCGGCGTCCAGCAATTCGAGCGAGCAAGCCAATAATGGGTGCTGCGATTAGAAACAATAGGGTTAGGCGCCAATTAAGATAGATTAAGAAGCTTAGATAGCCGACGACGGTTAAGCCTTCGCGAAACAGGATCTTAACAGCGTCGGTTGCCGCCCCCGTGACCTGGGTTACGTGATAGGTCAGTTTGGCGACTAGGTGACCGAAAGGATGATTGTCAAAGTAGCTACTTGGCAGGTTTAGAAATCGATCGAACAGCTCGACACGCAATGAATAGATCATGGAATTTGCAGCAAAATGGATAAAATAGTTGCCGATAAAGGTCCCGAGCCCACGGATTAGAACAATGACGACAATTGCGGTCGGGACAAATTGTTGGTTGTCGATCGCATTCACCGTTAGCCAAGCCTGCAGGTTTTCCATGACCCAGCCTGCCGTATCGGCTGGGCCGTCCTGGAGTGAGTCCACTAAGTAGGCAACCAGTTGTACGACGCTCACATTGGCGACGGAATACAACGAAAATCCGATCAGGCTCATGAAGAACGCCGTCCACGGCGTATAACTGAGTAGCCGCTTGTAGATCACACTGTCCGTTGTTTTTGAGGTCATGGCGTTATCAGTTGGGGGCTTCTGAATTCGACTGGGTTTTAATTTGCACTCGGCTGATGCCGGCTTGGGTCAAAATATCAAGTAGGGTTACGACATTTTGATGACTGGCGCGTGCATCTGCCATCAGGACAACGTGCTCTGGCTTTAGTGTGTCGATAGTCGATTGAATGGCTATTGTGAGCGCTGCAGAGCCTTGGCTCAAAACGACGGCATCATTGATCGCATATTCCCCGCGACTCGAAACACTCACGACCATTACATCTTTGGTTGGTTCTGATTGACCGTCGGCCGTCGGTAATTCCAAATCGATCTGCGTTTCTAATTTAAACGACGTCGAAACCATAAAAAAAATAAGCAGCAAGAAGACGACATCGATCAAGGGCGTTAAATTGACCTCAAGAGGGTCTGTTCTTCGACGAACAAAGTTCATCCTTTTGGCCGCTCTGCTAAAAAGGGCACCTGTCGCGCGGTGATGTGATCAACAAGGCTCTGCGCATCTTGTTGCATGTCGATCGCAAGTTCGTCGATTTTTCGAACCAGAAAACGATGGCAAAACAGTGCCGGAATGGCCACGCTTAGCCCAGCGGCGGTGGTAATCAGTGCTTCGGAAATACCGCCCGCTAAGGCTGGCGCATTGCCGATACCTGCCAATTGAATGGCGCTAAAGACTTTAATCATGCCGATGACGGTGCCCAACAAGCCCAGTAAGGGCGCGATCGCCGCGACGCTGCCCAAGGTCGACAAATAACGCTCCAAGTCATGTACCACTTGAATGCCGGTGGCTTCAATGCTTCGAAGCATTGGATCTCGTCCAAACGGGTTTTGCTGTATTCCCGCAGCCAGCACTTGCCCTAATGGCGAGCTGAGCTGCAATTGATTGAGGGCCTCTGGCGTGAGCGCGCCCGCCTCTATCTGGACCAGCACATCGGCCAAAAGGTGTCTCGGCGCAACCGTTTGACGTCGCAACGTCCAGGCACGCTCGATTGCAATGCCCGCGGCAACAATGGAGCAGGCAATGATCGGAATCATCAACCAGCCCCCTGACTTTAGGAGTTCAAGCACGCCACATCCCACGTTGAGCAAATCGTTACTTTAGCACAAGGACTTGGGTTCGCCTCGGCCCTATCAGCGCCTGCATTATCGAACATCAAGCCACAATTTTGTTGTCAAATAACGTTGCTATCTGGTGGGCACTGAGGCCCAAGTCTTGGGCTAGGATCTCTTCACTGTGCTCTCCAAGGCTCGGCGCGCGAAGCGCAGGCAGGTTGGTGCTTGCGCCAAAGCGAATCGGATTCGCTGGCGCAAGGTAGGTTCCAATGCCGGGCTGTTCTAGCAAATTAAACAGTGGATTGTCTTCCGAGCAATCCGGATCCAGTGCAAGGAGTTCTTGGAACGTATGATACGGCCCAAAGCAAACACCCGCCTCACTCAGCCTTTGACTCACTTCCTGGCCCGTATGCGCTTTAAACCAAGGATTGATGAGCTCTGTAATTAATACGCGGTGCTCAAATCGTTGACTTTGGGTCTCAAAATAAATTGATTGATGCATCGCTAGTTGGGCGACTTTCTCAGCGATGCCGGTTGCTTGGATGATTGCCTGCCATTGTTTGGGTGTAAGCCCAACCAACATAAAACGCTTGCCATCCTGACTCACAAAATCTTTCCCGAAGGCGCCGTAGAGGTAATTGCCATAGCGGGGCCTGTCGGCTTGGTTTATTGCGGCTTCTGCTAGGTTGCCTAGGTGACCGGCGGTTGCGAGTGCGACATCTTTCAAAGCAATTTCGACCAACTGGCCTGCGCCTGACGTTCGGCGATGACGTTCGGCGGCCAGCAGCGCAGTTGCCGCCATCTGACCTGTAATAGTGTCCCAGGCTGGTAACACATGGTTTGTGGGCGCTGGGTCCATCGGATCGCCCGTTACCGCGGCAAAACCACTGGCCGGGTTAACCGTATAATCTACCTCGGACCCCCCTTTTCTATTTCCAAGTATATTGATGTAAATCAAATCATTACGTGCTTTTTTTAAACTATCATAAGACAACCATCCACGCGCCGGGAAGTTGGTTAAGAAAAGTCCGGCGTCATCGCCAGGCCGAGCCAAGAGCGCGGCAATCAGCTCTTGCGCCTCAGGGCGTCGAATATCGAGCTGAATCGATCGCTTGCCTTTATTCATACCGGCCCAGAATAAGCTGTCGCCAGCGCTGGTTACGGGCCAGCGCTGGTAGTCTAAGCCGCCGCCAATCGGGTCAAAGCGAATGACATCAGCGCCCAACTGCGCCAAGGTCATACCGCCTAGGGGCGCTGCGACAAAAGCGCTGCCCTCGACGACCCGCATTCCCGCCAAAATTCCCTGCATGCTCGCTCCTCATCGTCATTATCGTGTACCGGGCGGTGACCGATCATTGGTTCTTCAACCAGCCGTTTCAAGTGTCACTAGGGTAGTAACGCAGCCAACGACCAATCCAGGACCTTGGCGTCAGGTAAGTCGCTCGGCGCCTCGGGCCCGCGCTTTGCGAAGACCTCAACCGAAAGCTTTGCAACTGTTGCGTCTTGAACCTTATGGGTATCCTTAATCGTGATCTGCGAGGAAAGGATATCCCCTTCAAAAACAGGACCAACATGATCACAACGATACCAGGCCAGGATTTGTAAGATATGCGGTAAGCCCATCGCCAACTGTTTGCTGGCAATCGATATGGTGTGCCCGCCATAAACGAGCCGTTTACCATAAACGCTGCGAGTGGCATCCGTATGCGTCATGGCAAGGTTGAGCGTCATTCGGACGAGTTCTGGCGCGCAAGTGACCGTATCAGCGGCTTCGACTCGCAGCGTTTGTCCGACCATCAATGGCTCGGATGCGCTGGGATACCGGGCTCGATAAGCCGCAAAGTGCCAATCCGGAACATGCGCCAGCAACTGCTCGTCAGTAATTTCTGCTGGCATGATGCCAAAATCATCGTCGTGACCCGTCTTGGCATCGGGATCTCGACAAGGGATCATTGGGCAACGCCAAAAATGTAGGACGGTCTCCCCTTTTTGATTTTCGACTTTGATTTCCAACGCGACCATTCCTGATGCGGCTCGTCCGGGCTTGATCGTGTTTTGTTTTAGCCCGACAACCTGCGTTCGCGTGGTCAGGGTGTCCTGGATAAATACCGGCGCCAGCAGTTGAAGTCCTCGATAAAAGAGATTGCCCAGAACGCGTTGGCTTGGAATGGTGCTTTGACCGATCGCCAAATTGCAGACCAGTGCTGGGTTGACAAGCATCCTCGGTTCACGGGTCACAGACTGACATAGGGGTTGATCCAACGTTAGACGGTTGCGATCACCAAACAGGCCTTGGTGCAAAGCTGCCATCCCCTCAGTCACGGTAACAGACGGGACATCAGAGAAATCTTGACCGATGAAAAAATCTTCAAAGTATGGGACAAGCATCATTGTGAGCAACCTCGCGTCGAAATGGGCCAAAGCTCCTGCACGTAGCCGTCTCGAACCACATAATAATAGTCATGCAGGTTCACGGTTGGGTCACAATGCGGCGTTAGCAACTCCAATTTATCGCCTAATTGTAGTGTTCTAGACGGGTTGTCCAAAGCAACAATGCCATGCTCATCGCCGCCCCAATAGTAATTGAGCCCATCGACGTCTTTGAATTGGGGCGGCATCTTGTCAGAGGCGAGGGATTTAAACCCAGCATCAACGGTCACGGTCCGCGGCTTAGGTTGACTAATCAAAGTGACCAAAACGGTTAAGGCCACCGAGAAGTCCTCAAAGGTGGGACCATTGTTACTTTCAATATCTCGATACTCAATGTCCATAAACGCGTAGGAGCCGGCTTGTAACTCGTTTAGGATGCCCAGGTCTGCTTCAAAGTCGATCGAACCTGTTCCGCCGCCAGACATCAACTGCACCGAGTATCCTGCGCGCTCCACGACGTTTCTCGCCTCAGCGCCTGTTGCCAGCGCCCGCTGATACTTGCTTTTTCGCTTGTCAAATTCAGGGATGTGCATGCAATGCCCCGCATAGGTTTGCAGCCCCAAAAACACCAAATGTGGGCAGTCGCGGTCAATCATTTGCAGGAGTGCAAGCAACGCCTCGTTCGGCGCAATGCCGGTTCGGCCAAGGCCTGGATCGATATCAATCAAAATTTTCAAGGTTGCTTGCCTTTGAGCAAGCGCGGCTTCAAGCCGCATCACCGCATCAGGGTGATCAACTACCACAATTAACTGTGCATTTTTTCGCGCCAGTTCGGAAACGCGCGTAATCGTTCGCTCATCGACAACAGGTGAGGTAATCAAGATCGATTCAATGCCTGCACGTTGCATAACTTCCGCCTCAGACACTTTCGCGCAGCAAATACCTGCTGCACCCAAGGCTAATTGTCGGTGCGCAATGACAGGGCATTTATGCATCTTACTGTGTGGCCGCAGCGCAATGCCGGTGGTTTTTGACCACTGCGCCATCCGAGCGAGGTTTGCTTCAAACCGGGCCTCATCCAGCAATAATGCCGGTGTTGGCAAATCCGCAACGGGTACCGGTTCGGCAAGCCGAATTGGGTCAATCGGTCGAGCGTTCAATTGGGCGTTAAACCACTGATCAAATTCCATTGGCTTCCTCGAAGTGACAATCCTGAGTTTGGCAATTATCACCCTGCTCAACTTGCAGCGTGACATGATGAATCGAAAACTGTTGTGCAAGCGCGCGGCTAACGGTTTGATAACCGTTGGGTTGTGCCCACAGGGGATGCTCTGGCATCACCAAATGCGCGGTCAAACAGGTTTCCTGCGTACTCATGGCCCAGATGTGTAAGTCGTGGACCGCGGTAACCCCGCTAATATTCCTTAAAAATTGAGCAACCGCTTCCGGGTCGATATTGGGCGGCACTGCGTCGAGGATCAGGCTGAGTGCATCGCCCAGCATGCGCCAGGTTAGGTATAAAATGACCGAAACGATGGCCAAGGCCACGACAGGATCTATCCAGTAGGCATCGGTGTAAAGCATGACAATGCCCGCAACGACAACCCCTGCTGAGACCAAGGCGTCGAATGCTAGATGCAGAAAGGCACCTTTAATATTGAGGTCATGATGACTCTGCTTCATGAAAAGCAAGGCCGCCCCGCCGTTGATGACAATGCCGATTGCGGCGACATAAATGACAATTTCCGTCTGCACAGTGGTTGTGGACGATAGTTTTTCAAGCGCGCCGAACGCGATGTAAATCGATGCAAACAGTAAGGTGATGGCATTTGCGAGGGCTGCTAAAATTGTGGTTCGACGATAACCGTAACTGAAACGAGCGCCCGCTTTCTTGGTCGCAAGGTAGCTGGCGATCCAGGCCAAAACAAGACCCAAGACATCGCTTAAATTATGTCCGGCGTCGGCCAGAAGACCCATAGAGTCTGCTTCCAGCGCCAAGGCCGCTTCAACAATCGTAAAGGAAAGGTTGGCAAAGACAGCGAGTCCAAAGCTTAAATTGATCTTCCCGGAAAACGACGGTGCGTGATGGCTGTGATGGCCATGATGATCATGCATAAAAGCGTCCTATTCGCTTAGATTTCCCCAAGCCACTTCACGACTTGCAGGTTCAGTCTATCCCAAGCTGGAGCGCGCCAAAACCGCTAGATGCTTTGCGTTTTTTGCGCAACCAGTCTCGCGATCGCAAGTGAAGCCGTCAGTCCTGGAGACTCTATTCCAAACAGATTGACCAAATGAGGAAACCCGAGTTCAGACTCTTCCCGAATCAGAAAGTCTGCAGCCGGCTCGCCCGGCGCCTGAATCTTGGGTCGTATGCCGGCATAGCTGGGGTTCAAACTGCCGGACTTAAGTCCTGGAAAATATCGCCGAATCGCGCGGTAATACGCCGGCAACGCGCCCGCGTTAACCTCAAAATTAGCGTCAGCCACATATTCAACATCGGGTCCAAATTTGACCTGGCCGCCCAAATCGATCGTTGCATGAATGCCAAGTCCTGCGCCATTCGAGGGCGGTGCCGGATAAATTAGATGGTTGAAGGGATTTTTACCCGTCATTGCAAAATAATTGCCCTTACAATAATACAGCTTCGGCACAGCGCTCGATGGAAACCCGTCAATTCCACTTGCAACAGCTTGTGCGCCAAGACCTGCCGCGTTGATTACACAAGCAGCGGTGATTTCAAATTCAGATTGGTCCGCTTGCACGCTGACCTTAAGTCTAAAGCCACGGGCATGTCGCGATATCTGAGAGACTGCAGACTGAGTACTCAATAGTCCGCCATTGGCTTCGAAATCTCCGAGCAGCGCATTCATGTAATTCTGCGCACTTAAGATTCCGGTAGAAGGCGATAACAACGCCCCGAGGGCCTGCACATTGGGCTCTAGCACGGCAACTTCAGACTGTGTGAGCTCGATCAGGTCGGTGACGCCGTTGCGATAGGCTGAGTCAGCAATACCCGTAAGTTGATCAAGTTCTGACGTATTGGTCGCAACAATTAATTTACCGCAGCGTTTAAAGGGCACTGAATATTGCATGCAGAAGTCGTACAACAGGGCTTTGCCTTCCAAGCAGAGGTTGGCCTTATTGGAGCCCTTTGGATAATAGATACCAGCATGAATGACTTCACTATTGCGGCTGCTAACACCCTGTCCGATTTTGGGTGTGCTTTCTAGGATTAGACATTCTTGACCGGCTCGAGCAAGTTCACGGCCGATCGCTAAGCCGACAGCACCGGCCCCGATAACAATGGTTTGAATATGATCTGACATAGCAAGGCGGGCTTAGAGCGTTCGGTCGACATTATTGCAGCTATCGGAAAGCAGGTCGATTAACCGCAATCGCCGCCAATTGCGGAATGCCTTCTAAAAAAGGCGCATTAGCGTCCAACAGGACACCTCGTTACATGGGGAGTGGGTACTGCCGGTTTTCAATTGATTGGGTTCCGACTGGTCGTTGCGGCAGCGCCTCCGGAAATTGTGCTGCAGTTAATAAAGACCTGAGGTGAAGGCAGACTAAACGACCCGTCCGAAGCTTGTCTTTGCTGGATTTCATACGTTTCGCGGCTTGCATCGCTAATCGAGAATGATCCTTGTCATTTGTCGCAACGCACACTTTATCGGATCGTGATGGCAAGGCCGTCATCGACAGCGAGCTGCTGTTTAATTGACCGCTCTCTCTTTGACCGAGCTCTCTTGGGCCGACCTCTCTTTGGCCGAGCTCTCTTGGGCCGAGCTTTCGCTTGCCGACCTTTGATTTGTTTACCGACCTAGGCCGAATTCGACCTGGGACGAACGCAAAGGATTGGTTTTCAATTTTAGCCTCTAATATTTTAGCCTCTAACATTTTAGTCTCTAACATCGTTGAGCCCTCCTTATCATCATCACCTTCATCAGCGTCATCCAAAAAAAATCTATTGAGGTTTCGCCGTTTCACCAAGCTCGGAGGCCGTTATCTAGCTATCCCGACGCTTTACTCGCGTGATCGTTGACCGCCTAAATTGCTGTACAAGCGTACAGTACTCTATAGCTGTATGCTTGTACAGTATTATTTACATTTAAAAGCGAGGCCCTGATCCGACATGGCAACCACCACGGGGCGTGTTTGGTCAACGGCACCAGACAAAATCGCTTCAGCCAGTGGATTTTCGATCATGCGCTGAATCAGCCGTTTCAGCGGTCTTGCGCCATAGGCTGGATCGAAACCTGCTTCCGCTAGGTTGTTGAAGACTTCATCTTCCAGCGTCATTTCGATACCCTGCTCCGCGATCCGCGCCAACAGACGATCGACTTGAATGCGTGCTATGGCCTTAATATTGACTTCTGTCAGAGGCTGAAAAACCACACTGTCGTCGATTCGATTGAGGAACTCTGGTCGAAAGTGCTGTTTAACGACCGCCATCACCGCGTCTTTGATCTCATCCGCGCAAGACGCACCCGCTGCAGACTGGATCACGTCAGAGGCTAGATTCGAGGTCATAATGAGAACCGTGTTTTTGAAATCCACAGTCCTACCATGGCTGTCGGTCAGTCGACCATCGTCGAGTACTTGCAGCAAGATATTAAAAACGTCGGGATGCGCCTTCTCAATCTCATCTAGCAATATGACCGCATAGGGCTTGCGCCGAACTTGTTCTGTCAAGTAGCCGCCTGTCTCGTAGCCCACATAACCCGGTGGGGCACCAATCAAGCGGGATACGGCATGCTTTTCCATGTATTCCGACATATCCAGCCGAATCAGTGCTTGTTCCGAATCGAACAGATTTTCGGCTAAGGCTTTCGAAAGCTCTGTTTTGCCGACGCCTGTTGGGCCCAAAAACAAGAAAGAACCATTGGGGCGGTTGGGATCAGACAAGCCAGCACGAGCGCGGCGCACGGCATTGGCGATGGCTGAAACTGCGTCTGCCTGACCCACGACGCGGCGCGCCAATTCCGTTTCGAGATCTAAGAGTTTTTCACGGTCACTGGCCAGCATTTTATGAATGGGAATGCCCGTCCACTTCGACACGACTTCGGCAATTTCGTCCTCAGTCACTTGGTTTCTGAAGAGTTTCGCCGCAACTTTATGGCCGCTGGTTTGGTCCTCAATTTGTTTTTCAAGGGCAGGGATTTGGCCATATTGTAATTCGGACATCCGCGTTAGATCGCCGGCTCGCCTGGCGACCTCGAGTTCTTGCCGAGCTTGATCCAACGACTCTTTTAGGTTCTGAGCACCCTGATGCAAGTGTTTTTCTCGACGCCAAACTTCATCTAAGTCAGCAAACGCGCGCTCTAGCGCCAAAATATCACCCTCAAGCTCTTCCAGTCGCTTTTTCGACTGACTGTCCTCTTCTCGGCTGAGCGCCTCACGTTCAATTTTAAGTTGAATAAGCTTTCTTTCCAGTTGGTCCATCTCTTCCGGTTTTGAATCAATTTCCATCCGAATGGAACTTGCGGATTCATCAATAAGATCAATGGCTTTGTCGGGCAGCTGGCGATCTGTAATGTAGCGTTGGGAAAGTTGGACCGCCGAAATAATTGCGGGATCGGTGATGGTCACACCATGGTGCAGTTCATAACGTTCTTTAAGGCCTCTAAGAATCGCAATCGCATCTTGGGTGCTGGGCTCATTGACTTGAACGCGCTGAAAGCGCCGCTCTAGGGCCTTGTCCGATTCAATATATTGTCGATATTCATCAAGTGTTGTCGCACCCAGACAATGGAGATCGCCACGCGCGAGTGCAGGCTTTAGCATATTGCCAGCATCCATTGAGCCCTCCGCACGGCCCGCACCGACAACCGTATGTAGCTCGTCAATAAATAAAATAACCTCGTCTCGACGACTTTCAAGGGCTTTTAGAACGGCTTTTAGCCGTTCCTCAAATTCGCCACGAAATTTTGCGCCCGCGACCAGCGCTGCTAAATCTAACGACAAAATGATTTTGTGCCGAAGACCTTCGGGCACCTCTTGATTGATAATTCGGAGCGCCAAGCCCTCAACAATTGCGGTCTTGCCGACGCCCGGCGCGCCAATAAGTACCGGATTGTTTTTAGTCCGGCGCTGCAACACTTGAATGGTTCGTCTGATTTCACTATCGCGCCCGATGACGGGGTCCAGTTTTCCTGAACGAGCAAGTTCCGTGAGATCAACCGTGTACTTCTGGAGCGCCTGGCGCTCGGTCTCCGAGCCTTCATTGTCAACTTGTGCGCCATTACGAGCTTGTTTGATTGCGCGCGCCATGGCATCTGGATTAACGCCACTGCTCTGAAGCTGTTTGGCTAAGGCGTTGGTGCCTTCAAAAAGTGACAATAACAGTACTTCGGTTGAGATAAAGTCGTCTCCCAACTCGTGGGCTTTCTTCTCGGCAAGGTTCAGCCAGCGAATCAGTTCTGGACCCGGTTGAACCTCACCGCGATTCGGTCTAACAACGGGCAGCGCAGCCAGTAAGTCGCTCACCCCCTTTAATAGCTGCTCAAGGTTTACACCCATTTGACCCAGAAGCGTCCAAACGGTGCCTGTTCGATCTTGAAGCAACGCGGAAAATATATGCACAGGCGCCAAGATATTGTGATCTTTTTGAACGGCCAAAGATTGGCCGTCAGACAAAGCTTGCTGCACCGCAGTGGTCAATTTATCCATTCTCATTGTGAATCCTCAGTGATTCGATAATCTGCTTATACGTCGCGTTTTTCGCGCTTGGGCTTATGTATAATACTCCCCTTGCGGAATTCAAGGGCAACTGGTGTTTGCTGACCAGAAGCTTAAAGACCCTGTTCGCGTTTCAAGGCTAAGACACGGCATTGTTCAGGAATTAAATTTCTGGTTTAAGCAAAAAAAAATGATTTGGCGATCTTGTCGCGATGCGATCAGAAACGGTAACCGTCAGCATGGTTTACGCGGAATGTTTCCAAGCAATCCGACTTTGGCGCTTGCCGCCAGCGGCAAGCAGCGGTGACTCGCCGCTGAACTCAGCTTGGATAATCATGTTTCGGGTTCAACAGTCTACGAGGGCATCAAGGTGAGCGAAAAGGTCTACATCACGCCACAAGGCGCGAGTAATCTCCGGGCCGAGTTGCAGTATCTGTGGCGGGACAAACGTCCGAAGATCACCCAGCAGGTCTCCGCTGCGGCGGCATTGGGCGATCGGTCTGAAAATGCCGATTACATCTATGGCAAACGGCTGCTTCGAGAAATCGACCGTAGAGTCCGGTTTCTTGAAAAACGGCTTGATGTTTTGGAAGTTGTGGATCGAACGCCCCAAGATACTGAGAAAATTTTTTTTGGCGCCTGGGTTCGACTTCAGCCTGACAACGATGATCTGATGACGCTTCGAATTGTTGGAGAAGATGAATTCGACTTAGCTCAGGGTTGGATCAGCTTAAATAGTCCAGTAGCACGCGCCTTATTGGGAAAAAGAGTCGGTGATGACGTTGTTATTGATCGGCCCGCAGGAAAAATTTTTGCTGAGGTATTGGACGTCAGCTATGAGAGGTTTTTAGATGAGCAGTAAACGCTTTGAACGTCACAATATTGCAAAGCTGGCAGGCTACGTCCCAGGCGAACAACCCTTTGACGCGCCGGTTACAAAGCTAAACACCAACGAGAGCCCCTACCCGACCTCGCCGAAGGTGCAGGACGCAATTGCAAACTTTGCGATCGAGGGACTTAGGCGTTACCCACAACCGACAGCAGACCGTTTTCGAGCGACGGCGGCATCAGTTCATCAGGTTGCGCGCGAAAATGTGATTGCAACCCGCGGGGGCGATGAGCTGTTGCGGTTATTACTGACAACCTTTGTCGATCCAGGGGCTTGCGTCGGCATGACCGACCCAACCTACTCGCTGTACCCAATCCTCACGGCAATTCAAGATGCTTTGGTCGCCTCGATTCCGCTTGAAGCCGACTGGTCTCTACCGCACGATTTTTCGAGTGTGATTACCGCGCATCAATGTCAGCTCACGTTTATCGTCAATCCTCATGCCCCCAGTGGCCGCTTGATCGATCAAGAGACCTTGCGGATGTTGGCCTCAGAGATTGACGGCATTCTCGTAATTGATGAGGCCTACGTGGATTTTGTCTCCGATGAGGCGCATGACCTGACCCAATTAGCGGTCAACTCAGACAATATTGTCTTGCTCCGAACACTCAGCAAGGGCTATGGCTTGGCTGGTTTAAGGGTGGGTTACGGTATTGGCCCTGAGCATCTTATTGAACCGATGCTGCATAAAACGCGTGATAGCTACAACCTAGATGCAATTAGTCAGCAACTGGCAGAAGTTGCTTTAGCGGATCAAGCCTATGCAAAGTCAGTCTGGGAGCGCGTTCGTTTAAGCCGTACAGACCTGTGTCGTGATCTCCAGGCGCTGGGGCTTCAAGTATTCGCATCTGAAAGCAATTTTTTGCTGGCAACGGTGCCCCCTGAATGCCCGCTGAGCGCTAAAGCACTTTATGAGGGTTTAAAAGCAAGGCATATTTTAGTGCGGTATTTTTCGCATGATCGGTTGCAGGACAAGCTTCGTATTACCGTCGGGACAGACCAAGAAAATGCACACCTACGCCATCATCTTGCGGCGCTAATGCAACGGGAGGCGGTCAGCACGCCGACTTAAAGGATCATAGGACCATGGTGGAACTCGATATTGACGACGCAACACAAACCGGGCAAATCGTGCTGCGCCCGAATGCATCCGGTACTTGGCGATTCAATTTGTACCTCCTGTACACCCTGATGATCGTGTCAGGGACCGTCAGCATCGGTTTTTTATTTGCCGGCGCCTGGATGATTCTGCCATTTTCCATTATCGAGATGGGAGCACTGGCGGGGTGTATGTTTTACTGTAATCGGCAATGCAATCGTCAAGAAGTGATTACAGTTTCAGACGATCTTGTGAGCATCGAGCAAGGCGTTCGTCAGCCAAACAAAGCGATTACCTATCAGCGGCTTTGGGCCAAATATCTTGTATCACCACCGCCTCATCCCTGGGGCGTGTCTCGAATAGCCATTCGCAGTCACAACCAAGAGTCAGAATTAGGCGGATTCCTAAGTCAGGCTGACAAGCAGCAACTGGTGAAAGCGCTTAAACGCGTGACGCCTCGATAACCACACGCTCCAGTTTCGGGACTAGTCGATTTCTCGGATCAAGCCTTCTTGGGCAACAGATGCAATCAAAAGACCGGCTTCCGTGAACATACTGCCGCGATTGAAGCCGCGTGCGCCCCCGGCGGCTGGTGAGTCTTGTTCGAATAAGATCCACTCGTCGAACCGGAAGGGTCTGTGGAACCACATGGCATGGTCTAAACTTGCTGTCATTAAACCTTTTAAGAACGATTTGCCATGAGGCAGCGTGCAGGTACTCAAAATCCCCATATCGGATGCGTAGGCCAGCAAACATTGATGCATTGCGATGTCATCGCCTAATGGTTGCCGCGCGCGGAACCACGTGTGTTGTTTGGGCGCCTGTTTTACTGGGTTTAGAAAATCAACCACTTCAACCCGTTTGAGTTCAATCGGGCGCTGCCGCATCATCATCTCGCGCATGGCGGGTGGCAACTGCTCAAGTCGAGCGGCCATGGCATCCATGTCATCGGGGATATCGTCTGGCAGCGGCACATCTGGCATCTGACTTTGATGGCTAAGGCCGGCTTCTAACACTTGAAAACTACAAGACATATTGAAGATGGCCTGCCCCGCTTGGATTGCGACGACCCGCCTTGTGGTGAAACTCCGGCCATCCCGAATACGGTCGACCTCATAAATAATCGGGCGCGTTGGATCTCCGGGACGCAGAAAATAGCCGTGAAGCGAGTGGCAATGCCGATCTTCAACCGTTCTAAGGGCGGCAATGAGCGCCTGACCAATAACCTGACCCCCAAAGACCCGAGGGGTTCCAAGATCTTCGCTGATGCCTCGGAATAGGTTGGTTTCAATCTGTTCTAAATCGAGTTGGTCGATGAGGGTTGGTTTGTCCAAGTGAGATCTCTTTTGAGGGTTGAAACGGGCGCAAGGATCTACACTTTGCGAATCAATTGCAAGGCTTCGCCGCTAATCAGACCAAAATCGTTGGCGTGCGGGCCTTGCCGATGATACCCAATGCAGCCCTTTTCGATCGGCTTTAAAGATTAGGGCGCCCTGCTCGGCTGTCGATATCACATGGGCACCCCGGTTCCGATACCGCGTTACAATTTCTGGGTGGGGGTGGCGGAAGGCGTTGTTGAACCCGGCCGCGATGACCGCCCACTGGGGCATGAGGTGATTGAGCAACGCCGGGGATGAGGAGGTTCTCGAGCCATGATGCGGAACCATTAGCCAATCGACCTTACCTTGCAGGTTATTCAATAGGGCGAGCTCTGCGTCAACTTCAATATCACCAGACAAAACCAGGTTAAAACCAGGGCCTGTCACTTGAAGCAAACAGGAGCGATTGTTTCGATTGGTGCCGCCTTGCCAACTCAGCAGTTGAAAGTTTACGCCATCAATTTTGTAGGCTCGCTGGTTTCTACAATCAGGATGGTTGGGGTCGATCACGTCGTTAATTTTCAGGGCGCGCTGAAGACTTGCCTGCCCGCCCGCATGATCTGCGTCCCCGTGGGAAATAATGAGCCGATGTAATTGGTCAATGCCTTGAGCCCGCAGTGCCGGAACGACGATTGCAGCACCGGCATCGAAGCCGCTGCGAGACAAGGGCCCGGCGTCGTAGAGTAGGTTGTGGTGCGCCGTTTGTAGCAAAAGGCTGTTGCCTTGCCCGACATCGATAACGTGAAGTATGAGTGTGGCAAATTCGGGTCGAGTTGTTTTGGGCGCAATCAAAGCAAGCCAGATCGCCATGAACGCTGCGAGCGATAGCAATCGAAGACCCGTAATAAAGGCCAAAAATGCTGCAAATGCAAACATAAGGTACAAAGTGGGTAAGCGTACAAGGGTTAGCGAAATCCCGAGGCCAGCAAAGAAGTCGAGGACGATCCAGAACAATTGCAAACCCAGATCGCTGACCCTGAGCAAGCCTTGGGCTAGTAAGATGGCCCCATCTCCCGGAAAGGCTTCGCTGATTAAAAAGAGCAAGATACCGGCAAGTGCTGGGGGCAACACGATGATCGACATCAATGGAATGGCAATTTGATTCGCAATGGGGCCAATTAAGGGCGTAAATCCTGTCAAAATCGACCCTAGGGGCATCACGGCCAACGCAAGTAGAACTTGCGTTTTAAAGGAGACCAAAAATCGCAACCATCCGGATTGGGCCTTAATCCTTTGGGTGTTTGAGATCAGTAATAAAACACCGACACAGGTGAAGGAATACCAAAATCCTGGAAGGCCAGTCACCCAGGGTGAATGCAAAAGCGTCGCGATCATGGCGAGCCAATAGATGTCGCTGTAGGCAATCCGGCTCCGCGCGAGGCCAGCCCCGACAACCAGCAGACACATAAGACTCGCCCGTAGTACAGAGACCGCTTGCGCCGAAATCCAAAAGTATCCGGTGATGGCAACCGCGGCGAGTAGATAACAATAGGCTACTGGCAACCCGACCCAACGCAGTATTCTAAACATGCCCCAACCCACAAGGCTTAAGTGCAGGCCGGATATGACCATTAAGTGTTGGGTGCCGGTCGCTTGCAAGCGTTCGCGTTGTTGCCGATCCATCGTCGTCGCCGCGCCAATGGTAATGGCTTGAATAACTTGACTACTACTCGCTGATAACGATTCATCGAGCCAGCGTTGGATAGTATGACGGCGCGTCAGGGATTTGAGCGGGCTTGGTGGGCCGCTAAGGGGTTGATGATGAATCAAGGTGCCGCGACCCGAGACACCCCGAAAAACCATTCTTTGATGACTATGCCCTGAGTGGGTATTGACGAGACCTCGCAGGGCTGTCACTTGGATAATGGCGTTGATTCGACTACCCGGTACGAGGTCAGTTGTTAACGCGGCAGGATCATAAAATAACTGAATTCGATGTCCCTCGAGGCGGCTTTTGGGCGGCGCCTTTAAGATATCGGCCGTAAAACGGTTGGTATAACGTCCTCGGCTAATCAAACTGGTGACCTCTGCGGTGACTCGCAATGCTTGATCTGGATGGACGTTTAACTGCTTTGGATAAGTGGCGACAGCGAGTTGCTCAAACTGCACAAGCAAAGCAATCACGATCCAGCCTAGAATTCGAATGATGGGATACGACAAGGCCGCTATTGCAGCGGGCAAGGCGAGCCAAAGCAGATCGATATTGGGCAAGGCCGGTAATAAAAGGCTACCCCGTTGAATCAATAAGAGTGTGAGCGCAGCCAGGGCCATGCCGTAGTATCTAAGAACAACATGCTATATATTCTGCGACTTAAGCGGCGCCCCTTGTGCGTCAATGCTTAGGAACTGCGGTTATGAGCACCCTGCCGCCCAGGGGCTGAGGTCATCGAGGTGGCGCATGATTTGTCTGAAGGATACTATCGAGTCATATGACGTTTAAACGTTTTCTACCGGATCGAAAGACGCTCCAAAATCAGAAGATATTTCGGCTTTTCGGTGCGTTTATTCATGATGCGGATCTTTGGCACATGAATCGTCACAGCGTTTCTGAGGCGTTTCTGTGGGGCTTCCTGTGTTGTTTCTTGCCCATCCCATTTCAGATGGCGCCTTGTTTGCTCTTATGTATCTGGCGTCGCTGTAATATTCCCATAGCCATTGCGCTGGTCTGGATTAGTAATCCCATCACCATGGCGCCCATGATGTATTTTGCCTTCGAAGTGGGGGCATGGATTACGGGCCAATCGGTTGATTTATCGACCTATGATTTGTCCTGGGACTGGCTCGTGAGCCGACTGGCCGAGATTTGGATGCCATTGATTGTCGGTTGTTTAACCTGCGGTTTGACCCTGGGCGTGCTTGGATTCCTTGGGGTTCAGCTCTATTGGGGGATGCGCGCCAAAGCTGATTAAAGGCCCGCGGGCGGGCTGTTTGTGCGGGCAGGATCTTGCGCGAGCCGAAAATTGGATTGTACCAATCGCCACATCACGCAGGCACACGCAAGCAGTGCTGAGATAATGATCAACGCAGTATCCCACAGCCGAATATCGACCGGCAGGTCAGAAAAGTAGCTCCCTGTGACGATCGAAAAACCCGTTAGGTCTTCAATAAAGGCCATAAGGGCCGGCAATTGACTGGCGATCAGGACGCCGAGGAGCAAGCCGATCGCAATCCCTGTAACCGACAGCAAAGCGCTCTGAATCAGAAAGACGTATCGGCAATCTTTCGCGGTTAATCCTAAGGTCATCAGAATGACGATTGTTTGTTGTTTTTCAAGCATCACGATACGCATCCCGGCAGACAGGCTAATGAGGGCAAGACCGATCAGAACGGATAATAAAAGCCCCATCATTAATTTTTCGAGCTGAACCGCTTGAAAAAAGGCGCCAAACTCATGCTCCCAAGAACTCAAAGGCGTGATCCCACTTGAGATTAGGTCTTCACGAACCCTTTGTACTGCCATTGGGTCTTTTAAGTGCACGCGTTGGGTTGGCGATAAATTAAGTACCGTTGCCAAGGCCGAAAGCGAGGTGATCGCGATGGCCTGATCGGTTTCTGCACCCAGTGCATAGGTCCCAATTAGAACAAAGCTCGAGACCCGCGGTTGGATCCGATGGGTCTCTGGATCTATTTTGATTAAAGCGACCGGAATGGATTGGCCGAGTCGATAACCAAATCGTTCAACTAAGGGGGCGCCTAAAATGATCGGGGCCGCGTCTTGTTTCGTCCACCACCGGCCCTTTTGTAGGGCCGCTTGCATGATTGTCACTTGGTGATCATCTGGTGCTAAGCCTTGAAGGCGAAAAAGCAAGCCACCTTGATCGGCGAGCAACAAAACCTCTGCTGACAGGTAAGGCTGCACTTGTCGTACGTTGTCCTGGTTTAGGAGCTGCTCGCGAGGTATTTCCCCTGAAATGAGCAAATGCGGCGTCACGCTGAGGAGACGTGATTGAAGCTCACGATCGAAGCCATTCATAACAGCGACTACCATGATGAGCGCCGCCGTCCCAAGGGTCAGCCCGATCACGGAAGCTCGATTGACATATTGGACATAGCGCCGACCGGCGCCCTGCAGCACCCCATTGATGTAAAAGCGTAGCGCAATGCCCAAGACCATTTTGGGATGGTCCATCATCACTGCAAGGCCCCGCCGGTAAGCGTGAGTTGACGGTCTGCTTGACCCGCTAGGTGCGGGTTATGGGTGACAAGAATCAAGGTTGCGCCGTTTGATCGGCACAATGACATCATGAGTTCGCTCACCTGCCGAGCCGATTCCTGATCCAGATTACCGGTAGGCTCGTCAGCAAAAATAATTTCAGGCTGATTGATCAGCGCTCTGGCAATCGCGCAGCGCTGACGTTCGCCGCCAGAAAGTTGCCAAGGAAAATGGGTCAATCGGTCCGACAACCCCATTTGGGCCAGGATCGCCAGCGCTTGATCATTTGCGGTTGTCGTGGCCAGGCCTTTTATTCGAGCCGGTAAGGCGACGTTCTCTAGGGCCGTAAAATCATCAATTAAGTGATGAAACTGATAAACAAAACCCAGATGGTGATTGCGAAACCGCGCCAAATCTTGATCCTTCATTTGATGCATCGATTGCTGAAGCAGCTGCACAGAGCCTGAGTCTGTGCGCTCCAAGCCCGCTAGTATTTGTAGCAAGGTGCTCTTGCCGCTGCCGGATGCACCCGTGATCGCAACTTGCTCGCCTTGATAAAGGGTTAAATCGAGTTCGTTCAGGACCTTAATCATGCCCGCTTGACCATGGGGATAGGATTTGACGAGGGTTGTCGCAACCACGCTGGGGATTGAATTGTTCTCAAGCGCCATCTCTAAGTCCCTCCGAGATCATCATTTTTGCGGCGCGATGCGCTGGATAAACACTCGCGATGAAGCACAACATTAGGCTGACAAAGGCAACCCAGAGAAAATCTACTAGCAATCGATCAAACGGCAGATAATGCACGAAGTACTCCGCCAGTAAATTTAACGAGAAAAATTTTTGTAGCGCCATGAGCCCCCAGTTGATTGCATCACACGCGATAAAACCCAGGACAAGGCCAGCAGCTGTGCCGATTAGTCCTAGCGTCATACCCTGCAACAGGAAAATGCGTCGGATCTCACGTGCGTTTGCGCCCAAGGTTTTCAAAATTGCGATATCAGATCGGTGTTCCTCAACGTAGATGACCAGTTGCGAGGTGACATTAAAGGCCGCAACCGCGACCAACAGCGCCAGTAAAATAAACATAATTTGTTTTTGGAGTCCGATGGCCGCATAAAGACTCCCCTGCCGGCTCATCCAACTTGACCCAAAAATTGGTTGGGCGGGATTTGCATAGTAAATTGATTGTAAAACATTGGCGGCTTGAAACAGATCCTTCAGTTTTAGCCGTACGCCTTGTGGGAACCGGCTGCCACCGAGTGCGCCGCCTGCTGTCAGGTTGATATAAGCCGTCACGCGATCCAAATCGGTCGCGGTGTCATAGATGCCCACTACGGTAAACCGTTTGGAGCGTGTGCTAATACCCGCTAGTGAAAAATCCGCGATTGGCAGCATCAAGGTAACGCGGTCGTTGACGGCTAGATCCAGAGTCGTCGCCAGCTGTTGGCTGATCACTATGTTAAAGGTGGCCTGCTCCAAGCTGGCCCAGCTTCCGCTGGTCACATAGCTCGGTAAGTCATTGACCTCGGCCTCTAACGTGGGATCAACGGCAGATACCACAATCCCTTGATGCGCTCCGTTTGCAATAAGCATCCCGCCAATCTCCATGATTGGCGCGGTTGCTAACACCTGTTCTTGGGATTCAATCAAAGCAAGTTGCGCTTGGTTCAATTGCGCCTGATTGCGGTCATAAATTAAAACATGGGGGAATAGGCTCAGCACCCGTTCGCGAAGGGCGACTTCAAAACCATTGACGACCGATAGCACCATCACCAAGATTGCCACGGCAATGCTAAGGCCTACCACTGGCAACCCATTCGCGCGCTGATACACGGCATTTTTGCCGAGCTTACCGGCCATTCTCAATGAGACGCTCAGGACCCAATGCGTCATTGGCCAAGGGTCATCAATTTGTATCCAAGGTATTCCATAGTATTCTTTACCAATTAGTGGGGTAATTAAGCCGCAGTGGGGCCCGCATCAGCTGCACGACCCTGCTCATTTTATTGCTGTTGTACCCCTTAATATTTTCTCTGCGTGCAAGCCGTTAACTAGGATTAGTATGAGTGATGTCGATATTAGAGACTTTTTCCGTTTGGAAGATGCTCTCCCCTGTGAGTATAAGCTGATCAGTTCAGATCAGATAGCCACCCAAGATCCAGAAACGTTGTTTGATTACTCTGAAGAGATTCAGCTGATCGGACAACTCAAAATGCTGCAACGTCAGGGTAAAGGGTTACTAGAGCGGGTTGACGTACAAAATGCCGAGATGGCCGCGTATCTTAATAATTTAGATCAGCAGGTTGAGCTCATCGGGCGGCGCGTGCTGTTCAATGAAATTCAGACCCCAGACAATTTTCGATCGGAATTGATTGATCTTAGTGTTGGTGGCGCCGGTCTTTGTATTGAGGAATTATTGCCCGAGCAAAGTTATGTCGCGCTGCGGGTTTTGTTTGATGAGGGCGCTTGGGTGCTGACCTGCTTTGCCCGCATTCGTTACAGTAGGATGCACAAAGGCAGCCGTCAGTATCGCTCGGGTATCGAGTTTGTTAGCTTGCCACTTGAATATCAAAAACTAATCAATCGGTATCTTTTGAATCGCCAGACAGAAGCTCGCCGCGCTCAGATTAGAGCCGAACACAATAATGAATTGCTGTAAGGGATCAGCCTGCAGCACTAGAACCGCCGCTGCCTTTAATCGATGCTTTGCCGGCATCGAGTGGGCTTTTTCAAATCCAAAGTTCGGAGCACGTCGACTGAAGGATGACCTCTGCGACGTGCTAGGTGCCGCAACTTGGCGATGAGGGGCTTATAAGGGGACTCAGTGCTTAGCTATGCTTCTAACGCATTGGTAATGACCGGTTTCGCGCCCGGGCCATCAGAGGCCTCGCACTTGTCCGGATTACCCCCACAAATTTCGCAGGCGCCGTCGACTCCCATCGCACCCAACCCGCCGCAGGATCCTGCAATCGGTGGTCTGCCGCGCATAACGCCAACCGCCATGATGACGATCACAAACAGAAAAACCAAAAACGTCATAAAAAACTCTATCATCGAATCACCTACTCTGTTTCTAAGGCCCGTCGGCTATCTTAAGGGCGCCGGGTTATAGCGCTTCTTGTCTGCTTGATCCGTCTTCAATTCAACAAAGCCGCTGATGATTGAAGGTTGCGACGCTGCCTGGCAACAAGCCGATCTAGGCGAGCCTTTGATTCACAATACGGCCATCACCGCTTGTTAGTGCTCGGGATGAGTTTACAGGCTTTGTGCAAGATAGTCTTTAAACGCGGCGCTTTCCAATGCTTTGAGTTCATTCTTCTCAAAGACGAGCATGACCACGGCCAGATTCTGGTCGGCCGCTAACTGCATACCCGCGACCGGACCGAGCACGTTTAACGCTGTCGCCCAGCCATCGGCCTCTAAGGTTGTTGAGGCCACCACTGTGACGGACGTGGTGGCGTGCGTAATCGGATAACCGGTTCGTGGATCAATGGTGTGAGAAAACCGCTGACCATTGGATTCAAAATAATTTCGGTAGTCACCCGAGGTCGCGATCGCAGAATCGATCAATGGAAAAGCACGATAAATCGCGCGAGTGGCGTTGCTAGGCATCTCTATAGCAACCCGCCAGGGCTGCCCCGGACGCTTCTCCCCTTTGGAGAATAGTTCGCCGCCGATTTCAACGAGAAAATTTGAATGCCCCTGTTGCACAAGGATCGCAGCCAATGCATCCACTGCAAAACCTTTCGCCGTGGCAGAAAAGTCGAGCTGTCGCCCGATCGGCGTCTTTACGGCGGGCGCGTCTGTATCCAGTTGAAGGCTTTGATATCCAATTTGCTGTTTAACAACTTGAATTCGGTCATCTGGTGGCGCTTGATCGGTTGATGTCGCGCGCCCAAAGCCCCAGAGTTCCACTAAGGGCCCAATTGTCGGGTCAAAGGCGCCGCCCGTTTTATCTGCTAAGGCGAGACTGAAGGCTAAGACTTCTGCTGTATCGGCGTGCAGACTAAATGGGGTGCCTGGTCTCGTTCGATTGAAGCGAGATATTTCCGATTCAGAATCGTAAGTCGACATTAACGCATTGATTTGAATTAGTTTTCTTTCTATTTGTTCATGCGTTTCAGTAAGGCTGCTCGATTTAGCCGGGCCGGCAATCAAGATACGATACGTGGTCCCCATGGTCTTACCCGTGAGTTCAAGCGGCGCGCCGTCGTCACTACAACTCGACGTCAAGACGATCAATAACAGAAACAGATAACGCATAAAGCACTGCATCCCAAGATGGCGCTGTATTATAGTCATAACTGTCAATAAGAGGTGCCCCACGTGGAAATGCCGTTCATTCAAGTCAGTACCGCCGCCGAATTGGAGGCGACGATTCACCAATTGATTCCGCTAAGTGTTGCGATGGGCGTGACGGTCGCCTCGTTTGAGGATGATTTATTAACGCTTGAAGCGCCGCTCGCGCCAAACATTAACCATCAAATGAGCGCCTTTGGCGGCAGTTTGTCTGCACTATCAGCGTTAGCAGGTTGGGGCATGGTGCAACTTCAAATTGGAAAAATGCACATCGTTGGGAATACGGTTGTTGGCCGTTCCGAGGCGGTTTTTCTGCGACCCGTTTTAAAGCATCTGATCTGCCGCTGCCGGTTGCCGAATGACTTTGCGGTTTTTCAGCAAAAGTTGCTGACCCGGGGTAAGTCCAGTGTGTTGTTGACCACGGAAATGGTTGAAGATGGTGAAATTACTATGACCACGTCCAGTCAGTTTGTCGTTAGAAATCGCCATCATGAACCCGCCGCCTAAACTCGACCTGGCGAGGCTACCGACGCCGCTGCAACCACTTGATCGACTGTCCGAAGCCCTTGGTGGGCCTCGAATCTGGATCAAAAGAGATGATCTAACCGAAGCTGCAGGCGCAGGTAACAAAATCAGAAAACTCGAGTTTGTGCTAGCGGATGCGCTAAACCAAGGCGCAACGGCCCTGATTACGAGTGGCGGCTTGCAATCGAATCATTGTCGGGCAACCGCTTTATTTGCCGCACAACTTGGATTGCAATGCCATTTGATTTTACGGGGCGCTGACGCCAAAACCGCCAATGGCAACCTGCTTCTGAATCAGTTACTAGGCGCTAAAATTGACTATGTGAGCGATCAGGCCTTCGAGCACCTCGATGGACTTTATGAGCGCAAAGTCGTCGAGCTCAGCGGCTTGGGTGAGCGACCATACCGGATCCCAATCGGCGCAAGCGATGAACTGGGCCTTTGGGGTTACATTCAAGCCGCCAAGGAACTGGCCGCAGATTTTACCTCGGCGCAAATTCAACCGAGTTGTATGGTGACCGCCGTTGGATCTGGCGGCACTTATGCTGGGTTATTGTTAGGTCAGGCGCTTTACAAACTGTCTCTGCCTGTCATCGGCATCTGCGTGTCCCGTAATGCGGGATTCTTTGAGCGCAAAGCGGCGCTCGATACCGCCCGCTGGCAAACGCGTTTTCAGTCGAGTCTTAATCCAGAGCCGGGACAGCTTCGCGATGATTTCATCGGCGAAGGCTATGGCCTAGCCTCCCCGGAGGTGTATCGATTGATTGCTTGGCTTGCGCAATTAGAAGGGATTATTTTGGACCCCGTTTACACCGGCAAAGCGTTTCAAGGGCTGATTCAAATGATCCAACAGGGCGATATCCATGGCACGGATGTTGTGTTTCTTCATACGGGTGGATTGTTCGGTTTATTCCCGCAGATGAGCCAACAGAGCCTATCGGAATTACTCGATTAATGAACTATCATGCAGGCATCAACCGAATGGATCGTTTTATGAAACGCGCGTTATTGATTATAAGTACAACGCTGTCCTGCTTGGGCTTGACTGGGTGCAGTTGGATGAGCCAAGACCCCTGTTCGGGTAAGGATGCTGACCTTTCAAATCCAGCGTGCGTTGTGCAGTCTAAACAGATCTATCGAGACAATGACGCAAGGTGGTATTGTATTGGTCACCTTGAGGCGAAGGACTGGTCTTGTGCCAGCAGTTTAAAAGAAGCCCAAACCAAACACGACGCGATATCAAAGGTGATGCAAGCGGGCTTGCCCGAATATCAGAACGCGAATACTTTGCCTGAGGTTCCAGAGGAAACGTCTGAATTAGCGTTAGCCATGGTCGCCCTCCCCAGCAAACACGCGACATCAGTCGGCATTGAAGAGCCGGTTGCTGTCGTCGAAGCGCGCGAACCGTTGATCGTTGCGGCAATTGAAGCGCCCATGACCGAAGTCTTGGCCGAAACACGCGAATTGACAGCGTCTCTTGTTGAAGTCGTGACCGAACCAGCGTTGATAGACGAAACGGAAAGTACGCTGGCGAAGTTACCAAAGCCTCTACGTGCTGCAGCAGTTGAAGCGCCGGTAGCGGTCGATGAGATTCTGGTAGCCGTTGATCCAGTGTCCCCAGCTTTCGAGGTCAGTACCACTAAGACGCCTGCTATCGAAAA